>TARA_R110002012_G_scaffold182726_1_pt1 | contig 10510 bp, 5 predicted proteins | sample TARA_R110002012 | Tara Oceans TARA_R110002012 (sample SAMEA4396515) | marine metagenome | biome: Westerlies Biome; feature: [DCM] deep chlorophyll maximum layer (ENVO:01000326); material: water (ENVO:00002006), including particulate matter (ENVO:01000060) such as... | depth 40 m
TTTGTGTACAACCACAATTGGCTAAACAACCCAACATTGAATAGAAGGCTTTTTACAACACAACAGGGAGCGGCGATGAAGGCGGTTTACACCTATCGTTTTTAGGTAGGTAATGGATTTACAGACTGTTGAAAATCAAATAACCAAGACATTTATATTCTAAGGGAAAAACTTGGATGAAAGTACAAAATGCTATTGTATATTTTTTTTGATCGGGAAACGAAAGGAGGGGTATAAGGACCGTCTGTCGTAATTGTATTTCATTAAATATTGCTAATTTTCCATTACTATCGCCCCGTTTTGCATTTCATTTTAAGTCTAAACTCCTAATCATGGATACAAAATTTTGTCTTCAACAAACAAAAAAAAGGAACAATAGTTTCCCATTGTTCCTTTTGCAACTAAACTAACTCAACTCAACCTTTTAGATTTTCAGCTATTTTATACTCCCGTATTTAGGATTTTTTATTGGTTTTTTGGTTTTTAAATCTTTACTTATAATACTAAGTTCTGCCTTCAACTCCGCCAACTTTTCCTTATTGCTTTGAGCCAAATCATTTCTTTCAGAAATATCAGATTCTAGGTTATATAATTCATATACATCTTTCTCAAAAAAATAGACCAGTTTCCAGTTCCCTTTCCTTAAGGCCTGTCCGGGTGTCCAGCCACTGCCGTGGTAATGGGGATAATCCCATAACAAAACATCATGAAGTTCTTCCTGCTGGCCTTCCATTAATCCGGTTAGACTTAATCCATCCTTGTGTAGTTCTGGTTTCAACGATATACCTAAAACATCCAAAATAGTTGGAAACAGATCCATACTAATTACTGGATTATTAATTGTTGAGTGTTTATTCACGCCTGGTTCTCTAATAATCAAAGGCACCCGTATGCCTCCTTCATAGGCCCAGCCTTTTCCGGCTCTTAATGGCCTAACACTCGTTGGAGCTATTCTATTGTTCATTAGTGTAGATAGTCCCCCATTATCTGAAGTAAAAATGACCAAAGTATCATCCATTAAGTTTAGATTTTCCAATCTATCCAAAAGCCTACCGACATTATGATCCAAGGCATAAACCATTGAAGCATACTCAGGATTATACTGATTTAATAAAGTCTGACCCGAACCCTCAGCTTCCAATATAGCAATACTGTCATGCAGCATTTTTTGCTTTACCTGAAATTTCCCCAAATATCTCTTGCAGGCCTGTATAGGTGTATGAACGGTATAATAGGATAAATACAGTAAAAAAGGATTATCCTCATTGCTCTCAATAAAACGAATGGACTCATCGGTAAGTCTATCAGTAAGATATTCACCCTCTTCCCCATCAGTCAATTTCGGATTATTATATGGGGAATAATAGCCTCCTGGAGGACTTCCTTTATGATGGCCCCCTTTGTTAATATCAAACCCTTGATCTTCTGGCAAAGAATTAATATCTCCAAGATGCCACTTTCCTGCAAAAAATGTTTTGTACCCTTCTTCCTTAAGAGTCTCCGCAAAAGTGACTTCTTCTAATGGCAGTTCATGTAAGTCTTCAGGGCCTAAAAGCGGCATGGTTTTGGGATCATTACCTGGTATCCAATCTGTAATTCCGATCCTAGATGGGTATCTGCCGGTCAATATTGCCGCCCTAGTTGGAGAACATACAGGATTTGGAGTGTAAGCGCTAGTAAAAACATGTCCCTGGGCAGCAAGACGATCTATATTTGGTGTCTCATAAAAAGTGCTGCCGTAACAAGCCAAATCTTTCCAGCCTAAATCATCAACCAGAATAAAAACCACGTTTTTTTTATTTTTAAAATCTTGATTTTCATTAGGAGGATTTTCCTTCGCTCTTTTACAACTAACAATTGCACTTATAAACAACAAAAAAAAGGTTAAAATCTTCATTTAATGTCTAATTTAGATGGTTAGGGAAATTTTAGTAGACTTTAATCTTGGGTTATTTTGCTTCCCCACCAGTCGTTATTAGGTTCAAAATCCTTTGATAAAAAATTCATTCGCTCAGCTTCTAAAGCAGGTAACTTCTCTTTAACAATGTTCTGATGCCTTTTTGCGGCAAGTTTCATATCAAATTCAGGATCCTTTGTTGGCATATTGGCTTCAACGTTCTCAAGCCAATCAACAAGTTTTTTGCTAAGTTTTTCTGCTATTTCAGGGTTTTCAGTAATGACATTGGATTGCTCGCCAGCATCTGAAGCTAGGTTGTACAACTCCTCACTTCCATCTTCCCAATAATGGATTAGCTTCCAATCATTCTCCCTAATCATCGATGAAGGATTGCCTCCTTGATTACCATAATGTGGGTAGTGCCAGAACAGAGGTCTTTGAATATCCATTTTTTCACCTTCTAAAATAGGCTTAAGGCTAATACCGTCTATATGTTGCTCTGGCAGCAAATTTACATTCGCCAAATCTAAAAGTGTTGGGTAGAAATCAGTTCCTGTTACTGGAAAACTACTCTGTGACCCGCCATTCTTCAACCATGGTACCTTTATAAAATAAGGTTCACGAATACCTCCCTCCCATTGATATCCTTTCCCTCCTCGTAATGGAAGGTTCGAAGTAGAGAAGGCATCACCAGATGCAACACCACCGTTGTCCGAAGTAAAGACTACTATAGTATTTTCTTCAAGTCCAGCTTCCTTTAACGCCTGAAGCACAACTCCAACTGCGTCGTCCATACTTTCAACTAGTCCGGCATATATAGGGTTATCCTGGACTTGTCTGACAGGTAAAACACGTTCCATCTTATATCCATCCTTCGCTATACCTTTATCCTCGGCTTTATCTCTATATTTCTGCCATTTTTCACTTGTTGTTTGTATAGGACCATGCACAGCATAAAAAGATAGAAAAGCAAAAAAGGCAGAATCCTTGTGTTGTTTAATAAAATTCGCTGTTTCCTTGCCCAAACGCATAGTCAAGTTTTCACCTTTAACTATGTTGGGTAATTTGGGGTTGTCCCAAGGCGAAAAATAACCGCCCATTGGACTGCCTTTATCCCAACCCCCCTTATTGATTTCAAATCCATGATCCTCTGGATATGATCCTTCCCCACCTAAATGCCATTTTCCTGCAAAAAAAGTTTTGTAACCAGCTGCCTTCATTGCTTCAGCTATGGTAACCTCATTTTCCGGAAGGTTATGTACATATTCTGCTGGAAGTAATTTATCATGCCTATTATGTTTGCGCCAGGCGGTACTCGAAGCCGCGCCAATCCAATCTGTAATACCATGACGAGCTGTAAATTTACCGGTCATGATGCTGGCCCTGGAGGGACTACAGACCCTACTGGCAGCATAACCCTGTTCGAAAACCATGCCTTCTTCTGCTATACGATCCACATTAGGAGTCTCATAAAATTTACTTCCAGTAATACTCAAATCGTGTAGCCCTAGGTCATCGACAAGAATAAATACAATATTTGGTTTTTTCTCGACCTTTTCGACTGTCTTATTGTTCTCCCTACAAGACAATAATACAAGTGTAAAAATTACCAAGCCAATTAATTTAAAATGTTTCATTTTGAAGTGATGTTTTGTTTAATACAAATTCATTTTGGTGCACTTACCCCCTACCTACTTTAAGATGAAAAACCATGGAGCCAACCATGGTTTTTCAAATCTTTGCATAGTTATAAATTAGAAATCAATATCCAGGATTCTGGGTAATACTACCCTCTGAAATTTCCCGTTCCCTCGCAGGAACAGGCAACAACACATGATGATCTTGAATGTTTGCCGCTGGCGTTCCTAGATGAGGGTCTGAAGCATTTCTTATGGTCTCAACAAAAATCCCCCATCTCAGCAAATCATACTTACGATGGCCTTCAAACCCAAGTTCCGTAGCACGTTCCTTTCGCAAAGCTTCTCGGAACGAAGTTTGATCTAAACCGCTTAAAGGCGGTAGGCCTGCTCTTTCCCTTACTTGGTTTATAAAAGGGTACGCATTTGTAGGTCCATTTAATTCGTTTTCCGCCTCGGCACGCATTAAAAGCACATCTGAATATCTGATCACGTAGGTGTTTTGACTACCATTGTTGCTTTTTGGAGCATCTCCGTCCGCATTAAAATATTTACCCGTGACCGGGCCCGCACCTGGCGTTCTTGGTGACTCAAGCACGTTACCATTTAATTCTGTAACGTAACTTATTTCTTTTCTTACATCTCCATCTTCAAACATGTTCAGGTAGTCAGTGGTAGGCAACATGTTTTCCCAGCCACCGCCTACAGCATTGGTAGCACCAACTATTTCCGTATCTCTAGAGCCTACCCAGCTTTGCTTAAAATCGTTACGTTCATCCTGTTGAAATTGTATATCAAAAACATTTTCGTTCACCAAAACTCCGTTTTTATCTGGCATAAGAACATATTCCGCGTTTTGTCCCCAAAGGCTATTATAGTCCGCCACTAATCCAAACATACCGGAAGCAATTACTTGCTGTGCTCTGGTATTAGCTTCCAACCATTCATTCTGAGTAAGATGTACTTTGGCCAGTAGTGCGGTAGCTGACCACTTAGTTGCTCTTCCCATTTCTGCACCTACATACTCGTTGGGCAAGACAGATTGCGCCTCACTAAGATCTTGTTCTATTAAATCATAAACTTCCTCCACTGTATTTCTGGTTATACCTACCAACTCATCTGTATTGGTTATTACTTCCTTTAGTAAAGGAACATCCCCATAAACCCTTACTAGCTCAAAATAATAAAACGCTCTTAAAAATTTAGCTTCAGCAATTAAGCGCTCTTTTAAATAGTCATCATTCATTGCTACGTCCGGTACGAACTGTATTACTGTATTTGCAAGAGCAATACCTTGATAATTTGATTGCCACATAGCTGTGGCATCACCATTATTATCATTTAGGTCCAAAAACCAAGAAACAGGTCGCATATTGTGTTGGCCTTGAAAGGCGATGTCACTTGGAGTAAAGGCATAATAAAAGGAAATAATATTACTATGCAACGCCGTGTAAGCTGCTGTAGTTGCTGCTAACGCATCTTGTTCAGTAGCTGGAAAGCTTCCCGGAACCAAAAAATCTATGGGCTTTTCAGTGATGATATCCTCACATGATTGCAACGCTGCCCCCAATATTAGTGTAAATAGAATTATTTTTTTCATATCTCTAATTTTTTTAAAATGTCAAACTTAAACCTAGTGTAACGGACCTCACAGACGGGTCTTGCGCCTGATCGTATCCTCTTCGCGCGTTTTCGTTTCCTCTGTTAATTTCTGGATCATACCCACTATAATTGTCGAACAACAATAAATTAGTTCCACTAACATAAACCTTAGCATTTTGAAAAATGGGCATCAAACTTGTTGGAATATTATACCCTAAACTTATGTTGCGCAATCGGAGAAAAGAACCATCCTCTATTATTCCCGTCTCAGGAACAACCTCCGTCCTAAAAACACCTCTTACTGATGGAATATTACTCTCGGTATTGTCAGGTGTCCAACGATTGGCAAACATGCCACTTACGTTGTTATCGAAAGCGGTATTTATTCGGGAATCGGTTTCATTAAAAATATCATTCCCCAATACAAATGACCAATACATTGAAAACTCCAATCCTTTATAAGTGAAAGTATTATTCATACCTCCATAAATCTCTGGATGTGGATTACCAATAATTGTCTGATCAAAAGCATCTATTACCCCATCCGGTGTACCGTCCGGGCCACTGATATCTTCAAATCGTTTTCCACCAGGAAAAACTCCTCTACCAGAAACACCTGCGTCATCAATTTCCGCCTGTGAATTCCAAATACCATTACGAATATACCCGTAGAAGGAACCTATAGGCTCTCCTTCTTTTATAACTGCAGATGGCTGATTTAAAACCCCTCCAAATCTATTTATCAATAACTCCCCATCTTCATCAGGGATGGATATAACCTCATTCTTGTTGGTAGATATATTAAAACTCGTATCCCATCTAAAATCATTCTTATCAATATTAATTGAATTCACAAATAGTTCGAATCCTTGATTTTCTATAGACCCAAAATTGGTCGGAATTACAGCGTTGGGCACTCCTGCCAGCCATAAAATTTCTTCGTCGGTAAACAAATCATTGGTTTCCTTATGGTAATAGTCCAATGTAACTTGTAATCGATCATTAAAAAAAGAAGTATCGATACCCAAATCCAATTGATCGGTAGTCTCAAATTTTAATTGATCATTACCCAATCGATTTAATCCAATTCCGTTAGTAATATCACCACTATTACCAAAAAGATAAGTAAAACCTGCTCCTAATCTTGCTAAGGAAGTACCTCCAGAAGCTGGATTACCCAATCGGCCATAACTAGCTCTGAATTTAAGATCATCAAACAAACCTAAGCTTTCTATAAATTCCTCACGACCAGCGTTCCACGCAACTGCGACTGATGGAAAAGTACCCCATTTACTGTCTTTTGCAAAATTGGAAGATCCATCAACCCTTCCATTCAAGGTAACTCTATACTTACCTTTATAGCCATAATTTAATCTAAACAAATAGGATTCTACCCCAAACTCATTGGAGTAGGAACCCGCTCCCGTTCTATCCGACCCAGATCCCAAATTATTATATGCAAAATAATCTGTAGTAAAACCCCTAACTTGCACCGAGTTACCTGAATTGAATATCCGCTGCCTTGTATAGCCAAAAAGCCCATCCAGATCGTGATCGCCAAAGGATGTGTTATATGATAATGTTTGCTCTACCAGAACACTTAAATACTCTGAATTGGAAATGTTTGCGGTACCCCTGTCATTAATTTGCCCAAACAATGTTGAAGGAGCATAATTCTCGCTTTTGTCGAGAGACAAATCCGTACCAAAATTAAACTTATATTTTAAATTCTTTATTGGCTCAAGTTCGGCATAAACAGTACCTAATATCCTAGACCTAGTATTTAAGTTGATATTTTTGGCAGAGTCACCCACAGGGTTTTCCGCATTTAATTCGGCACTCGCTGTTTGGATGGTGTATTCTCCATTTTCATCAAATACTGGCAGTGTAGGAAACCAACCAGCAATATTAATAATATTACTGCTTCTTGGTACGCTAGTACTTCGTGAAAGGGTAACCGAATTCCCAATTTTAAGCACGTCATTCATTTGATAATCCCCATTTAAACGAAGTTGGTATCTTTTTAGATTACTATCCCTGAAAATTCCATCTTGATCGAAATAATTCCCAGAAACAAAATATTGTGCTTTTTCATTGCCACCAGAAGCGGACAAGGTATGACTAGTCATTGGCGCTCCATGGTTATATACCTCTTCTTGCCAGTTAGTTCCCTCTCCTAAAGAAGAAGGATCCGGGTAGGCCAAAATACCTTGTACTTCGTTTTGCCAAGCTGCAAATTCAGAGGCATTGAGTACATCGATAAAACGTGTTGGAGATTGAAAGGTGGTATAGGCATCATATGTAAATCTTGATTGCCCTGCCTTTCCCCTTTTGGTTGTAATCAATACAACTCCAGCAGATCCTCTTGACCCATAAAGCGCTGTAGCTGAAGCATCTTTCAATACTTCAACAGATTCAATATCCAGTACATTTATATCTGAAGAATTACCAGCACCTATTAAACCATCAATTACAAATAAAGGCGAACTGTTTCCCGAAATGGAGTTGGTCCCCCGAATTCTAATCGATGCCGCCGCTCCAGGCTGTGAAGAGGTTGGTGTAATCTGTACCCCAGAAACCTTTCCTCTCAAAGCATCATCCAAACGTACCGAAGGGGTCGCATTTATTTCCGCAGTCTTTATTGAAGATACTGCGCCTGTCAAATCCGATTTCTTCACAGTTCCATATGCTACTACTACCACTTCATCTAATCCAGAAGCACTTTCCTCTAGTGTAATGTTAATATTATTTTGACCATTAACTAATACTTCCTTGGTTGAAAATCCGATATATGAAACTTCTAATATGACATTTCCATCATCAACAGAAATTGAAAAGTTACCATCGAAATCTGTTTGAGAACCATTGGTAGTACCTTTTTCAACAATACTTGCCCCGGGCAGCGGAGTGCCATCTTGATCGGTAACGACTCCGGCTACCTGAAATTGTTCGGCTTTTAAAAGTTTATCTGGTATAAGGGCCTGGATTGGGGAGGTTAAATTTAATTTCTTCCTACTCAAAATGATTTGCTTGTTCAGTACCTCAAAAGTAACATCGGTATTTTCAAATAATTTTGATAGAATAACAGCAATCTTCTTATTCTCGACCTTTATGGTTATTTTCCTATTAAGATCTACATCTTTCCTGTTCAGCAAAAATTTAAATTCCGACGCAGCTTCTATTTTATGGATAATTGTTTCCAAAGGAGCATTGGAAATATCCAAGGTGATTTTTTTGCTTTGTGAATAGGTATTTGCTTGAATTTGGAACAAGGAAACAATGGTTAACAGTACCGTGAGTTTCATTTTTAAGCTTAGTTTAAAAAGGCATAGCCCATATGCCTCTGAATTTAAGAGTTTTTTCATAATTTTGGTTTGTTAATTGATTTAAATTCGTTTAAATCATTTTGTACTAAATCGGGGAATGTGTCCGCATTTTCCGATTTTTACGTTAAAATGATTCTGTGGTTGGTTTAATTAAGAGTGTCTATTCATATACTTCAGATTTAAAAGGTTTAAGTTTTATTTAATGATTACTTCATTGTCCAAAATAGTATAGTCAATGGCCCAGCTTTTATTGAATGATTCTAAAACCTCGTCTATTGTTTCTATGTCAAAAGTGGCATCGAATAATTGCTCCTCCAGATGGCTATTATTATTAATTATATTAACGTTATAATGGCGTTGTAAAGCTTCCCGAATTTGTTTGAAAGAGGTATTGCGGAAAACCAATTTCCCTTTCACCCATGCCGTGTAAAGACCTGTATCTACATTGCTCACGGATATTTCATTACTATTTTTATGCCATTCCGCTTTGTTACCAGGTTTTAACTTCACAGATTCCAAATCGGAAGTCCCTTCTTCCGTTCTCAGCAATTCAACAGCTCCTTCCACCAAGACAGTATTAATATTAGCATCTTCTGGATAGTGAGAAACATTAAACTTTGTACCTAGGACTTGAATATCAATTTCATTGGCATTTACCACAAATGGATGTTTTTTATCTTCCTTAACATCAAAATAAGCCTCTCCTGTTAAAAAAACTTTTCGGCTAGCTCCTTTGATAAAGGCTACAGGAAAACGTAGGGAAGTACCCGAATTCAAGTAAACATGGGTGCCATCCGACAGAACAACATCAAATTTTTTACCATATGGCACGTTGAGAGTATTATAAATCAATTTTTGATCTTCGGCTTTGGCCGTATAGCTCAATTGAGTATTGTTCTGTGTACCAATTATATTACCTTCTTCATCCTTTACTTCCCTGTTACCATCTGTCTTCAGGGTTTCCATTTTACCATTACCCAAAATGATCGTAATGGATTCTTCTTTAGGTATCAAAATATTGGTTTCATCAGTTAAGGATCTCTCATGTTGGAAGAATATGCCTAAAGAAAAAAGTAATAAACTGATAGCAGCATATTTCAAAAAACCCTTAAAATTACTTCGGATTTTATCCTTTTTTATTTTTTGCAATAGATTTTTCTTGAGCTTATCCGTGTTCGGTCCGTTCATAGTAGTGACTATCTCTAAATGTAATTGAATGTATTCCTGAAAAATTTTTGCATTACCATCAATTAAAATCCAATCAGACAAAATATCAAGTTCCTTTGCCGTTGCGTTGTTCGACAAATATTTAAGAATAAGCTTTTCCTCTTCTGATCCGATCATTAAGTCCAAATCTTTATAGTAATGACACAGCAAGTTTACAATACCCTAACTTTTAAATGATTTTTTTTTCATATTTGCAATAACCATTGCATTATTTTACGACCAACCTAAATTTTTATTGATTTTATGAATATGGATGATAATGCTTTACTTATAAAGCGTTTACAAAAAGGAGATGAAAAAGCATATGTAAATCTAGTAGATTTGTATAACCGGCGATTGTTTGGTTATGCACTTTCATTGACCAATGACCACGCCCTTGCCGAAGATATTCTTCAGAATGTTTTTCTAAAAACCTGGGAAAAAAGAAAAAAACTCAACGTACATACTTCTTTACAAAACTATTTATTCAAGTCCGTATACAATGAATTTATAAATGCCTACAAGAAAAATCGTTCAACAATGATTCTGGAACACAAATATTTTGAAGGGCTGGAAAAAGCTGTTTATATTCATAATGAGCAGTCCTTTGAGGCAATTATTGCCCAAATAACCAAGGAGATACAAAATCTCCCCCCCAAATGCCAAAACATATTTATACTAAGTAAAAAAGAAGGCCTCACCAACATTGAAATTTCGGAACACCTAAACGTCTCTATAAAAACTGTTGAAGCTCAAATTACCAAGGCCTTTGGAATCCTTAGGGAAAAATTAGGTAAAAAATATGAGATTATAATGTTCCTTATCTTTGGTAGCGAAATTAA
>TARA_R110002012_G_scaffold287869_1_pt1 | contig 10501 bp, 8 predicted proteins | sample TARA_R110002012 | Tara Oceans TARA_R110002012 (sample SAMEA4396515) | marine metagenome | biome: Westerlies Biome; feature: [DCM] deep chlorophyll maximum layer (ENVO:01000326); material: water (ENVO:00002006), including particulate matter (ENVO:01000060) such as... | depth 40 m
GGTGCCAATATGAAGGTGCTTATCGAGCAACGTTTAGATGGCATTATCGAACAAGCCGAGATTGTTAAAGGCCACATGCCAGAAATAATTCAATGGCAGCGTAAGCGCATTACCGACAAGTTTGCTGATGCCAACATTGAACTAGAATCTTCACGCGTTGAGCAAGAACTGGTATTACTCGCGCAAAAAATGGACGTTGATGAAGAAATTGACCGTCTATTTAGCCACGTAAAAGAAACTCGCAGCATTTTGAAAAAAGGCGGCGCCCAAGGTCGTCGTTTAGACTTTATGATGCAAGAATTCAATCGCGAAGCGAATACCTTAGGCTCTAAATCTATCAATGCTGACATCACTAATTCAGCGGTTGAATTAAAGGTTTTAATTGAACAAATGCGTGAGCAGATCCAGAATATAGAGTGATGTTTCAGTATGTTTCTAAATTAACTAAATTCCTTTGAAAACCGCTGCTTTGGCGGTTTTTTGTTTTCTATGTGTTTACACCTTATGCACTTTGTTTCAATATAGTGGTGACATAAATGGTGACATAAATGGTGACACGATTTTAAATAACTCCAATTTATATCTACAAATTAGAACCATGTCATCACTTTAAATTTAACCTATTGAGTAATATGTAAAATGAACGACAAACAAGTTAAATCTTTGATTAAGCTAGGCGAGCATGGCCGCCGTTCGGTAGGTAACGGATTGTCTTTACGTATTGCTAACCAAAGTATTGGTTACTGGGTGATTCGCTATACCATCAATAAAAAAACGTCGTGAGCTGACTGTAGGCAAATACCCCGATTTGTCTTTAGCTGATGCAAAATTTCATGCAGCACAAATTAACGTAGATGTGAGTAATGGTCTTGATTCCATAGCCGAAAAAACGAGCGGGCACACCTGAATTTAATACTGTTGATGATCTTGCCGAAGATTGGTTAAAAGAATGTGACAAACGGCTTAAGCACCCAAATATCCCTCGACGTGTTTATACAAAAGATATTGCACCAACAATAGGTGAACTTGGGATTAACCAAGTAAACCCATGTTATATTCGAGAAATAATTAACAAAATATCGGAAAGTAACCGACCAACTATCGTGAATGATTGTTTAATGTATTGTAAGCAGCTATTTAGGTACGCTATAAAGCTAGGTAAATTTCCGGCACGTATTGCACTAAGCACCAGCAATGTAGGTTGGCGATTATCAGATATTCAAGAATGGATTAAGAAGTGTTGAGCCCTACTTTTATTATATATGAACTAGCAACGTTTGAATTCACTGTACCCAATAAAAAAAGATTAATTAATCATCTATGAGTGACTTCAAGCTATTGCAATAAAGACTCGTGAATTGATAGTATTCGAGCTTAACAAATATAAACTCTAAACAATTTCAGATATTTATAAAAAACATGTTACATGCATGAGTATTCATACTTTTATATAAGGACGCTGTTAGTAAAAATGAATAATAACTACGGAATCAATATTGGTAATTTACAAAGCTCTGAGGGCATTAAACTACCTTTAATATTACCCCTATCTACTGGCGGCTTTATAGTTGAGTATTCATTGAATAAGAGCCAAGAAGCATTACAGTTTATACAAAAACTAACACTTTCATATATTACAGCGCTTTCAGAACAGTTAGTTACTATCCATACTTTTGATTTTTCATTAAAAAATCCTTTCAAAGAATTAGCGCAACTTAAAGATACTGGAATATACAATTCTTACTCAGAAAAAAAAGCGCTGAAAGCATATGAAGAATTAGAAGAGTTAGTTCGGTATCGACACTATGAATTACTAACGGGCTATGAAGATATACACTCATATAATCAGAACTCTCCACAAAAAGAAAAATTCCATATCGTTTTGTGGAATATTGAACACATTGTCAGTCAGTTCGGTACAGTAAAAGATATTAAATCTTTTATTGAAGCAAGCCGTGAAGCAGGGGTTTATATTATTGCTTATGCTTCTGATGAAGCCTTATTAAGCTTGGACAATAACGACCGAAATGAAATTGTTAAGTCTTCACAAATTATTTCTACTGCTTATAGTGTAATTAAAATAAATGATAAAAAAACACAGTTAATAGCTGTTGATGAACAAACAATAAAATTAAAAGAGCTTATCAAGCGTTTTAAATTTAATCATACAGTAGATACTGACAGCTCCGAAATATATCAACAAGCAAGTGATATCAAAGAAAGACTACTAATTGATTCAAATGATAAATCTGAAGATTTTTTACGCATCCCTATTGGTACTACCTTAGACGGTAGAACTGAAATTAATTTTTCATTGGGTGATCGCTCAAGTGTTTATCATGCATTTATTGCGGGGACAAATGGCACTGGTAAAACAACTTTAATCAATAATATAATTTTAGGTATTGCTGAAAATTTTACCGCAAATCAAGTGAAGCTTTACTTAATGGATTACAAACAGGGGGTTGAATTTCAAGTTTTTGAAAAACACCCTAACTGTGAACATTTGTTTCTTGATAACACCAATTTAACGGCTGCTATAACTCTTATAGATGAATTTACTAACTTAATTAATACTCGTAGCGAGTTATTTAAAGATTCTGCAGTTAGTAACATAGATGATTATAATAAAAATACCCCTAACAAGGTCATGCCTCGAATAATATTAGTAATAGATGAAGTACAACGACTTTTTTCGGGTGGCTATAAAGAGCAAAGTCATTTCGAACAACAGCTTGAATATGTTGTTCGACAAGGAAGAAGTTTCGGTATTCACATTATTATGTCTACCCAGACCTTAACCGGAGCAAATATTAGTCCAGCTATAATGTCGCAAATTCCTCTTCGTATAGTTTTTAAACTAATTGGTTCTGAAATATGGAAAATATACGCATCTAATAATGATGAACCAGCAAGACTCGGAAAATACCAATTTATATACAATAACGAAGCAGGTGAAAAAACAGGTAATACCATTGCCAGAGCAATGCCACCAAGAGATGTTTCCAGCATTTTGTCTACTGTTATAAGTAGCAGACATAAAGAAGAAATGATTTTTCCAAAAATATCCACTAAAGCTACGGCAACTTCAACGGAAGAGGCTGAAAAAAGAGAATCATCCCATGATATTGAAAAAGTAGCTTCCATTGAAATAGATAAATTTCAACCTTTTGATTTAACTGAATACAGTGAAATACTGGATAAATTAAATGTAACTGAAGAGGTTGCTACAAATAATGAATAATCATCAAGTTTACGATAATTATGAAAACTACCTCGAATATGTATTTAGCACATTAGACAATAATTCTTGGAAAAAAAGTAAGGCTCAAGATTCTATTGAAGGATTTCAGCATTACTTAAAGGAGTTTTTTGATGGTAAATTTATTAAAGAAGCACAACAGCATATAGCAGATTTAAAGTTTGATAACACTTTATGGGAAAAGGCAAAACAAGAAGATTCACTTAAAAGCTTTCAGTCTTATTTAGACAATAATAAAAAAGCTAAATTTATCGATGCAGCTAAAAAGAGACAAGATGAAATAAAAAAAGAAGAATGTATATGGAATTCAACATTAAAAGAAAATAATGAACAAACATTCGAAGAATATTTAAAAATATACCCAAATGGAAAATATGTTCAGCAGGCCAATAAACACATTGGCTATTTCATAAACGATAAAGCTGATTGGAAAAAAGCAAAAAATGCCAACACTATAATTTCTTATGAAGAATATTTAGCTAACAATCAAGAAAAATGTGTATACGCACTAGAAGCCAAAGCAGTAATTAATAGGTTAATAGCAGAAGACTCTAATGCTTGGATTCTGGCTTGCAATGAAGATTCTTATAAAGGTTATAGCAAATACCTTGAAATTTTTAATAACGGACAATACACCGCCGAAGCAAATGAAAAAATAAATGAATTTAAAGAAGAAGAAAGAGTTTGGAATATCTCTAAAAAAGATAGCTCTATTGAGTCTTTCGAAAGCTATCTCTCTATTTACCCATTAGGTATTTTTGCAGAGGAAGCCAAAGAGCAATTGAAGTTTATAGCGGCTGATAATGAAGCGTGGCAGATTGCATGTTCAAATAACACACAAAAAGGCATCAAAGAGTATTTAGAAGATAATACAAATGGCAGGTATGCTATAGAAGCAAAACAACTAATAAATAAGCTTCAAGAAGACGATAGCGCATGGGAAATAGCTTTACAAAATCATTCGCTTGAAAGTTTCACACAATATGCAGATAACTTTGAAAGTGGGCAGTACATTGCTCACGCGAACGAAAAAATAGAAGAACTAAAAAAAGAAGCCAACTTCTGGGACTCAACGCAAGAAATAGGCACTATTGAGGCATATGAAAATTATTTGTCTAAATATCCTGAAGGCTCCTATGTTGACAAAGCAAACGCTCAAATACTTTCTATTGAACAGGATGAAAATGCATGGGTGTTGGCATGCTCGAATGATTCCATAGCAAGTTATGAGAAGTACTTATCTTTTTGTGGTAACGAAAAATATAAAACAGAAGCTAAGAATAAGCTTTCAGCTTATGCAAGAGAGGGTGATGCTTGGCAGAAAGCCGTAGATGAAAATACAGTTCAAGCCTATAAAGTATATTTAAGGTATTACCCAAAAGGAAATAATTTAGTTAGAGCTAACCAACAGATAACTGCTTTAACAAACGATGATAAAGCATGGAAAAAAACACAGAAAGAAAAGTCACTTTCATCCTTTCAATTCTATCTACAAAAATTTCCTGATGGTTTACACCGCAAGAAGGCTAGAAAGTATATAAGAGACATTGAAAAAGATGAGAGTGCATGGCTGCAAGCTTTAGCTTCAAAAACAATACCTAGTTATCAGAATTATATTGATCAATTTGTAGATGGCTTACACGTACAAGACGCAAAAGATTTACTTAAATCTACAAAAGATGATTTAGAAGCTTGGTCTAAGGCTGACTCGCTTAAAACTATAAAGTCCTATAGTGACTATTTGGAGAAGTTCCAGCCAGCAATCATGTCAACATATGCACTTAGAGAAATAAAAGACTTGGAACAAGAAGAGGATTTTTGGAAAAAAGCTTTAGCCTTAAATACTCAAAATTCTTATAAGGGATATTTAGAAAAATATCCCAACGGCCATAATATTAAAACAGCTAAAGCAAACATAGAAAGTGCTGAAGCTGAACAGACATTATTAATTATCGGAAGTTTTGTATTAATATTTTCTATTATTCTCTGGATATTCGATACACCTGATACAGAATTCAAAATTTCACCAGGCCACGCTACTGTTTATATTAATGATCATTATATTGGTGAAATCAATAATGAAAGAAATGGAAATTCACCCTATTTCCAAATGGATTATGAATTAGAAGAAAAAGATAACAATATTAAAATAACAGCACCAGGGTATAAAACCGTTACTAAGCGAGTAAAAAAAGGTGAGAAAAAGGTATACATAACATTGGAAAATGTTTTTGAAAAAGCTAAAAAATTATTTGATAAAGGAGAGAAAAAGACAGCCTTTACCGAGTTCAATAAAATATCTGATGACTCATTAGCCTATGTATACTTAGGTTTTTTATATCGTGATCTGGAAAATAACCACAGAGAAGCTTATAAATATTTTAATAAGGCCGCAAATCAAAACATATCTAAATTTTCGAATGAGTTTTCACATTGTAATGTCGCTAGGTTTTTAACCTCGGGTTCACATGGTGGAGAAGTAGATATATATAAAGCAATGAAGTATCAAAAGCTAGGCTTTCCAAATGAAACTAAATGCAATGAGCTGAAAGAAGAATTAATATTTCTTACTGAGACGTTTGAGGAAGCTGAGAGTCAATATTCAAAGAAAGAATATCAAAAGGCTTTTGAGTTATTTAAAAGTATTGAAAAACATGATGGAGCTTGGTTTTATTTAGGCTGGTTATATGATTCTCAAGGTAAAAACTATAAAAAATCCCATTTTTACTATGAAAAATCCTGCAAATTAAAAGAGAGTGATGCCGCTTGTAATAATTTGGGAGTTTTATATAAAAATGGGGAAGGCGTAAAGCAGAATAATAAACTTGCGCTAAAATATTTTGAAAAATCATCTTTATTAGGTGGTGATTACGGTAACTGTAACGCTGCATTATTCTATGTTGATAATGGTAGAGGAATACCAATGAATGCAAGTAGAGCAAAGAAATTACTCTCCTCTGGTTTTCCTGATATAGGGTACTGTAATGAACTAAAAGAAAAAATAAGCAAGTTATAAATATGTTTATTAATTTAAATACATGTATTTTTAAATTGGCCTTAAAATTGGTAACTTCATGAGTAAATTAAATAAAATTTATACAGGGGATTATTCTGAGGAAGGCTATATTGCGGGCATTAATAGCTCTGAGAAGAATAAACCTAAAAATAAGCTTGGTGTTATAAAGTCTATACACCCGATTAATTATGCATGGCAGTTTTCAAACGCATATAAATCGTATATGCGGAGTTATGACAAAGGCTATATTGACGGGCAGCGTAAACAAAATGATGTCCACTACAAGAATTCAAGCAAAGGAGAAAAAATGCAATCAGCTAATCAAAGTTTTGCTCTTCAATTACAGATATTACAAGAGTTTGAAAGAAATCTTTGTACTCTAAAGGAGTACCTTGCTGTGATACCAGAAAACTATGGACAGCAAATCAATGCATCAGCAAGCTTAGGTTTTGTTGATGATTATGTTAACGGGTTGACTAAAAGACAGCGAAATTTTGCCAATAAAATATCTCAAACAATGTCCCTAATTGAACAGCAACGTTCTCGAATAAATGACCTGCATAAGTCAGAAATCAATAGACTACGTCAACTTGCACAACAATAAAGGATTGTAAAATGAGTAAACAAACGTTAGCAAACCAATTAGGGTGGTCTATTACTACAATGGATCAATTAAATAAAATTGGTGAAGAACTTAATTATTCGGCCAACAGATATAACGATATTGTAAATCAATTGAGTACTTCAGATTATCTTGGGGAAATGCTTGATGATATACAGAAGATGAATAACATCTTTCAAGAGGATATTAATGGGCTAAAAAAGCATATTTATAATGAGCACATGACATATATTGAAACCCAGATCAAAGGTATTAAACAATCTCTCGATAGTTTTGGGTAAATGTCATAAAATAACATTCTAAATAGATGGTGACATAAAGCTAAATAACTCTACTAAAATAAACCTTAATGGACTGAAAGTAATGGATTTTATCTTTCTAATGCGTGAGCAGATCCAGAACATTGAGTGATTTTACCACCCGTTGCCATTTGCAATAAATAACAATTAAAGCCTCGTTTTACGGGGCTTTTGTTTTTCATTATTCTATCATTTTTATCAAATTCGGTATTAATGTCGATTTCATAAATAGGTTTGGTCGACGTGTCGAAATTATACAATTATTTAAAGTGATTAATAGTGAGTACTAAAATTGTTGCATTGCCTTTACCTAATATCATCGAATAGTCGGAAACTAGGCATTTTTGGTGAAAATTACGGTGTTCTTATGAGCTTTGGTGATGCGATCAAAAAAGCAATAGCTCTAACGTCTCAAGTTCTTCATGCTGACAACCCAAAACTAGCTAAATTGATACTGCCAATGGCGAGTTTTGCAGTTACGAAATAGATAAGAGTAAGCTAAAGTCATCTATAATTTACTTTAGGGTTATTTCAATGGTTTATTGAATCAAAAGTTAACTATTGTTGACTTTTAGGTTTTTTTTTGTTTAATTTATGATCAAAAGTAAATTAAAGTTAACTTATGGGGTTGTATGCCAATAAAGCAAACGTTAGGTAGAGTGGTTAAAAGTACCAACATGCCAGATTTAACTAAAAGCTTTTCATCTAAGCAGTTAGCTGAAGCGATCACAGCGAAGCGCACAGGTATGAAGCTGACATTGGTTGATGTATCTGAAGCACTTTCACTATCAAAACCTACTTTGATCAAAATAGAAAAGGGCGATACCAACGTTAAGCTCACCAACATACTCAAAGTGATGGAGTATCTTGGTTTGTCATTTAGCCTTATATCTGATGAACACGCACAAAATAACAAGATTACCGGAGCAAGTGATGAGCCGTGGTATTAATGTAAATAATTTATATGTGTTCATAGGCCACCATAAGAAAATTGCCACAATCAGCATTCCAGTAGGCTCTGATACTGACATCACATTAACTTATGAACCATCATGGATTGATGAAGGTTTTTCGATCTCACCTTATCTTCCATTAGACGGCAACTTTGACCACCGAGCTGTTAGAAACTATTTACAAAACTTATTACCTGAAGGTAAAGGCCTAGAAGAAATTACCAGTAATACCACTATTTCTAAAAACAATACCTTTGGCTTAATCAAAATAATTGGTGAGGAAACCTCTGGAGCGCTATCTTTCAGAGGGCAAGACCGTGATGCTAAAGCAACTACCTTTAGAGAAGTAACAGCAACTGAGCTAGGTAAAAAACTTACTCGCTTTAAAGACGTTGGCGAATCTATCACTTATTGGGATGGTCGGACTCGATTATCAGTTGCCGGTGTTCAAGATAAACTTAATTTACTTGAAATGGATGGAAAGATTGGCTTTGGCGACGGTGAATTATGCTCTAACAAAATTGTTAAGTTCGAAACAGGCAAAGCGCCATTTATCGCTGTGAATGAACTCTTTACCATGTTACTTGCTGGTGAGTCTGGTATTAATGTTCCTTCTGTTGAAGTTCGCACCTATGGTGGCGTACGAGCTTTTGTGATTGATCGTTTCGACAGGCGCATTTTACCTGATAACTCAGGTGTATTACGCCGACATGTTATTGATGGTTGCCAAGCGACGAATCTTCCACCTTCCTATAAATACGAACGCCAATTTGGTGATGAAGGCGATGGTATCTATATTCGAGATGGTGTTTCATTTCCAAAACTATTTAACGTTGAAACAACTAACTCTGAAGCTTATCAAACTCAACTTGTTCGTTGGCTGACATTCAATATGCTAGTGCGTAATTATGATGCACACGGTAAAAACATCAGTTTTTTTGTCGATAAAACTGGCTTAGCGCTAACGCCTTTTTATGATCTCGTGAATATAGAGGCCATTATTAGGGAAGTACAAAGCTCCTCAGTTGACGGTACACGTGCTCAAGAAAACATTATTCCACAACACTATGCGATGTCAATTGGAGAGTACGATACAGGCAATGCAGGCAACTTTAATTCTCCCATTTCAGCCTATATGCTAGCCGACTTTGCTGATGAGTTTGAGATATCATTACCTCGCATGCAGTTGCTCATGAGTCAAATGGTCAAATCAGTGTTTGGCGCAATAGCTATAGCCAAGCGTAAAGCACTAGAACAAGGTTTATCCGCAGAAGAAGTCAACCATATTGATTTATGTATCGAGATTGTCAATGAAGCAGCTGAAGAGGTAAATAAAGCCATTGAAGGGTTGCCTGCTATGAAAGAGTTGTTTCAGTAGGGACATTGAACTAACTCACTTTAGCTTATGGGTTTTTTTATGCTCTATCGAGTATATTCAGATAGTAAAAACTTATATTGCTTGCTATAACTGTGACGCAAGTTTTTGTTAAGTTGCTATTTTTTATAAGGATGCCTTCAAAATGATCACATTATCCGCAGAGCAATGCCGCATTATTGGTGTAATGCTGGAAAAAGAAACCACTACGCCAGAGCAATACCCACTTTCAATTAACGGTATTACAACAGCGTGCAATCAAAAAAGTAATCGCGAACCTGTCATGTCACTTAGCGAAGCGCAGGTGCAAAATAGCGTCAATGAACTGGTAAAAATGAACCTGCTTATGATAGATCATAAAGCTTCCGGCCGAGTGAATAAATACTTTCATCGTTTTTGTGATACTGAATTTGGCGATTTAAAATTTACTGCGCAACAACGAGCAATTATTTGTTTATTATTACTTAGAGGGCCGCAAACACCCGGGGAGTTAAGAACCCGTAGTAATCGTCTCGCTGATTTTTCTGATGTAAATGAAGTTGAAAACGCATTAAACCAATTACGAAACTTGAATAATCAAACATTAGTGAAAAAGCTCGAACGCGAACCCGGTAAACGTGAATCTCGCTACGTGCAGTTATTTTCAGGTTTTGATGAAAACCACCAAACAGTGCAAAACAGCAGTGCACTAATTGATGACGCTGGGCATGAAGTAGGCAATACAAACATAACAACATCTTCAGAAAGTGAGCAGATACTTACACAAAGGATCAATTCGCTTGAGCAACAAGTAGCGACATTAACCGAACAAGTCGCTTGCTTGACAGAGTTGCTTGACGATAAGTGATGACTGTTTAGTGTCTGGGGTCTAGTTTTACGGAACCTTATTATTTAGTTTACTGTTACTGATTTTAGAGTAAAAATCTGAAAAGGACTTTCATGAAGCAAACAGGTATTTATGAGCAGTTAATTAC
>TARA_R110002012_G_scaffold2822_1_pt1 | contig 10499 bp, 2 predicted proteins | sample TARA_R110002012 | Tara Oceans TARA_R110002012 (sample SAMEA4396515) | marine metagenome | biome: Westerlies Biome; feature: [DCM] deep chlorophyll maximum layer (ENVO:01000326); material: water (ENVO:00002006), including particulate matter (ENVO:01000060) such as... | depth 40 m
TTTTTTATTTTTAAGGTATTTCCCCACATATATGCCTCACTCTTCAGGCTTTTTTAATTAAATGTTAGGGGTTTAAGAGGTATCATAACTCCTTTCGCACTAAACTTACCCTTACCTCGCCCCTTCTTCTTCTTTATAGTACTCGCACCCAGTTCCTGATTCATCTCCGCAACCGCTTCAGCAGGAAGTTCAGGCAATTTCTCAAGTTGTGCCTCCACCTTCTCAACAAGTGTTTCAGTCACTTCCTCTTCATCAGTCACTTCATCTTCCTCTTCCTCCTCATCAGGTTCTGCCTCTGCCTCTGCCTGTGCCTTAAGAACCAACTGCGACACCAAATCACCTCCTTCCGCAAGTGCGATGACCTCGTTCTTCTTCTTTGGCTCTGGCTCTGGTTCTGGCTCTGGCTCTGGCTCTTCCTCTTCCTCATCATCGGTAAATGAGAATGTCTTTTCTTCTTCCCCCAAGTTAAGGTGGAATTCATCTGGCTCTGCGACACCAGCATTCCAATCCTCAATAATCATCTCCCAGAACGCCTCGCAAGTCATCACTTTAGGCACAGGCTCCTCTGGGTCTTGGCTCCACATAGTCATAGTCCCAAATTTAATTGAGCCATAGTAAGAAGGGTGTCGTTCAACCGCAATAGTCATAGTCATAAGAGCGATGCTGTTTTGCTTTAACAGCCGTTCAAGTTCCTTTGTATATTTTGGCTTATCAAATGGAAACTGACTTTCCAGTTCATCACCGCACACTAAAGCGTCCATCACATCAGCCTTTTCAATAAATCTCTTCATCAGGTTTATATCCTTGCTATGGGTCTTTGTTTTGTGCTTTGGTGAGGCAACCTTCTTGCCTTTAACCTTACCATTTGACTGGAGTGTTCCTGTTTCAATCAGGACAATCCGCTCCTCTTTGGATTGCTTACACAACTTGGCGTATTTTGCTTGGTCTTCTGGGTTGCGAGAACCCCTAACAATCCGCACATCTGCTGACCCTACCATTTCGCCTGATGGTAAGAAGCAGAATTCGGCTCTTGATGCTCGTTGCGTCGCACCGAACACAAGTTTATCCATTTTCTTGCTTTTTTCGTAAGTTTTTTTAAAGTCAAAATCCGCTTTGGCGTAGGGTATGATGTGGGCGAGGTCTTTGACTGCTGTGATGTGTCTTAAAGAGCTTGTTCCTTCGCCCTTCCTAACAACCAAGCCTTTGCTATGAATGAGTTTTGGAACAGGTTTGACGAAAATCGTACCTGTTTGAAGGCAGACATCGCCTTTTGTATAAGTGCCGTAAGAGGCGAAGTTGTATGGGAGTTGGTATTGGTCGGCTTTGGAAGGCATCTTGGGGTTGGGATATACCATACATTTCCTACGTGAAATTTGTTTCAATTTTTTGGAAAAATCCCCACTTAATAGACGTTTGTAATTCAATTTTTTATAATGAGTCAATATGTAATTATACATTATTATAAAAAATTGATTTAAAAAAAATGAGTGTTATTATATATAAGATGAGCGAGTTTAACGAGAACATACAGATTCAACAAATAGCAATTAGAGATGCTTTCCGTGATAAACTCACAGGAAAGCCAATCCCTTATAATGATTCCAGTAAGCGACGTTATGAAAAGCGACCAGACCTATTCATTTTACCACTCAATTATGACTTACGTCAAGGTGAATGGAAAGCGTGGTCGTATGGAAGAGACATAACTATAAATTATCGTCGTGTTAAAAAGAACAGAGACTTTATCATTATGGCGACTGATGATGTAAGGGAAGTGACTTATAAATATACGAGTAGTGAAAATCTTGACGACCAAATCCGCAAAACTTTGGCGGAGATGAATGCCGATTATAATCCAAACCAAAGATGGACTACAGATGGGGCAAACGATGATGCGGTTGAGTGGTGGGTTGATAACTCATTAAGCCTGTTTATGAGGGGCGGTGAAAGAAGAGGCTTTGCCCACCACCACCCTTTTGGTTGGACGAATTACACACCTTCAGGAATGAGTGCTAATTTGGTTCAACTTCAGGCAAGTGTTCCTCAAACATTAAAGCCTTTTAATATGGTGTTTAACGGCAGACCTATAAACTACCGCATCGCTCATATTGAATATGTTGATAATGAAAGCAGGTGTTGTTGGTCTTACTTGAGGAAGAATAAAATCCCTATGAACCAACTAAAGGCACTAAAAGGCAATAACGCAGATGAATGGACGTTTGAAGAACTGCTACGAGTAGCAAAAGCAAAACATAAAATACTTGAGATATTTGATATTGACGGCGACCAATTCCGCAACTTTTATTTAAAAGATGGTAAGGTTAATTTTAATGAGACTTATAGGTATTTTCCTCCAAATCGCACAGGAGACGGCAAAATGTTGAATTTGAGAAAAGGTTTAGCCTTTATGGTTGTAGGTAATCACATATATCCATTTCATAGGCAATTTCAATATTCCCTGCTTCAGTCTATTGGAAAGGGAGGCAAGAAATACGCAAAATTTAACAATTCAGGTGAAATTACTGATGGCGATGATATAACTATGTCGCAAAGGTTTATTGATACGATGCCTGAAGGCAAGAAGAAAGAAAAACTTCAGGAAAAATACAACAAACAAGTGGAAGAGTATTCAAACTCAAAATATTACGAAGAGGGGACTTTTGTTATAGGTGAGGCAAAATACAACTACTACGAAGGGTCACATTTAGACGAGGTTGTAAGGGAATTATATTACAATACAAATGAAATATACAACTTCCGCACCGATAAGAACGGAAACATCAGTCAAATATGGTTAAGCGAATATGATGAAGCCACTAATAAACCAGAGTTGGTTTGGAGATTACAAGCCTGTCCTAATTACCTATTGATGAAGCCTCTTTATGAGAAATTCACGATGATTTACAAAGGTGAGGATATTAATACAATAGGCATAGCCCTTTATCAAAATGTTATTGGTGCTAGGTTTGCGAACCTGAAAAGTCAAACTTGCGGTACTATATTTAAAACGGAAATGCCTTTTAATTATACTACTGAAATACTTGACGAGCATTCAAAGGTAAATACTTATCCAGCCGAACTTCAGGAATATGAGGTTTCAGTATCTATTCAAGAATTGTTGCGGAAGCAGTTTTTGAAAGATGAGGAACAGAGAATGTATATCCTGTCGCAACAGCCAGAATGGAAAGGACAAGAGGATACACATCAACAGGCAATAGATGAATATATGGATACGCAATATCCTATGCCTGAAAAGCCTGAACCGCACGGCGAGGAGTTCTGTGAGGAATTCGGTGATGTTTTGTGTTTAGACTTTAATAAATTTTACTCCAACAGATTGGAAAATCCTCACAATCCATTTATGAAATTTGAGAATTTTGATAATGTTGAACCCTACGTTCCAGTTAAGGTTCTTAAAAATGGCTTCTATTATTGTGAAATACCTGAAGTGCTTGAATCGCACGAATTTATACCATTTGCTGATAAGACCGCAGGTTGGTATTGTAAGTCAGTTGTTGATATGGCGTTTCAATTACCCAAAGAAAAACAGCCTTTAATTACTCATCAACTTATTCCGCACAAAAATAACATCATTCCTACAGACACCTTCACGAAATTCGTAGAATTGGTTTATAGGGAATGTGAAGACCTACCATTAGAACATACGGCAAAGTCTGTGATTAATCACTTTGTTGGTATGTTAGGTAGAGACACAAAAGAAAAGGTTGTTGTTGGGTCTCAACTTATACGAGATACAAATGATTGTAACTACGCTGAAAATAAAGGCTATAGATTGAAACCATTTGCGGAAGCACGTGGGGAAAAAGAAGAATTATATATGACTTATAAAGACAAAATGAGTGATGAACGATTTTCATGCTTACCTATTCACATTCAAATCTTACAAGAGGCAAAAGTTGAGTTGGAAAATTTGCGAAGAAAAATCATCGCAAATGAAACCGAAAAAAAATCAGTAGTCTATCAAGAAAAACCCCTTTCATTTGCCGTATGGAAACACTCACTTCTAGCAAGGAACTGGACTAAAAAGTGGGGATTTCACCCCACCAAATTAGATAATGGGTACAGGCAATATTGTAAATCATTATGTAAAGTTGAAGAGAAAGTCAGCGAGAAACACCTTATCCACTTTATTATGTTTAAAACCGATAGTATTGTTATTGCTGATTTTGGGTCAGGCAGATTAAATGAGGCTATTAAAGATGTGGATATAGGCACAGGAAGAGGACAACTTAAAATTGAATGGGATACACGTTTGCCTATTTATGCTGACCGAAAAAAATTGAAAAACATTTCAAAACAAGTGTTTAAACTTAAAAAGACTGAAACCGAAATGACTAAAACAAATCATAAATATAACCATACGTATAACAAGCGAGATGCGGTTTATGACCTTATCAAAGACCGAAAGTCATTCAGGGTTCAAGGTATGGGCGGAACAGGCAAATCATCTTTAATGATTGGGGAACACGAGAAAGGTGTTATTCCATATATGATAGAGAATGATATAAAATTTGCCTTATGTGCTACAACACACAAAGCCTCACATAATGTCCTATTTGAGAAAGTAGGTATATCAGGGAAAACAATAGACAGCCTTTTAGGTGTCTGTCCGTCAAAACCTGTTCCTACTGACCCACAATTTACTCAATTGTCTGGATATGACTACATCATTATTGATGAGGTATCTATGCTTCAAAAGAAATTCTATAATTACCTTAAGCAAATAAAACTAACATATCCTGACCTACACTTTATATTTGTTGGGGATTATTCGCAACTGCCTCCAGTTGAGCCATCGGTTATTTCCTCATATAAATACGATGAAACAAATGTCCTGAAGTGGTTGTGTGATTACAATCTTGTGGAATTAACAAAAAATATGAGGTCATCTGCGGAAGGTGAGGAAATGTTTGACTGGTATAAGAAACTCATAGTAGGTGAGACTAATCCAGAACTTGAGGCATCACTCACAAAAAAATATGACTTAACAACATTTAGACCCTATAACAAAAACCTGTGCTGGACTAAAAAAGGGGTTCATTATGTTAATTGGCTGGTTATGAGCGGAAGAAGACAGCATTATCCAAGTATCTCCAATTGGATAAAATTAAAGCCTGTTAAACTAAATGGGAAAACCATACGCCCTGTGTGGTTAAAATATGGGGTTTGGATTGGGGATAGAAAAATTAGCCCTTTGTTAGAACTTCGTGCTACAGATGGCGATAAATCAGGACTTGACTTATACTACAACAACCAAGAGTTTGGGCTTATTGACTGGGTAAATGATGAGGCATCGTTGGAATGCCGTGTAACAAAGAAGGTAATTTACGTAAGGGCAGACCAATTTTATAAACATTTCCGCTACAATTTCGCAACGACAATCCATAAGTCGCAGAGTGATAGTTATGATGAGCCATATAATATTTGGGAATGGGATAAGATAGGCGATACTAGAGACGGAAACGCCTTAAAATATGTTGCTGTCTCAAGAACCAAAGCAAAAAAACATATCAATATTATAACATCAGGGTGGGGGTTTCCTCAAAATATGCCTGATTACAATTTATTTAAGGCAGAAACAACAAGTCAATTTCCTGATACAACGTTGTAATTATGGTGAAAATATAATCTCGGTATATAGAAATGAATAACCAACCACCGCCACCCCAACCAGAAACAATTATGATTGAGGCATCAGGTGCTAATTCTATAAGGCAAACCGACCAAAATGATGAATGGGAGGTTTCAATACCCCCAACTATAATTGAGAAGGGTGATGAAATCTCGGTCAATCAGTCTTTTCTTGAGGCACGAGGTACATCAACCGAAATCCTTGAATTCAGTTCATCAGGCATAAACCAAAACAATAGGCAACGGATATACTTTGAATACTACGCAAACGATGACGGAACAAACGACAAAAATAAAAGTAGGGATTGGAATAATTTTCAATTTGATATTTCCCCAACAGCACCTAACCACCCTGAAGGGCTACACGAAAGTGGTAAAACCTATAAACCAAATCAGGTATTTAGATATGATAGACTATTAGATGAGTCAAAGATATTCGCAAATGGAAACGGATTTAACCGAGAAGTGAATGGGGTATTTTATGACGCAATCAAACCGACTATAGCAGACCCTCGTGTGGCGAATGCCTTTTCTATTGATTTTCGTGAGGACTATAATGTCGCAGGGGTATTCAACTCCTTCAACGCAATCAAAGAAGTTACGGCAGTTAATCCAACGCCTTACGTAGGCGAGACATTTGAAAGAGGACTACCAGCAACAGGTAAGCGGATAGACCAACAAAACCCCAATCGTAAGGATTTGGATTTGGAGGATATGTCTTTTTCCGTAAGTGATTGGTCTATTAACTTGGACGCTCTGGATTACTTTGAGATGGCATACAACCAATACACAAATGACCTTGATATTATGATACCTCACACAGAAGCAAACACCAATTATCTTGGGGCAATTCCAAAAGGTACTTGTATATGGATTGACTGGTGTCCCAAACGCCGACAGATGTCCTATTATGGAACGTCGCAACTCCCCAACAACATAGCAGGAAATATTGATGGGGATTATAATGGTGTGGGTGGAGGTCAGGATAAGTATCAAAATTATAATGAAATATCAAATAGAACAAAAGGAGTAAGAGGTCATTTTGTAGTCAATAATAATAATATTCTCTCTACTTTCTTTGATAATCACGGAGATGTAGGAGGCACAGACTTCAAAGGCACTCCTGCTATCAACTATGGATATGCTGGAAAACCTTGTATAGGTATGCGGTTCTCTGGATTAGGTAGTGGTGGGTCTTTACAACCTGTTCTTACAGGTGTGACTTCTATGTGGAATTCCACAAGAACAAATGACGGAAGAGTTGATACATATGATTTGATGAACCCCAACACAACAGGCGGTAAGATTGACCTTAACACTATGGACGGAGTAACCAATATATGTATCAACTTGTTTATAAGGAAATCCCCTTTCTATGTAGGGTCTTTTGATGGTAGTCTTGCCCCTTCTATGAACCCTAATGTTGGGACATATCCTGCCTGTTCTCCTTCAACAGGATTACCTACACCTCGCACTAATTCATACAACCTCTTTAAAGACGCATCATTTGATTTATTATTCCCCAAAAATCCAGAGCAACCTAAAGTTGCTGTCCCCTACTTCTTGGGGTGTGCTAAATATATAAATACCGATAGTTCTCAACCCTTCCAAGTGACTGACCCTGCTAACCCCAAGCAAGATTTACAATTTGCTATTCTATCAGGCGATGAAGAAAATACCTCACCTATCAGTCTTATTGATTATTCCACTTGGAATCCAAGTAATCCTTACTATCCTCACGGAGGGTCAGCATTAGATTACACACTTACCGCACCTTTGACTGAAGATAGTTTTATGGAAATGAACTTCATTCCGCCTCAAGAGTTTCAGGAAAAAGCAATAATGCCTGACGGAAATCTTGTGTTGTTAGGAAAAGGCACACCACAAGAGGAACTTGTATTCGTCCAAAGATTAGACGACGACTCTTCCCCATCAATATTCCTTCATACTGACCCCACGCAATATTCCAATTTACCTGATAGAGCGAAGTTTATTATAACCCAAAGAAATCTCGCACAAAACCAAAACCTATTCATAGGGCAACCGCTTGGGTCGCAAACCAGTTTCTCCGCAGGAGACCCAGCAGGTTGGATTAAACAGGTAAATACAGGATATACCTTTTTCACACACCCTATTGGAACGAGGGTTGAATGGTGGGATTTTCGTGAGGGAATGACCCAAAGATTGTGTATCAACCACGAGAATTATCATAGGGCGTTGCCTGAAGGAATGCCTATTCTAAAAAACACGGGATATTGGGGAATAAATGAACCATTATTAAATGATGACTTTCCCTCAACATACACAGATGCGTCATTTTATACGGCATTACTTAAAGAAAATTATTCAACAGGCTTTTCCTATTTCTTGTATTACAATAGAGTAGGAAGTATTAACGGCAACACAACTGCTATCAATTCCTTACCTGATAGTATATATTCCCCTAATATGCTTACCACAGGTATAGCAGGACAATACGGAATGAATAGAGGGGGTGTCCCTATGTTGCTACTTACGGAAGCAATAAATCAAACCTCACATCAAACAACTACCTCATTCAATACCCCTGAAAACCCTACCTTAACACAACAGGTAAGAATATCCTCTACCTCAACACACCCTCTTGCTAATGCTAAACAATACTATGCCTTATTCAGTCCTCACGAATATGTGTGGAATATGAAACTGACCGATTATTTTGATGGTAAGGGAATGATGGAATTAAATCCTGATAAGAATGCTCTAACCACAAATGATACTAACGGCGACGTTCAATTCACTCACCGAACACACTCAAGGAATTTTTATGTCTTTGCCCCTGATGCCTTTGACCTTATAAATTTTACAGACACTACACTAAAGGCAGTTTCAAAACAAGGCATCAATTCATATTGCGGATATATTCCATACATCAACCAAATAGAAGTGGAAACACCTAAAGATTATATGACCCCTGATGACCTTTCAAATTTTTGGACGGAGCAACTCCATAAGGCAAAAGATATTGTATGCCTGTTAGATGGGACAACTATCAAGGGGTCAGCATCAAGAGGATTAATTCAAAACGAATGCTTGTCTGCTATATATGGGTCTTTCGGTAAAAACAACACCCCTGATAAAGACGGACTAGCAAGAGATTATGTGACTTTTCCTATGACTAACGGATATGCTTTAGGGTCAGTCATATTTATAGACGGACACGAACAACCTAATGATTGGTCTTATACAGGATATAACAAAGACCACCCTGCTACTCTTGCCGACATCAATATGCCTATTCTTCCTCGCTCTCCTGAAAGTTTAGTTCATCTATACGGCAAAAACGAAGCATTCCAATTGCCTGATTACTACACACAGCGACAGGTAGTATGGGAAGCACTTCCTTCTACCACACCAGCAACAATCATAACTTCCGCATCTCTATCCCCAGTAAAAAAATACCATTACACTAACTACCCTATCGCACCATCAGGTATTCCTAATAATACCGCAACATCATTCAATCTACCTGATAATAGTCAAGGTTTTGATAATGTCTTACCAACCTCTAATAACTTCAATCCAGACACACTTACAAACCTTAACTTTACATCAGTCGCTCCTGTTGTAGCAGGGACAGCAGACAAGGGGAATAAGTCAGTTCCAGCATACGCCATTCACCCAATCGCAGGAAATGGGGCAGGTTCAGGTGATAAGTATGGGATATGGTGTGCGGCAGACGATTTAGACGCACCTTTTACCGCACAGGCATATCCAACTGGTGGAGCAAGAGAAGACCCAATTTATAGGGAAACAAGTACATATCCGCTTGAATATTATAAGGATACCAAAAGAGCAAGGTATTTACAATTTAGTCAATATGTGGGTAGTGATAATATGACCTTAACTTACAACACAGAAGTATCGGCATTTGAATACCAGTTCTTACATCAACCTTTTGCGACTACCTTCTCATTAGATGGCGGTGTGGAAAGTGGGGGAGATAATGCTGTAAGAGTTTATGATAATATACCTGATGAGTTAGACAATTGGGAAAAGTATTCAGGTATTAACGTGAGGAATTGGGCTACTCCAATATTAACAAGAGGGCAATTTAACTTTAACGAGATACAGAATGTCCCCAACTTTATAAGTCAGTTGTATCCGTCAGGGATTAATCCTGAAACAGATATGGACGCAACAGGTGATGCGTTTATGAGTAAAATAGGGTATTTAGATAGTCAATACAATCCACGTACTGGAACAATAGTAAAAGGGACAATAGGTATTGGTTCAAATCCTGCTAGACCTCAAAGTTATGCCTATGTTCCAAACGGCACTACAGGTGCGGATATTGACGTTGCTGATGCGATTATCAACACGAGTATATCGGCAGAGGATAATCCTGATGCTGAGGCACACGGCGGTGTGGGGCAATTGATGTTTTACCCATCATCTGTGGATACGACTAAAGCAGAACTGCGAGATAGTGGTGTGCGGTATGACTACTCATTTACGCAGTTCGGTCAGCGTGGGGGATTGAAAACCAATAACCACAACAAGGCTATGGGATTTCCTAATATCGTTGGAACACCTCAAGTTAAAGACGTTCAAACATTTCCTCGTTCATTAAATCCTGATGGAGAACAAAGGTCAGGTTATACAATTGAGATAGGGTCTTCCCCATTAAGAGCAGTCAATCTGCCTATTAAACTTACGGACGGATATTATTTCATTTTATGTCCTACATTAATAGATGACCCTCAATTTTACATTTCCGCAAATAATGGTTCGGTTATTCCAGCGATTGCTATTGTTTCAAAGACTTATGTTTCAGGCGATTTTTACACTACATTCCAAAGTCCTAT
>TARA_R110002012_G_scaffold56997_3_pt1 | contig 10499 bp, 8 predicted proteins | sample TARA_R110002012 | Tara Oceans TARA_R110002012 (sample SAMEA4396515) | marine metagenome | biome: Westerlies Biome; feature: [DCM] deep chlorophyll maximum layer (ENVO:01000326); material: water (ENVO:00002006), including particulate matter (ENVO:01000060) such as... | depth 40 m
GACGACTAAAGGCGCTCAAGGGGCTTTTAGCAATCAAGCTTTATTGTCTCTGTTGCCACAATTATTTAGCCAGCCAATGGAGCAATCTGAATTAGATCGTCAGTATGCAAAAGATATGAGTGAGTACCAGGCTCGACAACAACAAATAGCAATGCAGCGACAACGTGAGACTTTAGATCGAAGCAATGCTTTCCAATTCGCTAAATCTATTTTGCCTAACTTTGATTTTTCAGGTATGGAAAATGAATTAGATCCTAAACTCCTACCAGAGTTAATTAGATATGCGATGAACAAGGCTCAACTTTCTGCTAGCAAACAAAACCAACGAATGGCTCAACCTATAGTTAAATTTGCGTAGAGATTAATAATGAATAAATACTTTCAACCTACGGGGACATCTTCTCCCACGCAAGCTAGAACTAGGCAACAGCTAAATGACGATATAAGGAAGTTAGTTGCTCAACGCCAAAAGGGAGCAGAGCAACAACGAATAAACTTATTTGTAGAAAATCAACTTAAAAACCCCATTGAAACAAGTATCCAAAATAAACAAGTTTCTCGTGAGGTAGCTGGAGAAGCTGCGGTCGCAAATCTTTCTCCAGACGAACAAGAATCTCTTTTAGGTAGGGTCGGAAACTTTCTCGATCTTGGTGGCAAGCATGTTGCCCGCCCCTTAATGGCAAGTGGCCTTGCTTCAATATTTGCAGTTCTTCCGGGTGAACAAGAGGGAGAGGCTGAGTTGCGTAAGGCAACTGGGTTGAACCCACTAAATCTACTTTCTTCAGAACGAAGAGAAGCAGGAAGAAAAGCACTAGAAGAAACAGATTTGCCTTGGGGTGTATATACCGCAATGGAAACTCTGTTAGATCCGACTACTTATATTCCGATACCCGGTGCGCGTATAGCAAGTAGGGGTATTCGTTCAGCAGCTAAATTAGAAAAAACTCTTGCGGCTCAAGCTAAATTGACTGCTGCACAAAAGCGAGCGCAAGGTTCTCTAGTATTTAAAGAATCTGGCATTAGCGGTATAAGTGAACTTGTTACTCCTACAGGACTTACAAAACCAATAGAACTTACTCGTGCGCAAAAAATTGCACAAAAAATAACCAAGGCACCTGACTCAAAACAGGTGGCAGCAGGCAGAGCGACTAGTGCAATCGCAGCAGCACAAGGTACAAAAATTGGGCGTCTTCTAGATATCGATGAACGTATGGACCAAACGATTACAGAAGATAATGCTCGGCAGGCAGCAGAATGGATTACGAAAAAACCTATTCTGAAAAACCTAGTCGGTGCGATGAACCCTTCTACGTTAGCAAAAACCTCAGTAGGTAGAGTTCTTCTTGGTCATGGCGTTCTTCTTGCAGATGGCGAAAAGTATGCGGCTATTGCTACTGCAAAGATGCAAGCTATAAGAAAAATGGCACCTAAGAGTAATGATCAAGGCATGATTTTACATGCTGACGGTACAGGGAAAGGAATTGATAACTTAGGATGGGCTGATATATTTGAAGAAACTCCAGCCCAATTAGAAAAACGAGTCAAGCTTGGTCAACTTACTAAAGAAAATGTTGAGTACATTTCTGAGTACAAAGCTATTATTGATGATGCTAGCCAGATGCTAAAAGAGGCAAACCCTGAAAAGTTTGCAGCTCTTATCAAAGACATTGCAGATCCAGGTAAATACATACCAAAATTTGTAAGAGACATGGACTCCATTAATAAGTTTAGTAAGGACGGTTACATAGGCGGTATTCTTTCAAAGAAAAAAGCTTTTGAGTATAAAAAGTATTACGACACTATGGCTGATGGTATTGCAGATGGGAGACGGTATTTAGATCCTGAAGACCTTTTAGCTATGCATCTGCGTGGTGTTTATCGAACAGTTGCAGATGAAAAGTTAGTAGCAAAAATGAGAGGTACGTTAGGCAGGCTAAAATCTAGTATTGCCCCAACGCAAAGACTTGCTGCTGTTACTGCAAGGGCGAGGTTTACCACTACTAAGAATCTTGTTCAGTTGATGAATTCAATGCAGGCTGATGATACGTTTGAAGTATCAGGTAAACAAATTAATAATCTAATTAATCAGCTTAAAGATGAGGGTACTTTAGCTGGTGATACTGAGATGATTGATTATGTGAATCGTTTCAGATCTTTGCTTCGTCGAGGTACTGGTCCAATAGACGATGATGCAATGCTCAAGCTTGATAAACGTAAAAAAGCTAGTCTAAGTAAATTCATTACCGAGTTGACTTCTAATACTGCCGCTAAGAACAAGACACCTAATGATGTTCTAAGCAGACTTGGCCGTGAACAAAAAGCGGCAAGTAAAGTTTTTAGAACACAGTATGCTAAAGAGCGAGGCGATTATTCTTCTATTGCATCACCTAAAGGTGGAGTATCTTTTGGTAAAGATGTGATGTTCGATAAAAATACCAAAGATGCTTTTATAAAAAATAATGCCAAAACACTTGGCCCTGATTGGGCAAAAAAAATGGCAACAGGAAATGCTATTGCTCGTATGGGTGCTACTGGGTTTGACTTTGGGGCAGGTACCCTTCAAGGATTGCCATTACTTGTAACTAATCCTGTTGGCTGGGGTAGGGCGCAACTTCAATCGATTTATTCGTTATTCGATCCAACGGCTATGGCTCAGTACATTAGAAGAAAAGAACGCACGTTACGTGAAATGGGCATAGACCTAAAAGCTGCTGAGTTTGTAGAAGCATGGGGAGATGATGTTTTATCAACGCCTCGCAAGCTGCTCCGAAAATTAGGACCTGCTGGTAGGGGACTTGACCTAGTAGGGGAAGCTGCATCAAGAGCATTTACTGGATTTACTCTTGCAGCAAGAGTGGAGTTATATGAAGGTTTACGTCCAGTAGCACTTAGAGCGGCACAGAAAAAGGGGATGAATATATCGGACCCTCAAGTTGTCCGTAAAGTTCTTGATGAACTAAGTGATCATGTTGCTAAGATGACTGGATTTACTAACATGGCAAAACTAGGAGTAACTCCTGGTCAAGCTAATGTTGAGCGTTCTTTTCTTTTTGCTCCTAGATACTTACGTGCAACAACAGGAGCCACAGCAGATATCTTCAATGGGGGGATTCGTGGCAACTTAGCACGAACTACTTTAGCTAAAATGCTTGCTGGTGGAACGCTTATGTACACCGGTATTGCTTCTGCTGTAGGCCAAGAGCCAGATATGAATCCTACTTCACCCGGATTTCTTTCAGTTGATATCGCAGGAACTAAATTTGGTTTTGGTTCTGCTTGGGTATCCGGTGCAAGAACTCTTGCAAAAATTGCACAGCAGCCTCTTGATTATATTGGTGATACAGGAGAGATAAAAAAATATCCTGGAGATGAAGATTCCTTTTTAGGTAATCTTCTCGATCCTAACGAACATATTCTTGGCCGATACACACGAAGCAAAACCTCTCCGCTTGTTGGATTAGGATGGGATATTGCGCTGGGTAAAGATTTCAATCAGGATGCAGTAGACCCACTAGGTGACCCATTGGAGTTTTTAAAAGATGATTTAGCAGGGTCAATTATGCCTTTTTGGGCACAAGGTCTTATTAGTACAGATCGAGGGCGTATTGATCCTGATCAACCCGTTAGTGGGAAAATGCTTCAAGCTGGATCTGAGTTTTTAGGATTGCGATCAAACCCGGTTGGGTTTTTCCAGCAACGAAGAATGCGTCAAGATGCACTAGCTAAGATTGCGTTTGGTGGTAAATCTTGGGATGACCTTACTTCTTTAGAAAAAGGTCAGCTTAATGATCAAGACGAAACGCTAAAGGTAATGACGCAACAAATTCGTCACCATCAATTAGATAGTATGGAGGAGGTCGTCCGTGCTGGTGCTGAGTACAGAGATGAGCGAGATAAGTTACAACTTAAAAAAGAAGAAGTAATCCAAACAGCAACTGACAAATGGAGAGCGGGGGAAATTACGCCTAAAGAATGGCGAGATGCGCTGAAGCTTGCTTCTAATAACTACCGTGCTTCTCACGAAACACTAAGTCAACAAGCTAACTATGCAGTAGCCATTTCAAATGATGAAAAATACTTTCAAGAGAATCAATCTGGCTATGCGATAGATGAAGCATTTGGTCAATACATCGAGGAAATCGTAGTGGGTGGCGAAGATGAAAATGGCATTTCTCTTTATGATGATTTAGGTAATTTAGATTATGATAAAAAAGAAGAGAGACTAAATGAGTTTAAGCAGCACTGGGATAACATCGATCCTAGTATTTACCAAAGTATCATGAGCCACTTTGCTTCTAACAATAAAGATAAAGATCCTATACTTCAGCGTTATTACCAGGCACAAGAAACTTTTGAACGCTACTGGGAAACTGAAGATTTAGTTGTAAAAAACGCGGTAGCTAGTGGAAGTATTTCCCAGTCAGTATGGGATGAATATAAAAATGCTAGGTCAGGTGGCAGTACTTCTGAAGTATTGAAAGAACAATATCCTGCTATCAAGCAAATCGAAAATTTTGCATCTAAGGCAAAGGAGGCACTCCGAACTAAGTGGCCTGCACTTGATGCGTATCTTTATCAGTTCCAATACACACAAGCATTACTAAATCCTAGTGTTAAAATACTTGGTAAAGAATTGTTAGAAGACCCAGATTTTGACCCATTTACATTACCAATGAACTAACAAAACTTGACATCACTTATGTCGATACTTGAAACTTCTATCAAACCCGGCAGGGAGGCAGAACCGGAATGGTTATGCAAGAAGGCGAAAGCCAAGAAGTAGTTGGACAGGATATTCTAGATCTCGACCAGCAGGTCTTAGATCAGGGAATAGTGGAAGAGGCTCCAGAGCCACAGTATGTAACGCGTGATCAGTTCGATCAGATGATGAGTAACCACCAGCAGGTGGCTACCGAAAACCAACGGTTGAGAAATCACCTTAGTGGTTTAGAAAGTCGTATCGACAAGCAAGCCAATGCGTTCCGCACAGAGATGCAGAACCAATCAGAGGCTGCAGCACGCAGACAGGCTCAAGATCTTCAGAACCGCATCCTGGAAAACTTTGACGATCCCGACCAGCGTGTTCTTTGGCAACAGTATTTTGAGACTCAGAACTCAGTACCTGTAGCACAGCAGTCTTTTGCTCAAGAGGAACCGGCATATCAGCCAGTTCAGCAACAGCAGGTAGACCAATGGGCAGAGGTGCAGAATTTCGTTAGTCAGATGGGCGTAGACCCTGCTGATAAACGAATTGATTACGCAATACTGGTAGATGGGAACCTTACGGCTGCGGAACGTCAGAAACAATTCCTAGCTAATCTAGGCAGCGTTGCATCTTCTGGTACTCCTGCCCCTGCTGCAGTACAACCTGCGGCTCAGGCTCAGGCTCAGGCTCAAACACCTCAACGGTCGGCAGGCCCGGTAGGTAATGGATTCCGTAATTCAGAAGATCTGATGTCTGCTTTTATTAGTGGAACAGTAGACGCTAATAAATACAGGGAGTTGGCTCCCAAGTTTGGGATACCTCTCTAGAAAGCAGAAATCATGGCAACTGGACTATCTATTTCCAGCACAAGTAATCTTTCGAGCGGTCAAAAGATCCTCGTTGCTAGCGCAAAAATGGCTTACGAGCCATCAGCGCCGGACCCGGATCTGGTTGAAAGCGTTCGTATTCCTGATGGACACAAGCAGTGGGACATCCTCACGTATGCACGACTCAGCGACGCTGCGTCACTCACTGAAGGTGTTGACCTGACTTCGTCCCAGCAGCTCGTTGCTGCTTCTTTGTCCGTAACTCCTGCGGAGAATGGCATCATTGCTACTCTCAGCAAGAGGCTCATGCGCCGCCAGGGAGATGCAAACGTCATTGGTTCAGCGGGAACAATGATTGCAAACTCACTCCGACGCAAGCAGGCAAAGGATGTTATCTCGCTCTATGACGGCTTCTCGAAGTCCACTCCTGGTGCGACTAACGCCCTAGACATTACGCACTTCCGTGGTGCCACGTCCTACCTCATGACGGACAATGACTCTGGCTACGGCCCGGCTCAACCTCCGTTCCACGCTGCTTTGCACATCGAGCAGATCAGCGACATCATCTTGGACATCACTGACACGGCTCCTCGGGGTACGACCACTGGTATCACAGATGACATGATCTCCCGCTGGTGGAAGACCTCCGACCGTCTCTACGGTGTTCAGGTTTACCACTCGGGTAACATCGCTCTTGACAGCGGTAATGATGCCAAGGGTGCGATCTTTGCAAAGGAAGCCCTCGTTGTGGTGATGGCGAACAACGCCGAATCTACAGAAGAGGATGACAACTCACTGCGTGCAGTTGAGTACGGTATCTTCCAAGAGTGGGCTACCGGTGAGCGTGCTGACGTTCACGGTGTTGAGATCTTCTCTGACGCAGAGGCAACCATCTAATCATGCTGAAGAGTAGGCGCAATATCTCGATGGTGCAGTCTGGTACTCAGGCTGATTCAGAACGAGAAGTCACTCAAGATCAGTACGCTCTCCAAGTAGAGAATGCTGGTCGTGCCTTTAGGACTGAGAGTGACACCTCTAATATGATGACGCTGTACGACCAGGTTGATGGAACATCGCTATCTGTTGAACGCAGTATGGCTATGCAACTACACCTCAAGAAGGTTGTGTCTATGTGTTCAGTATGTAGACATCCATCGCCTTTGGATTCAGATATCAAGAATCACATCCGGGCAACGAAAGAAAATGCTATACGGCATCAAACGGCTGAAGTAATTGAGTTAGTTACTGCCAATGGTGTTGGGAATCGTTGTTCGGCATGTGATGCTATCTTTATCTCAAGGCCGCACAATGTGTACGACCACATCTCTAAGGTAAAAGAATCTGAAGTCTCCCATCGAGATGCCAGGGTTCTTGTTATACGTAGATTTTCACTAGATCCTCTGGTGATCGATCCAGCTCCGACTGTAAAGATTGCAACCTTTACTGAAGAGCGGGGTCTATCTTCCTCAGGATCAGGGAATGACCGGAATGCACCTAGACGGCGTCGACGCCGTCATAGGCATCATAAAGGTGGTAGTGCATGACTACAGTCATAGAGCAGGATAAAGACCTGCGTCTCCCATGGGATTACTTTCTCAATAAGGAAAGTAATCTCTCAACTACAGCAGTCGAAATGATTGCGGTATGGCGCTCCAATGAATGGGGCGAGATAGTGCGTCATCTGCTCAAAGAATATAAGTGGGTTATTCCTGATGGTCTTGAGCCACACTGGCTTAGTCCTGGGAAAGCTGCTTATTGGCAGGAGCAGATCGTGTTAGACAAAAGATTTGTAGACAATATCTCCGGCAAAGAGATAGTCCACTCTTCTTCTAACATCGACCAAGGCCACTGGGAGAGGACTGATCGTTCTACTGGATGGAAACCCACCAGTGCTTTGCCAGCAGATAATGCTAGCCAAGTTGCACATTACCTGAACAAGGGATTTCGATTACGCCCACCTCAAGATGGGGTTGAGAGCGAATACATTCGTGAGTCCGCCGATCTGCTAGAGGTTTCTAGTGAAAATCCTCCAACAGGTAATAAGTTCTTTTGCTTTAGACATTTTGAGAAGGGGCGTATAGGATTTGAAACGTGGGAAGCATACCTAAGACACTGTGATAAGTATGCTGAAAAGCCCACTGAGGCTCCACCTCATGAGATACTTGAGCATGCTGCTCAATTCACATGGTATTGTCCTGTTCACAACATTGGATTTATGAAATCTAGTTTAGTGAGAAGGCACTACCGTGGGGAAAGCAGGAAGCCGGGTGGACAGTACCACCCGACGATCGATGACATGTTGGTAAAAAAGTCGGGAAGCTGAGTATTGTTTAGATACTTTACTCAAAAGGATTTGTAAGATGGCTTTTAACTATGGTTCTATATTCGGTAATTACGGTGACGAAAAGGTTTCGGGTACGACAAAGCTCCACCCGTACGGCACACGATTGATCTTGCCTGATGGCCGGATCTTCAAGTACGGTGCAATGTCCTCTGCCGCTGCTATTGGTGCAGGCCAGGTTTGCCAGACCGCAGCAACTGTTGCTAACCACGACATGGACTTGGTAATCACCGCTGCGGCTGCTGTAGGTGCTAAGGCAATCAGCCTCACACTTGGTGCCACCGCTGCTGCTGAAGACTTGTACGCTGAGGGTTACGTTGGTATTAACGATGGTGCTGGTGAAGGTCACGTCTACAAGATTCGTCAACACGACGAAATCGATAGCGGTGGTTCAGGAACCATCAACCTGGAAGACGGTGACACGATTTCAGAGGCCATCACGACCGCTAGCCTTGCGGCTCTTCACCTAAACCCTTACAAGGATGTCATCATCTACCCAACCACGTCCACTGGTTTCTGTGTAGGTGTTGCAGCTTCTGAGATTGCAGCCAGTTCTTACGGCTGGTTCCAGACTTGGGGACTTGCAAAGGTTCTTTGTGACGTAGCCTTTGTTGTTGGACAGCACGTCCGTGTTTCAGACGGCACAGCAGGGTCTGCGGAGCCACTGGACCGTGACGGGACTCACGAGAACGAGGAAGAAATCGGTGTTGCGGCGCTTATTGCTCCTGTTAGCACTGACTACGGATTCGTTCAGCTGAGGATTTCCCCCTAGTTTTAGATGGGGGCGGGGTAACTCCCGCCCCTATCCAAGGGTTATAGATGATAGATATCTTTATGGTGGTTTGGCTTGTGCTACTTACGGGTGGCCTTGTGTTTTCTTTCTATACAGATAAAACAATACCGATAGAGCCACCGAAGAAGCATCGTAACCGTCGATCCTCACGCCCTCGATAGTGGAGTTTTACTTTGGCTGATGCAAAACAGTTGATCCAGATGCAGCAATGGCTGGACTCTACACCTGAAGTACCTCCCTTTCGTATGGCACAGTTCTGGCACAAAGAGTGGACCCATGGTCACAACTTCTTTGCTGCTACTGACGAGAGTCTAGAGTCTGTTGCTGAGGGGCTTGCCTACGCTATCCACGATTGCAATGAAGATCGTCACAATGGCCGTGGTCGTAAGCACTCAGAAGCATCTGCTAATGAGGCGTACTTCGATGCTATTGGTCAGATGCTAGGCAATGACGATATCAAGGCATATCAAGAGTTGCGTCGGAATATGCGCCACTACATCAAGTGGGGTGGACATGCACCGGATGTGGTATTTACCCCTAGCCAGAGTGATCCAGATAAGTGGGATGCAATCGTAAAGAATCCTGAAACGGGTTCTGCTTCTATCTACCCAGCACTCCAGAATCTGGATATGCCTAGCCCCAGAGATGTCGGGGCTACTCCTAACCCATTAGGGCCAGGGTTCCTCACTAACCGGTAGCAGAGTTAGCGTCCCTCGTAGACGTGACTGAACATATCGATCCATCTGCTGCCGCAACCATGCACTGAATGACAACTCATCCAGCACCAGTGCTACCTTCAGCTTCTGGTATTCCTGTTCCTCAACATATGCCACTACACGTTGCACATGTGCACTATACCACGCCAGCAGGAGTGGTATCTTCCTGTTAGGAGGCTGCAACATGGCTAATTCAAAAGGATCTAAGGGTGTTTTTGTTTCTGGATCGCAGACAGTACCTAGCAACGGTACTGCTGTTGCATTGGGAACAGGCATCTACGGATCAGTAACGATCATTGCAAAAACGGGCAACACCGGGAAGGTCTTTGTTGGTGGATCTGATGTTGCTAGTAGCACAAACGAAGGGTTAGCTGCTGGGGCTGCGATTGAGATCAGCCCAAGCAGAGGCCATGTAATAGACCTAGGAGACATCTACATCGATGTCGGTACTAATGATGACGGCGTGGATTTTTACGCGACATACTAAGGAATAAATATGGGTATCAAATACACTCCCGCTGCATCTAGTGGAGATATAACCTCTGTTACCGCAGGCGTTGGCCTGTCAGGTGGTAACACTAGTGGCGACGTAACCGTAACATTCGATATTTCTGAGCTGAGTACGGTTACCCCTGCCAACGGCGATTTCTTTGCCACATTGGATTCGGATGGTTCTACCGAGCAAAAGACTACTACTACTGCGTTGGCTACATTGCTAGCTGGTACAGGTCTTACTGCTTCTGCTTCTGTGATCGGCGTCGATGCAGCACAGACACAGATCACGTCTGTTGGGACCATTGGTACAGGAGTGTGGCAAGGTACGGCTATCGCCTCTGCTTACATAGCCGGAGATGCTATCACTGGAGCCAAGATTGCTGATGATGCTCTTGATAGTGAGCACTATACAGACGGTTCAATAGATACGGCACATCTAGCTGCCGATGTTATTACGGCGGCAAAGATTGCCGATGATGCTATCAACAGCGAGCACTACACAGATGCTTCTGTAGATTTTGCACACATCCAGAACGTAGCAGCCAACAGTATTTTAGGAAGGAACGCTAACAGTTCTGGCGTATTGTCTGAGGTAGCACTGGCTACGACACAGATCCTTATA
>TARA_R110002012_G_scaffold9491_1_pt1 | contig 10499 bp, 10 predicted proteins | sample TARA_R110002012 | Tara Oceans TARA_R110002012 (sample SAMEA4396515) | marine metagenome | biome: Westerlies Biome; feature: [DCM] deep chlorophyll maximum layer (ENVO:01000326); material: water (ENVO:00002006), including particulate matter (ENVO:01000060) such as... | depth 40 m
GCAAGTTAAGATAAGTAAAGTAAAAGGGAACCCTAGTAATCCTAGAATAATTAAGAATGATAAGTTTAAAAAGCTAGTTAAGTCTATACAGGAATTTCCTGAGATGTTAAAGCTAAGACCTATAGTAGTAGATGAAGATATGATGGTGCTAGGTGGTAATATGAGATTAAAAGCTAGTAAAGATGCAGGATTAAAAGAAGTATGGATTGAAGTGGCAGAAGGATTAACAGAAGAACAAAAGAAAGAATTTATAGTAAAAGACAATGTAGGTTTTGGAGAGTGGGAGTACGATATATTAGCTAATGAATGGGATAGCAGCAAACTGACAGAATGGGGGTTGGATGTTTGGCTTAATGAAGATGATATAAAAGAATTAAAAAATCCTGTAAATACAGAAAGTGAAAATCCTTTAGCTGTAGAAATAGATACTGAGTGTAATTATATAATACTAAAATTTACTAAGGATATAGATTGGATATATGCAAACAATTTATTTAAATTAGAAAAAGTACAAGCAACAAATCAAGCTGGGAAACATTTTAGAACTGGTGTAGGTAGAGTGGTAGATGGTATACAAGCTATAAATAAAATTAAAAATGAAAGTTAAATTTTTTGCTCCATCATATAAAAGACCAGAAAAAAGTATAACGCAAAAAACATATCCTTTTGTAAAACTGGTAGTTAAAGAAAGTGAAGCAAAATCATATACAGAAAATGGTAATGATATTGTAGTATGCCCAGATAACATTCAAGGTAATTTATGTAGAGTAAGAAACTGGATACTAGAAAATCTTTTCGATGATGCTGATTGTATAGTAATTATTGATGATGATTGTAGGTATGTTGGTAGATGGGAAAAACAAAAAAGAATTAAGTTTAATCAAAATCAGTTGTATAACTTTTGTGTATCAAACAGTATACTTTGTAAAGAACTTGATTTTAAATTCTGGGGTTGTAATATTATAGAAGATAAAAAAGCATATAAAGAATATATACCTATAAGTTTTTTATCATATATAGGAGGACCTTTTCAAGCTCACTTAAAAGATAGTGAAATAAGATATGATGAAAACCTACCATTAAAAGAAGATTATGATATCACCTTACAACATATAAAAAAATATGGTGGATGTATGAGGGTAAACTATTCTCATTATATGGTAAAACAAGCTGAACAAGTAGGAGGGTGTTCAACTTATAGAAATACAGAAACTGAAAAAGAACAATTTTTTACTCTTCAAAAAAAGTGGGGTAAAGATGTAATACAAAGGGATAAAAATAGTAAAAGAAGTTTTGATTTTAATCCAGTAATGAAAGTACCAATAAAAGGAATGTAATGGACAAAAGTAGACACATAAAAAAAGAATCAATGCTGCAAGCGTTGGAAAAGAGTTTAGGGGTTGTAACAGTTGCTTGTAAGCAAAGCGATACTCCTAGAAGCACATACTACAAGTGGTTAAAAGAAGATGAAGAGTTTGCAAAAGCTGTAAAAGAGATAGAGAATATAGCTTTAGATTTCGCTGAATCTCAGCTCCATTCTCAGATGAGAGATGGTAATACATCAGCTACAATCTTCTATTTAAAAACAAAAGGTAAAAAAAGAGGTTATGTTGAAAGACAGGAACTGGATGTAAACTCAGGAGAGAATCCATTTAATGTAAGCGTAAACATAAAGGGAGTTGAACACTAAACCAACATTTACAGCAACACAACAAATAGCAATAGAGTATCTATTTGATAAAACAACAAAGGAGGTTTTATTCGGAGGAGCAGCAGGAGGTGGAAAGAGTTGGGTGGGGTGTGCATGGTTAGTATTGTTGTGTATGAAATATCCCCATACTAGATACTTGATGGGCAGAAGTAAATTAGATGCTTTAAAGAAAACTACTCTTAATACTTTCTTTGAGGTTTGTAGCTCTTATAATTTAGAAGCTAACAAACATTATAGCTTTAATGCTTCAAGTAATATTATAAAGTTTATCAATGGTGCAGAGATAATTCTTAAGGATTTGTTCTTATATCCTAGTGATAGAAATTTTGATAGCTTAGGTTCACTAGAAATAACAGCTGCATTTATAGATGAAGCAAACCAGATAACTGAGAAAGCAAAGAATGTAGTAGCTTCAAGATTAAGATACAAGCTAGATGAAAACAACTTAATCCCTAAAATGTTAATGACTTGTAATCCAGCTAAGAACTGGACATATACTGAGTACTACAGACCAGCTAAGGATAAGACAATAAAACCATACAGGAAGTTTATACAAAGCTTAGTAGGTGATAATACATACATATCCCAACACTATGAAAAGCAATTGTTTGAACTTGATGAACTGAGCAAACAAAGGTTACTATTTGGTAACTGGGAATACGATGCTACAAACGATAGCTTAATAGATTACGATGCTATATTAAATCTCTTTACACAAAAAGGCATAGATGGTGATAAATATATATCTTGCGATGTAGCTCGTTTTGGAAGCGATAGAACAGTTATAATGCTTTGGAAAGGGTTACAGGTTATGTATATTAAAACCTTGCTTAAAAGTGCTGTAAATGATGTTGTGGAGGAAGTTAAGAAGTTACAACAAGAAAATGCTGTACCTTTAAGAAATATAATTGTAGATAGTGATGGAGTGGGTGGAGGTGTTACTGATTACTTAAGATGTCAATCTTTTGTAAATAATGCGAGAGCTTTAAAGAACGAGAATTATCAAAACATAAAAACTCAATGCTACTACAAGTTAGCAGATATGATAAACAAAGCACAAGTAGGTATAAGCTGCTCAGATGTTAATGTAAAGAATTATATTATAGAAGAGCTTGAGCAAGTAAGAACAAAAGATGCAGATAAAGATAATAAACTACAGATGATTCCAAAGGATAATGTAAAAGCTATGCTAGGAAGGTCACCAGATTACTCAGATGCTTTAGCTATGCGAATGTATTATGAAATAGATAGTAATTTCGGTAAGTATTTTGTGCAGTAGAAAGGGGGCATCATAGTGATAACCCCCTAACAAAAATGGAAACTAATAAGAAATGAGGGGCGAATATACAAACTTTAAACTAAAAACCAATTTTTTCTATATATTATTATGAAGCTAAAAATCGAAAAGGATAACAAAGTAAAAGAATTTAATTTAATAACTGAATGGAAGGATGTAAGTTTAGAAACTTATGGAAAGTTAATAGATTACAAAGAAGGAAATAATAGTAATGAAGCTTTACACATGATAAAAGCTTTGAGTGATATTCCTAAGCGATATGCAAAAGCTTTAAGGTTAAGTGATGTATCAACTATATTATCAAAGCTTACTACAATACAAGCTTTAGATAAAGGAGTGCTTGAGCATATAATAAGAATTGATGAAGTAAATTATGGCTTTCATCCTAATCTTGATGAAATCACTTTAGGTGAGTATGCAGATATTGAGCATTTTATAGGTGATGATTACATGAAAAACCTAAAAAAAATAATGGCTGTTTTATATAGGCCAATTACAAAAAGGAATGGAAAAGAATACACTATTGAAGCATACGATGGAAATATAGAAGAAAGGGTTGAAACCTTAAGTAAGATGACAGCAAAGCAAGTGCAAGGGGCGCTGGTTTTTTTTTGGAGTTTCGCAACCGTATTGTTGAAGAGTACGCAGTCGTATTTAATGGAAGTGAATCTGAAGCAGCTGACACTAGATTAGATGGTGACTTTGCTGGACGCTGGGGCTGGTTTGGAGTCATGTACAGATTGACGGATGGTAAGATTATAAACTTAGAAAAAATAACAAAGCTTGAGTTGTTAGAGTGTTTAACTTGGCTTACTTATGAAACTGATTTGCAAGAATCAATAAATATTAGAACAGATGGTACAAAATAAGACATATAATAATGTAGTAAACACCTTTTTAAGAATAGGAGAATATCATGACCAGATTTTCACAACATCAGTTGGTGATATTTGGGAGATAGACATGGAGAAAAATACTAAATTTCCTTTGATGCACTTAACACCGATTAATGTATCAACTGGAGAAAGTGAATTGATATATAACTTTCAGGTGTTTATTATGGATATGGTAAGCGAGAAAGAGGGGTGGACAAAAAACAATGCAGATGCTAGTTTTAGTAAGTTAGTTAAGAAGCTAAATAATGAGCAAGATGTTTTTAATGAGTGCTTACAGATAAGTACAGATATTATAGGGATGTTAAGGCATTCAGAAAGACAATCACTAGCAGGCATTAATGATATTAATGATGCTATATACTTTACAGATGGAGATTTTACTATAGAACCATTTCAGGAAAGATTTGACAATCTTTGTTGTGGATGGGTGTTTCAAATAAATGTAGTAGTGCAGAATGATTTCCAGACTTGTAATATTCCAGTAACGCAAGAAGGAGCAGGATATTAAGATGATAGAATATTTAAAAAAATTAAATAAAATAAGAATCGGAAAGGTAGAGATACAATTTTTACCTCCAACAATAAGAGTGAAGCTATGACCTATGAAGATTTAATAGAAAAATTAGAAGCTATTAGTATCAAGTTTGAAACCTACAATGATTATCCACAAAGTGCTGTAAACAATGCAAAAAGGGCTATAAAGTGGAAAGAAGAAAATGGTAGTGATTGTGGTACTAGGGTGGGATGGACAAGAGCTTCACAAATCGCAAGAAAAGCAAAGCTCAGTAGAGATACTATTGCTAGAATGGCTTCATTTAAAAGACATCAACAACATAAAGATGTACCATACTCAGAAGGTTGTGGGGGAATTATGTACGATGCCTGGGGCGGTTCTTCAGGAATTAATTGGGCAATAAATAAACTTAAAAAAATAGATAAAAAATAAAATTATGGCAGACTTAGTAACGACAGTAACCGAAACGGTGACATTAAACGGGGCCTTAAGAGGCTCTACAAACACAGTAACAACTACAGGCATTGGAGATGTTCTTGAAAGAATAGTAACCTGTGCCCATTCACAAACTACAACGATAGCAACTTTTGCTGCTAGCCCTCATACATCAGCAGGTGCGATAGATGTTGACAGAACTAAATATATAAGGGTAACAAACTTAGATGCGAATGCAGAGATAGAGCTAGCAGTTCAAACTACTACCTCAAGTTATACAGTAACAATTACAGCTGGAAATTCTCACATACTTTCACAAGGAGCAGCAATTGCTTTAGGTGAAGCAGGGGCTCCAAGTTTTGGAACTATGTTAGACATAGCTAGTTTAATGGTAAAACCTGTAGGGGCATCTTACAATCCTAGAGTAGAATTATTTGTAGGAGTAGCTGAATAATGAGAGATAGGATAAATAGAAGGTTTGAAAATTCTATAAATGATTTTGGAAAAAAGGTTGTAGCCTTATCTAAAGGAAATCTTCAGAAAGGTAAAAAAGGTGGAGGAAACCTCGAGAAATCAATAAGATATGGAATAGATGCTCCGAATATGGTGTATTCTGTAAATTTCTATATGGAAGGATATGGAGCTTTTGTAGATGCTGGTGTTGAAGGTGCTGGAGGTGTTTTGAAGGGAGGTAAATATCCCGGCAACTATTCAGGGATTCAAGAGTATAAAAATTATAAATCAGAATGGGTGAGAAGTCCGTTTAAATTTGGAAGTGGTAGAAGCTCAGGAAGTATATACAAAGGGATAGGTTCTTTTATTAAAAAGAAAGGATTACAACCTAGAGTTAAAAAAGGAAAGAAAGGAGGAGGGCAATATAAATCAACTGTAGGATTAAAAATAGCTATGGTGAAAGTGTTATGGACAAAAGGAATCAAAGGAATAAGTTTTTTCCAAAATGCTTTAAGAGTATCAATAAAGAATTTTGAGAATGATATTTTAACAGCTATTAAGTTTGATTTATTAGAAGAAATAAGAACAACAACAAACAATTAATATGGCAACAATAATTACACAAAAACCATTATATAAAACTTTAGTACCAGTAGGACAAGAGATAATATTTGCTTTACAAAATGATACTGTAGTACAAGCTCAAGTAGAGGTTAAGTTTGTTGCAAGAGTACATATAAGTGATGATGTAATAGTAAGTTTATCAAATACAGGAACTCAAATAGGTATATTTAGAACAGTACCTAATAATGTTGGAACAGGGATATTTGATTTTAGAAATGTAATAGAAACTTATGTAAGTGGTGACCATACAACTGGTAAAAATGCAGATGTTAAAACTGTAGGCGACCCTGTTGGTGGTACTTATCCAATACATTTAGTGGATAAACTATCAAGAAATAAAAACCTAGCTAAATTTTTTGCAGTACAATTTAGTGTAGAGTATCTAGATACTGCTACAGGTGTAATTATAGAGCAAGATTTTGCAAATAGTACAAGCTATAATATCTTTAATGGTTATATCTCTTACGATGCAATCTTAAAACAGGTAAAAAACAATTTTGGTTTTGATATGGAAACTGCACCGAGTTATGTATTAGGTGCTTCAGATAGTAAATTTCTATCTAATATGCCTACAACTCAATATGTAAATAATAATGATTACTTGACATTAACTCTATTTAGAGAAAACAACTTTGCTTCTTATGTGATATCTTCTTTTGGTTTTGATAATTTACCAATACCAGCTGCTACTATTACTGTATTAAATAATGTAGCAAATGGTGGAGGGCCTTTTAATAATAATACGCAATTTAATTTTCTGTATATGGGTGTAGGAACTGGAAATATTAGGCAATGGTTTTCAGGTTTTGATACTGCACTTACAAATGGAGAGCTTAACTATTATACAATTAAAACTAGAACAAATACAGGGAGTGCAGCTAGTAATATGATAACAATTTATGTTAATTGCCCTACATTAAAGAATTATGAACCTATCAGATTATGCTGGTTAAATCAATGGGGTGGATGGGATTATTATACATTTACTAAGAAATCTAGCAAAACATTTACTACAAAAGGAACTACATATAATCAGTTGGGAGGAAGTTGGAATGAGAGTAGCTATAAGATTAACAGCTTTAAAGGAGGTAAAAAATCCTTTAGAGTAAACACAACTGAAAAGATAAAAATAAATACTGATTATATAACTGAAGATGAAGGGAAAGCATTCGAGTATTTAATAAATAGTCCAGAAGTTATGTTGCTAGATTCTTATATTAGTGAAACCACAAGTGAATTTCAAGAAAAAGCAAACAATCAATATGCTCAACCTGTAAGATTAGCAACAAAGAATATAACAAGAAAAACTATTGCAAATGATAAGCTTATACAATTTACATTTGAGATAGAGAAAACTAAAACACTAAGAACTCAAAGTATATAGTATGGCAGTACAGTTATCAGTATTTCCTCAGCAAGCAATTAATACAGCACCTTTGGCTAACTCAGGTTATGAGTATTATGTGGATGGTATTAACTGGAGTAGTTTAAATGGCTCAGGTAATAATTCACTAGCTTCAAGTGTTACATTTGTTCAACAGCAAGTAAATCATTATGAAACAGCTGGAATGCAACTCAATACTTTTTATAGAGGTTATGATAGCACAGCTACTGCTACAGTTTATCAATCTTCAGGTGGAGTAATATTTGAAACAGGGCAAACTTGTATTTTACAAAAGCTGAACAATATATTTATCGGTGTAAACTATCTGTTTAAATATAACATAACATCTTATACAAGTGGTGGTGGAGAGTTTAGAGTACATGAATACAACAGCACTAACTTTGTTGCTACACATATTTTAACACCTACTGCTTCTGTAAGTAATACAGCTTTTGTAGAACACAACATACAATTTTCATCTCCACATCCTACAGTAGTAATTGAGTATGATGGAGGAACTGCCCCATTTGGACTTAACAACTTTAAGATAAGGAAGCAAACAAATCAACCTACAACATTTAATACAATATTTAATAGTGGTGAAGTTCTTCTAGACCTTTATGCAGAAGAAAATATACCACTTACTTTAAGTGTAGATGATTTTACTAAGATTGCAGAAAAGGTACAATCATATTCAAAAAGCTTTAATATTCCTCAAACAAAAAGGAATCAAAGAACTTTTAATAATATTTTTAGCATTACTAGATTATATGATGGTGTAATATTTAATCCTTATATGCAAACGAAAGCTGTTCTTAAGGTAGATGGATTTTTAGTATTTGAGGGGTTTTTAAGATTAATTGATGTTAGTGATAAAAACGGAGAGGTTAGCTATAATGTAAACTTATATAGTGAAGCAATAGCATTAAAAGATTATCTTGAAAACAAAATAATAGGTGATATTGATTTTACTGAGCTTGAACATGAGTATCAGATAACAAATATTAAAAACAGTTGGAATACATCAGGTACAGGAATTACTTATGATAATGCAGGTACATCTGGTTATAGAGATGCAAATGATACTTTAAAATATCCTTTTGTAGATTGGAAACATCAATATACTTATAGTACAGATGATATGCCGATTATAGCTAGACTTGAGGATGTATGGAGACCATGGATACAAATAAAATATTTAATAAATAGAATATTTGAAGATACACCTTTTTCATGGAGTAGTACATTTTTTAATGATGCTCAATTTGAAAGACTTTACATGGATTTTAACTGGGGTGAAGATGGTGTACCTTTAGCAGAAGGAGCAACAAACTATAATATGCTTTGCCTTAGAGTGATTGGTAGTAGTTGTGTTGTGCCTTCAAATTGTGCTGTACCTACATCGTTTACAGCTTTAGAGATAGGTTCTACAACAGCTATAGGAAGTACGCCTCCTCAAGTGAATGGAGCTACAGGTGTTTTTACTGCTACATCTGACAATACTACAGTAACAGCTGTAATAGATGGAATGGCTTTTGAAAACACTACAGGTTCGGCTATTAATGTTACTATTAAATGTGTAGCAATTATTGGAGGTATTACTCAGGATATAAATATACAAACCTTTAGTGTGCCAGCTAGTACAACAGGTTATGTACCACCTACTTATACTGTTTTTCTTGAGATTGATAATTTGGATAGTTTTAGCTTACACATAGAAGGTGCTTCAGCTGGAGTAAATATTGTTTTTACTGCTACTCCTACCATTAAATATACAGTTAGTATTTTAAGTGTTGTAAATTCTGCCATCATGAATACTTTAAGAGGTGAGATGGGGCAATGGGAGTTGATATCTGGTATTTTAAAGATGTTTAATTTAGTTACTTTGCCTAGTGATACTAATCCTAATGAGATACAATTTGAAACTTATGCAGATACTTTTATTAAGCAAACATCAGGAGGTTCAGGTTCAGGAGATGTAACTTTAGCAGCTAGAGGAGTTGTGCATGATTGGACAGAAAAGCTAGATGTTGAAAATATAAAACTCAAACCATTAACAGATTTAAAAGCTGAAACAATATTCAAATTTGAAGAGGATGATGATGATTACTCTTATGGTGTATATAAAAAAGCTACAAGACATTTATATGGTAGTAAGGTATTTGATGCAAGTGGTGCTACTCTTTTAACTGGTAAAGATGAGATATCGGCAGAACCTTTTGCTTCTACAGTTATTAAAAGACTAGAGAATTACTTAACTGAGTTTGTAACACCTTCTATATATGCTTTTGACCCTGATAGTGGTTCTTCTGATTTTGATAATGCACCTAGAATATTATATAGTGTAGGAACTGTAACAATGAGTAGTGATACTTATGAATACCCAGCACAAAATGGAGTTGCTGGTAGTAGTAGTCAGGCTTCATTTTTGCAGTTTTCTCATACTACATCTGTACCAGCAGTAGGTACAAATTATGACTTTGTTTTCGGTGAGCAATTTTTATTTACTGGTGTAGGGATTTCTCCATTAAATAATCTTTTTAACCTTTATTGGTTACCATACTATAATGAATTATACAATCCTGATACTAGAACTATGACATTAAAATTAAATTTATCAGCTGCAGATATAAATACTTTTAAGTTCAACGACCAGGTATTTATAAAACAAAGAGTTTTTAGAGTTAATAAGATAGACTACAAGCCGAATGATTTATCGGTAGTAGAATTTATAATGATAGGATAATGAGCAGAAGAACAATAAAAAATTTAACTGGACAGGTTTTAAGGCCTTTAGATACAACTTTAGGAGGTGCAGTAGTATTTACTCAAGATGGCACAAATGCAGTAAGACCAGACCAAACTACTTGCGAAGCTTATGGATATGAGTACGATGCTTCTACAGGTACTTGCTATGCCTTTAGGCCTAGCTTGAATTTAATGAAAGCAGATAGAGATTTTGGAAACACTTTGAGAGGAGGTACAAATACTATTCGAGAAGGTGTAGTTACGAATCTGGTACATGGAGGGAAAAATACTTTTAATGGTTCTAACAGAAATGATGTTACAATAGGTGACCAGAATACTATAGCTAGTGGAGTAAATAATACTATTACAATAGGTGAGTTAGCAAATGTAACTACAAGCAATTCTTTATATATAGGTGGTAATACTACTGGTGATTT
>TARA_R110002012_G_scaffold2838_4_pt1 | contig 10492 bp, 14 predicted proteins | sample TARA_R110002012 | Tara Oceans TARA_R110002012 (sample SAMEA4396515) | marine metagenome | biome: Westerlies Biome; feature: [DCM] deep chlorophyll maximum layer (ENVO:01000326); material: water (ENVO:00002006), including particulate matter (ENVO:01000060) such as... | depth 40 m
TTGTGGTGACTTTGACCAAACAGATTTGCAAAAACAAAATGAAAAAAATGGTTTACATGATTTCTTTAGAATACTAGATGAGATGGAAGAATTTAATTGCACCGAATTTACTATTGGTGATATTGTTCGGTCAGGATTTGTTCGTAACTATCTTATCAATAAAATACGTCTTGGGTTTGGAAGCGAATAATGAGTACATTTTTTTGGGTTATGATGGGAATAATATTAGCAATTTGGGGCTGGACTATCTACGAGTGTAAGGTTCTTAGAAAACGAGATAGGGAAAGGTGGGAGAAATGAATTTAGAAAAACTTAGAGCTCAACTAGAAATAGACGAGGGAGTAAAATACGAAATTTACAACGACCATCTTGGGTATCCTACTTTTGGTGTTGGCCATTTAGTATTAGAAACTGATCCAGAATACAACTATTCAATTGGAACTTCTATTAGCGAGTCTAGAGTCATCGAAGCATTTGAACAAGATTGTGACAATGTTTTACTAGACTGTACTATTTTATATCCAGATTTTTATGATTTACCAGAAGAAGCTCAACAGATAATTGCAAACATGATGTTCAACCTTGGCAGAACTCGTTTGAGTAAATTTAAAGGAATGAAACGTGGTGTTGATGCAAAAGATTGGAACGCAGCTGCAGATGAAATGGTAGACAGCAGATGGTATCGACAAGTGACAAACCGAGCAGATAGATTAGTGGAGAGAATGAGAGCAATATAAAGTATGTATAATCATGAACCAGTTGAGTTGCAACCTATAACCGCAACAAACCAAGACGGAGTACGTCTATACAAAACCCCAGAGGGTAACAAGTATCCATCAATCACAACTGTTCTATCAGTCCGTAATAAGAAAGGACTAGCAGAATGGCGTAAACGTGTAGGTAACGATGTTGCTAATCACATATCAAGAACAGCTGCAAATCGTGGTACTAAAGTTCATCATATGTGTGAGGATTATCTAAACAATGTTGAATTTAATTCTCCAATGGAATGGGAGAAACACAAAAAACATTTCTTACCGTATTGTCTTTTTCAACAATTAAAAGATAATGCGCTAACTTACATAGACAACATCTATGCTCAAGAAGCTGGATTGTACAGTGACAAGTATAAAGTAGCAGGCAGAGTTGATTGTATTGCTGAGTATAAAGGTGTGCCGTCTATTATAGATTTTAAAACATCAACTAAAGAACGTAAAGATGAATACAACGAAAGTTATTACATTCAAGGTTCTGCGTATGCTGAAATGTTTGGTGAACGTACAGGTGTAGAAATATCTCAGGTGGTTATCTTGGTCGTGACAGAAGATGGAACTGTTCAAGAGTTTGTTAAAGAAAAACACGATTACCTTAATTCTTTAGTAGAAACTATTGCAGAGTGGAATGAACAAAATAAGTAAAGTTTCTCATAACAAGTATATAAAAGTTTCTAGTTGCAATTACCGTATTTGGGCTGCATGGATTCTAGAGTATGAACAGTACAATTATCCAAAAGACGAAGAACTGGTTTCTGATCTTATTAGAAAAAACTTGACTACAAAAATGTGCCCACCAAGATATAGAGAAGAGAATTTAGGAAATCCTTTATTTGGCCATTGTTATCACGCAACTCAAGCAATGTATTATTTTTTTGAAGATGCAAATTTAAAAACAATGAGCGCTCCATGTGAATTTGCACAACAACATTGGTGGTTACAGGATGGAGATAAAATTATAGACATTACTTGTGACCAATATTTATCTGTCGGTAAGAAACCACCATACGATAAAGGAAAAGAAAGCAAATGGTATGGGTGGAAAAACAGACCACATAGAAAGTCACAAGACTTAATGAAAGCTGTTCAGCCTAATGCAAAATTATATTTTGAAGAATATGAAAAAAAACCAAAAAAAGTTTATTAGGGGTATTGACAATTTCTGATAACTTTGGTATTATACTAAACATAATGAACAAAAGCGGATGTAGTATAAAAGTATTACGATTGGTTTCCAACCAGTAGACGATGGCGCAATACCATCCGTCCGCTCCATTATATTTAAGAAATAAAATAAAGGCTATTAAAGTTTTTTAAATCGTGTTATGCGAGATTATGAAAATTTAACGCCTCAATTAAAAAAAGGAGTTATCGTGAGAACGAAAACAGAAATAAAAAAAGTGTCAATTGCTAAATTGGCAAAATTACAATCAAATAACAAAATATATCTAGACGATTCATTTCAAAGTTATGATAGGTGGTCTATCACAGAAAAACAAGAATATATATGTTCTATTCTTGAAGGCAGAGCTGTTACTTCAATTATTTTGGCAAGTATAGATTCGCTTTGTTCGTCTTTAAAGTTAATGTTTGGAGAAGATAATGAAGATTATTTATTCTTTAAATCTTTAAAAGACAAAGGTTATGAATATGTTACTATTGACGGCAACAATAGAAGTAGATGTATTGCAGATTTTATAGATGATGGATTTCCTTTAGCAGAGAAAGAATACGAAACTGATGGTGATTATTTGTCTTTTTATAAAGCTAAAAAAGAAAACAAATACTATACAACATTACCAGCAGATGCAAAAGATTTTATAGATAACATTTCTATGAATCTTCTTGTTGTTTCTAAAGCTGATAGAATTGGATTAGCCTCTCTTTTTATTGCTGTGAATAAAGGTATGAACCTTAATCCACAAGAAAAAAGAAATGCTATCATGTGTGTGTTTGGTGACTATGTTCGTAAACTTTCAGATGATCTAAATGAAGGATTTAAGAAAATTTTTACTAAAAATGCATTGAATAGACGTTTTGCTGATGAAATGATTGTTACTGCATCTGTCATCGTTGCAAATGGTATAGATAATGTAGGTGGAGTTGCTAGAGATGCAGCTTATACAGACACTTCTAAAGAGTTAAAATCATTTACTGCTAAAGTAATTCCAATTATGAATCAAATTGTTAATGATATGGTGATTCCATACGGAGTTGGTGGCATCAAGATTGATGGCATGGACTCTGGCAATTTTATTGATCTTATTATGTTACTTGATTATATGCAAATGAATTCAATATATATTGATGATTACAAATTATTTTATGAATGGTTTATTTTAAGTCAATCATCTCGCGTAGATTCTGGTGAGATTTTGTATGAGGGTTCAAAGGGTACTAACAAACGAACGTATTCTGGTTTACTTCGTGGCACTGGAAAGTCCTTTTTAAAGATAAGATTAGATATGTTAATTGAATCTTTATCAACTATTCCAGAAGGTGTTGTAACATTTAGAGATGAGGTGCGAGCATTTGATTCCAAACTTAGATATAAATTTTGGAAAAGACAAGATGGTATTTGTCCACTAATGGGTGAATATATTGAACCTCGTTTTATTTGGGATACAAGAATTACTCATCTTGACCATGATATGCCTTGGTCAAAATCTGGTGAGACTTCAGAAGAAAATGGCCAATTGACTTTTGCTCAAGCTAATCTTTCTAAGGGCAATGAAGTGTTTGAATCAGTGGTTGAGGAGATTTAACTAATATAAATATAAATACAATTTGTTGATACAAGTTGAGAGCTGATCTGGACGGGGGTGCAAATCCCCCCAGCTCCACCACAAATACATTGGAGAATAAAATGGATTGGATTACAGCAGACCTTATAGATGCAATAAATGAAACATCTTGGTTTGATGGTATTGGAACAATACTTATTTTACTTGCCACTTATGCAGCTTATAAGTGGATTAAGAAAAATATCTAGTGTGTTTGTGATGGGGCTGAATAGGTTCGACAGGCAGAGGTAGATGAGTGGAGAATTGTCGGGTGATTCCGTTATCGGTCAAAACTATAAATGCAAACGAAGATAACTTTGCACTTGAGGATTATGCGCTAGCCGCATAGTTGCTCGGGGTTTTGGTGAGTTCCTATCAACAGAATACTCACCACTTTTATAATGACTATAGGAAATAATAATGGCGTTTACGACATCAAAAACATTTACAGTTGCAATAGAGAATATTGCTAAAGATTTAAATATTACACATATGGATGCAATTCTATATTATTGCGACAAAGAAGGCATTGAACCTGATTCAGTTGGTTCTCTTATTTCTAAAGGACTGAAAGAAAAAATTGAAGCAAATGCAAGAGACTTGAACTTTTTACCTAAAAGAGCTCAACTGCCCATATAAAGAAAGCCTTTCAATGGAAGCGATTGATACATACCTGATGTATTGTGCAATGAAAGCACACTTCGGCAAAACTGATTATGACTTTGTTACCTACCATGGCAAAACTCGTATCAAACGAGATTCTTTCTACAAGAGAAAGGATAGAGGTTTCTTTGTCAAAATTTCAAGAAAATATAAAACAGAAGAAAACATAAAAAATTATTTTGTCTCTAATTTTATTAAGGACGGCAAAGGTTATGTGTCTAACTTCAGTGATGAAAACTATGAGGAATGGAAAGACAGGAGAGTTAATTTTTACAATCAATTTACACTAGAGATTAAGCCTTTAGTTAAAAACTTCAATCCCCTTTTTAATATTGAGAGTGACGAACACCCTATATTATTAAAGGAATATCTTGGAAAAAGAGTGTCATTAGAAACTCTTATTGTACTTGATGAACTGGTTGAGTTTAGTAAAACGTGGAACAAAAAATTATCTGAGGATTACATATGGCAAGACATTAAAAAACTTATGAATAATTATAAAAGGTTCTTGACTTTGGACAAGGAAAAGTATAGAATGGTATTATTAAATCTAATAGAAGGAGTTTAACTAAAATGGATTTAGGTGAAATTGTGACTACTGAAAGAGCAGAAATCGCAATTAAAACACTCGACATTGTTGAGTCAGAAAACAAAAAACTTATTGCAAGGGTGAAAGAATTAGAGTACGATTGTGCTGAACTTTCTAAGAAAAATTCTGAGATGAGTGAAAGAATTAAAAAACTTGCAATGCGACAACCATCATGGCCAAAAGGGTTTCGCCCTCAAGGTCGCAGACCTGATAACAGGAGAGAACAGCGATAAATGATTTGTGGGGTTATAGCTCAGTTGGGAGAGCGTCTGGTTTGCATCCAGAAGGTCGTGGGTTCGATTCCCTCTAACTCCACCACTTTTACCGCCGGTATAGTTAAACGGTATAACAGTTGCCTTGTAAGCATCAATTCTAGGTTCGATTCCTTGTACCGGCACCAATTTTGAAAAGGACATATTATGGGAACTAAAGTATTAACACTCACATTAATTGCACCAAATAGAAAACCACCTAATAGTAATGTGCGATGGTTTGCACTTGTACTTGCACTCATGAGTGTTATTTTTCTTGCATCGGGAAGTGTTGCTTCTCAATGGATAGGTTGGTCGTTGTCTGTGGTTGCTTGTGTGTTTTGGGCAAATTTTGCAAGGTTAGATAAAGATACTCCAAGAATGTTAATGGAGTTATTTTATCTTGGTGCATCTATTTGGGGGATATACAATTGGATATAGAAGTAACACTTAAAGACTTCATGGGAAGCGACTTGACTGTTGTTAATGCAGCCCGAGTATCTTTTGATAAACAATCTGATTGGGAAAAAGGATTTGATAACGACTTAGAAGGTCTTCTTAATTACAATGATGAAAAATTAATAAAGTATCTTGCAAAACATAATCACTGGAGTCCATTCGGTCATGCGTCTATGCAGTTTAGAATTAAAGCTCCTGTGTTTGTTGCAAGACAATTAGTTAAACATCAAATTGGTTTAACGTGGAACGAGGTATCTAGACGATATGTCAGTAACGATCCATCAATCTATTATCCTGATACATGGAGAGCAGCTGCATCAGATAAGAAACAAGGTTCTGATGAGGAAAAAACTGTAGAGTGGATTAAGGACAGTTATCCTGATGATGAGGACATAAGAGTTGGCACTGTGTACAAAAAGGCTATGGAGCACACAGTTAGAGCTTACGATACACTAATTGAGGGTGGTGTTGCACCAGAACAAGCACGAATGGTTTTACCTCAGTCTATGTTTACAGAATGGTATTGGTCTGGAACACTTTATGCGTTTGCAAGAGTATGTAACCTAAGATGCAAACCAGATGCACAATATGAAACAAGAATGGTTACAAATAAAATTGACAAGGTTGCACAGGATATGTTTCCTGTTAGTTGGGAGTGTTTAAGAACATGAAATCTTTAGTTATTGGCAATGGAGAATCACGTTCGTGGTTCAATCCAAGTGAAAACAATATTGGTTCAGACGAAGTTAAAACGTGGGGTTGCAATGCAATTTATCGTGACGGTATAGTAGACAATCTTGTTGCAGTTGATTACGCAATACAACAAGAAATTGTTAAATCTGAGTATCCACTTGAAAATAAATGTTGGTTTACAAACTGGTCTGTTGTTCCAGATTTTGTAGCAGACACTATGTTTATGGGATACAACATACCCGAATCTTTTATTCATTACAGTGGAGATGGTCTAACTGGAAAATGTGTTATCTCAGGCAAAGACCCAGCTACTCTGCAAGAGAAAATTGATACAGCTATGCACATGAATCCAGACTTAGATGCAGATGACCTTCGTATGAAAATGGAAAAGGACTCTGGTGTTTGGATTACCTATGTTACTGGTGAAGAAAGAATTTGTCCTGTTGGAGAATACATGGGGGGTTGGTCTGCGGGCAATTCTGCACTACATTTAGCATGTGACCCACCTATGCACGAAACACTAGGTAGATTTCCTGTTAAACCAGATGAGGTATACATGATTGGATATGACTTATCAGCATATGATAAACCACTAAATAATATGTACAAGGGTACAGACAATTATCTTCCAGCAAACGCAAAAGGATTTAGTGCAGTAAATTGGGGCAAACAACTAAAATCTATTTTTCATGTATTTTCTGATACTACTTTTTATTGGGTTGATGCAACAGAAGAAGGTAAAACATTAGCAGATGCATTTTATTTAAATAATGTAAAATATATTACTAAAGACAAATTGTGTGAGGAATTAAAAATAACATGAGTGGAGTTCCTATATTCCCAGCTGGTATTGTAAAACAGTATAATAGTCCAATACCATTTGTTGATACGATTGATTTACAACAATTTTCGTATGAAACATTTAAAGGTTCAACAAAACTAAGAACTGCAAAATATTTAAACATATTACTTGACCCAGCAATGAAAGACATTGCAACATGGATTGAAATGCAAGCCAAAGATTATCTAGACAACGAACTTGGTTTGGAGTATGAGGAATTTTTCTTTTCAGAGAGTTGGTTAAACATTAGTGGTAAAGGTGGAGAGCAAAGTATACACAATCACTCTAACTCAATCATTAGTGGAACATATTATTTAAAGTCAGAGGACGGACACCCACCACTGGATTTTCACAGATCAAAATATGATGGTGTACCATTCATATCTCTTACGGAACATTATAAACAGGGAAACCCAAACACAGCTTCTAAGTTGTCTTTTCCTTGTACACAAGATTCTATGATTGTTTTTCAATCTCAATTGTATCATGGTCATGTACCAAATGATCTTGATAAAGAACGGATTGGACTTTCTTGGAATGCTCTTGTCAATTTTAGACAAGATGACAAAAGTATATATAGAGTAAGGTTTGTTCAAGAAGATACTTGACTTTCCTTACACAACTGTATATAATTATTAAATAACATACGAAAACATACATTCACATAAGGAGAAAAATATGTCGTTAAGTTCACTTAAAAAGTCTAATTCATTAGACAAACTGCTTGGTGCAGTTAAAGAGGAAAACGCACCCCAAGAGAAGAAGTCCTATAAGGACGAACGAATCTGGAAACCAGTAATGGATAAAACAGGTAATGGTTATGCTGTTATCCGTTTCCTTCCAGCGGTTGAGGGTGAAGATATGCCATGGGCAAAGGTCTGGAATCACGCATTTCAAGGCCCAACTGGTCAGTGGTATATCGAGAATTCTCTTACCACACTCGGTCAGAATGACCCTGTATCAGAACTAAATTCATCTTACTGGAATTCTGGTGTAGAGTCTGACAAGGAAATTGCTCGTAGACAAAAACGTAAGTTGCAATACTTTTCTAACATTTACGTTGTTAAGGACGGTGCAAATCCTGAGAATGAAGGTAAAGTATTCCTTTATCGTTTTGGTAAGAAAATCTTTGACAAGATTATGGAAACCATGCAGCCTGCATTTGAAGATGAGTCACCAGTAAATCCTTTTGATTTTTGGGAAGGTGCAAACTTCAAGTTGAAGCTTCGCAAGGTAGACGGTTATTGGAACTATGATAAGTCAGAGTTTGAAGCACCATCAGCATTGTTTGATAACGATGATGACATTGAAGCAGTATGGAAGAAAGAGTATGCTCTATCAGAGTTTACTTCTGAAACAAACTTCAAGTCATATGATGAGTTGAAAACTCGTTTGGATATGGTTCTTGCTGGAACTACTAAGGTTGGAAGTGCAGCTGAGATTATGGAAGATGCTCCTAAAGCAGCTCCTGTAGTTGATACTGCTCCTGCTCCTGCTCCATCGGTAACACAAGATGATGAAGATGATACTATGGATTATTTTCAGAAACTTGCAAACGATTAGTAGAGATACTATGAACAACCCTCTATTGAGAAATCAATAGGGGGTTTTCTTTTAGTGAGACACATTTAACGCAGCTACTGTTGGGTTAGGATTTCTCATACTTGTATTGGTAAAGGTTGCACTAGAAGTTGAATTACTATTAACAACATTTGTAGATTTTGCATCAACCACGACAGTTGAACCACCAGTTGCCTTATCTAATTTTGCTTCGGTCATTTGTCTAGCTCTTGTATCCATAAGACTTTGAAAATTTGGTCTACCAGCAACATTACCTGCCATTGCTGGGTTGGGTGCTACTGCGTTAGTAACAACTGGAGCAATTAATTCTCCTGTTTCTGGATTCATACCAGCAAATTCATAGATACCTTTGGGAATAGCTCTTGATGCAATCCCCGATATACTAAACATACTTCCACCTGGCTTGGGTAACACTGATCTGAGAACGGTCTTTAAAAAGTCTTTAGCCATATCTGTTATATTGCCTATTGTATCTCCAATCGGGGATACTATTTTTTTAAAGAAATTACCAATACCATCAAATAGGTTTTTAAATACATCTACAAAAAACTGAATAGGATTCATTGCATTTAGTTTTTCTTTGAGGCCTTCAAATCCAAATAAACCAGCAATAAAACCAACCACTTTGTTTATAAACACGAATGGAAGACCGAATAAAAATCCTATAGTTGAAGCCGCGCCAACTTTGAGTGCTTCAAATATGCTACCAGTTTCTTCTAAAGTCTTTCGAAAATTATCAAATCCAGTTTTAAGAGCAAAAAGAACCGCACCGATTACAGCTACAGTAGCTACAGCTGGTAAGAGGGGTGCAAGGATGGGAAGTAGAGTTGTTTTTAATGCTACCAAAGCAGTTTTCATTGCTATGAACCCAAGTTTTAGTCCTTTAAACAAAAGGCCAGGCGCAAGTAAAGCTGTGATACCTGCTAGACCTGCCACCAAACCAAGTGGGTTTTCTACATCAAATATTTTTTTAAAGTTTTCAAAAGTAGGATCACTAAAAAAATCAGCAATACCTTTTCCAAAAGGTTTTAGTGTATTTTCATAAAAGTTCATAAGCTTAGGCAGAGCAACATCTACAATATATGATTTTGTTTTTTCCCATAAGGGACTATTTAAAAATGCTATCAGAGCAACTGCTAGTGCGCCAACTCCAAGTGCTTTAAGTGCTGTAAATGGATTTTTAATAGCTTTCTTAAATCGTTCTTTGCCTTGGTCTAATAAACCACCAATACCACCAGCAACTTTACCAAGTAGGCTTTGCATTTTTTCTTGAAGTGTTTTTCTTTTATTATCAATTTCTTCTTGTGCAGATGCACTAGGTTGATTTGCAAGTGTTAACCTAGAAACTTCTTCTTGTTTTTCTGCTGAATCAGCACTTGCTTTTGCGTATGCTTCAATACTCATTAGGTCTTCGGGTTTAATGCCAGTTGACATTAATTGTTTACCCAATGCTTCTAAATTAGCATTAGTTTTATCTGCATCTGCTTGTGCTTTTTGTTGCAATCTAAATTGTTCTTCAGTCATACCCAATGCAGCTGCACTATTTGCTAAAATTTGTGCATTGTTATTAGCATCATCTTGAATTGATTTTTCTATTCCTAACATTTCAGCTTTAAGAGCTCGAATTTCTCTGGTTCTTCCATCACCAGCTGCAATTTCTTGTTTTAAAATATCAATTCTTTGTAACTGTTCTTCTCTGGCAGCCGCAGATTGTTTTTGAGATTCTGCTTCATTAAAAGCTGCTAGTTTTTCATTAACTTTAGTAAGTTTATCAATTGATGAAACTACTTCCTCCATTTCGTCTGCCATTTAACTTATCCTTATTTCTTAGGTGTCTTTGAAAGTGCTTGTGCGCCAAA
>TARA_R110002012_G_scaffold15562_4_pt1 | contig 10480 bp, 11 predicted proteins | sample TARA_R110002012 | Tara Oceans TARA_R110002012 (sample SAMEA4396515) | marine metagenome | biome: Westerlies Biome; feature: [DCM] deep chlorophyll maximum layer (ENVO:01000326); material: water (ENVO:00002006), including particulate matter (ENVO:01000060) such as... | depth 40 m
TGAGTGTAAAGGTGATTGGATATTTCAAATTGATGCAGATGAGCTCCCAAATGAATATCTTATACAGGCATTACCGTTCATTTTAGAGGCTAATCCGGATACAGAGGCTTATTGGATACCGAGAGTTAATACAGTTGCAGGTATTACTGATGAACATATTACAAAATGGGGCTGGAAATTAAATGATAAAAAATGGGTAAATTTTCCAGACTGGCAAATGCGATTATATAAAAATTCTGAACACATATATTGGATTAAGCCGGTCCATGAGCAATTAAAAGGATATACTAAATTTGCTAACTTACCGGCAGAAGAAAAATTTGCTTTATATCATGCAAAAAATATTGGTAGACAGGAAGCTCAAAATAAATTTTATGAAACAATATGATAAAAATTAAATTATATGAATTAGATAATCATCGTAATGAATGTGCTTTCCGGCCATATTTATGGGCTCAAAATGTACTACGTGATATTGGTATTGAATTCACTACCGGTAATTCATATGATTATGCATGGATTGCTCAAGCAAGTATAATTAATAAAAAAGTTTCATTACAAGAATCAGTTGATACCGGTTTAGAATTTTTATCAAAAGTTACTGGCGATTATATGATCTTAGATGGACAAGATTCTACATCATTAATGGGAACATATGAAGTTTTTAAACAATCAAATGCATTATTACTTTTAAAAAATAGTCTACTTAAAGATAAATCTTTATATAAACAAGGACTACAATTAGGACGAGCTTATTGGGGACCTGGAGATTATAAATTAGAAGACTTTGATCAATATTCAGATCGAATTGTCTTATCTGGAACTAATTGGTTAATGACTCATTGGGCTGGAATTAAACCTCAATGGTATAATTATTCTCAAACAAAACAATTTGATATATCTGCAATGTTTCAATATCCGCAAGGAGTAGATGTATACGAGCATGGACATTTACAAAGTATACATTATGATAATCATAGAAAACCTATGATGGAAGTATTATCTAAAATGGATTATAATATTGCAAAGTTAACAAATGGTATACGAGTTTCTCAACAAGAATATTATCAACGTATATCAAATGCAAAAATATTATTAGCGCCATATGGATATGGTGAAATGGCTCCTAGAGATTTAGATGCGGCTCAATTTGGAGCAGTATTAATAAAACCAGATATGTCATTTGTTGACACTATACCTAATGTGTTTAATAATAATGAAACGTATATTGCATGTAAACATGATTATTCTGACTTACAAGAAAAAATTGACATGGTATTAGGAAATTATAAAAATTATCAATATATTATAGAAAATGCTAGAAAGAAATTTGAAGAAGTAATGCGTCCAGAGCCATTAGCAATGCATTTATATAACATGTTTAAAAATATTAATGGAGTGACAGTTTAAGGCAAATTATGAAAAAATATTTTGATAAAATATATTGTATTAATCTAGACTCTAGACCAGATAGATGGGAAGAATGTTTAGAAGAATTTAAAAAGATAGGTATTGAAGATCAAGTAGAAAGGTTTCCGGCTGTCGAGTTATTACCCGGTATTGCGGGCTGTACAAAATCGCATTATGAAATTATTAAACTATGTAAAAAGAATAATTTTAAAAATGTATTAATTTTTGAAGATGATGTTACTTTTACTAATTCTGATATAATGTCAACTATTGACTTAGCAATATCGCAATTAGAATCTAAAAATTTATCATATGACATGTTATACTTAGGCGGTAACCTTTTACAAGATAAAACTAAAAATTTCAGAATAGATCCTAATTTGGCTGTATTAACATTTTGTAAAACTACACATGCATTTGCAATAAGCAATTCTATATATAATAAATTTTTAGATGCATTTGAATCTATAGATTGGAATCGCCAAAGAAATTGGCATCATAGCAATCCAGATAGATATAACATTGATGCTTGGTATGTAAAAAATATTCAATGTTTGGGTAATACATATGGAGTGTACCCGAGTATTGCTGAACAGCGAGAAAGTTATAGTAATTTATTGAATACTAAGTCATACTTTCCAATGGAAAAAACATGGAACACCTTACTAGGAGCCACATAAATGGTTAGTTGTAAACTTACTGGCGGTTTAGGTAATTATTTATTTCAAATTGCAGCCACATCAACGCTAGCTTATAGGAATAATGATACCGCGATATTCGATTTTCAGCATGTAGGACAGGCACATAAAAATATAAATTTATATACAGATACTATATTAAGAAATGTGCAAATTGGATATCCATCTCCAGAATATTCATATACAGAACCCGGAGATTTTAGTTATCAAGATATTCCATATGCTAAAAATTTAATATTAGAAGGATACTTTCAATCGGAAAAATATTTAGATAGAGAACATGTGTTAGAATTATATAAAATTGATCATGCTACCAAATTAAAAACAGATTTATATAATTTTTCTAAAAAATCAGTATCAATGCATATCAGGCGCGGTGATTATGTTGGTCATAAAAATCATCCTGTGCAATCGATGGAATATTACAATAATGCAATGCAACATTTTACAGATGCAGACTTTATTATATTTAGTGATGATATCGAATGGTGTAAAGAAAATTTTAAAGGATCTCAGTTTACATTTATACATGAAGATGATTATGTAGAATTATATTTAATGTCAATGTGCCAACATAATATTATAGCCAATAGTACGTTTAGTTGGTGGGGAGCATGGTTAAATACAAACCAAAATAAAAAAGTAATTGCTCCAAAAAATTGGTTTGGTATGAATGCGCAATTAAAAACTAAAAACATATATTGTAAAGATTGGATTGTAATATGAGTAAACATAAATTAAAAATAGTAGATACTGCTTTTGCCCATTGCGAATATAGTAATAATCCATTACCACCAACTTCATTTTCGCCTAATATAGAATGGGACAGAGATGTATCTGCAGATGAGGAATTAGTGTTTTATACTGATAATCATATAAGAAATCCACATGTGGGGCATAAAAAGCGTATAGCTTGGTTATTAGAACCTAGATGTAAACAACCTCATAATTACGATTGGATTTCAAAAAATAATCATTTATATGATTATGTATTAACACATGATAAACAATTAATAGAACAAGGCAAAAATTTTATATATTATGCATTAGGCGGTTGTTGGATTGAAGTAGAAAACCGCAGAACAGATCATATAAAATCTAAATTAGTATCAATGATAACATCTGGTAAAAAAAATGTTTCTGATCATTTTAAACGACATGAAATTATTGCACAACATCGCGATGTAATTGACGTTATGGGACGAGGATATAAAACTATTGAACCAATTAGCAAAGGGTTAAAGGATTATATGTTTCATATTGCAATGGAAAATCAGACAGAAGATTATTATTTTTCAGAAAAAATTATTAATCCTATTATGACCGGTACCATTCCAATATACTATGGACCAGATCATATCAAAGAAATTTTTGATACACGTGGAATGATTTTATTTAACAATATAAATCAAATACCGCAAATATTAAAAGATATTAATCATGATGTATACCAGCAAATGTTGCCGTACGCCGTAGAAAACTTTGAACGAGCACAGCAGTATATTCTATCTGAAGATTGGATGATTGAAAATAATGTGTTTGAAAAATTAGGTATAAAATTAGGATAAATGTAATAAAATTATTATATTAAAAAATAATAAAGGATATATGAAAGTATTAGTTACAGGTAGTAGTGGATTATTAGGCTCGGCACTCAAAAAGATTTTAGGCCCGGGCCATATATATCATACAAGACAAGATTGTGATTTATTAGATTATGAAAAAACGTTAGCATATATAACAAATGCAGTTAATACAAACGGTGTTGATACTATTATTCATGCAGCCGCACGTGTCGGAGGAGTAAAGGCCAATATGGAGAATAACGATTTATTCTTTAAAGATAATTATTACATAAGTAGCAATGTATTAAAATCAGCATATGAATTAAACATTAAGAATTTTGTAAATGTATTATCTACATGCATATTTCCAGATATCAACATTACATATCCATTAACATCAGATCAAATTGATAACGGTGCACCTCATTCATCAAATTACGGATATTCATATGCAAAAAGATTAGCCGGATACGAAACAGAGATATTTAGAAATATGACTAAAAATAATTGGTTTTCAATTGTGGCTACTAATTTATATGGACCTCATGATAATTTTGATCTTGAAAATTCTCATTTGATTCCTGGTATGATTCATAGAGCATATTTAGCTAAAAAGAATAATGAAATTTTTAGTATATGGGGAGATGGGTCTCCATTAAGACAATTTGTACATGCAGATGATATGGCTACATTAATTATACAATCCATTGATAATTGGAAAGGTCAGTCAAATCATTGTATGATGATAAATGAAAGAGAAGTATCAATTCTAGAAATATCTAAAATTATAACAAATAAATTTAAAATACCCGATGATAAAATTGCATTTGATCCAACAAAGCCAAAAGGACAATTTCGTAAGCCAGCTAAGTCAGATGTAAATCATTTTACATTTAAATCTATAGTCGATGGAATTGAAGATACAATTGATTGGTTTATTAATAATTATGAAATTGCCAGAAAATGAAAAAAATAGATTTAGTTAAAGATACCATTGATAATAATGATATTGATAAATTAATTGATTGGTTAAAAACATATCCCAGATTGACAAAAGGACCATTAACAGAAGAGTTTGAATCTGAATGGTCAAAATGGTTAGGATGTAAATATTCAGTATTTGTCAATTCTGGATCATCTGCAAATTTGTTAATGTTATACGCATTACAATCATCTAATTTATTAAAAAATAATAAAATATGTATTCCTGGCCTTTGTTGGGCAACAGATTTAGCACCTGCAATACAATTAAATATGCAGCCAATATTAGTTGATTGTAATTTAGCAAATTTGTCTGTGGATTTAAAAGACTTGGAAGAAAAATTTATCAAGGAATCTCCTAGTGTGTTATTACTAGTATCTGTACTAGGGTTATCACCAGATATGGATAAGATAACCGAATTATGTAATAAATACGATGTAATATTACTAGAAGATAATTGCGAATCGCAAGGTACGACATATAAAGGTGTTAAATTAGGAAACTTTGGATTAATGTCTTCATTTTCAACATACTTTGGTCATACTATGTCTACTATTGAAGGTGGTATTGTTAGTACAAATGATGAACAAATATATTATAAGTTGTTACAATTAAGAAGTCATGGATGGGATAGAGATCTCCCGGAAACTAAACAAACTGAACTTCGTAATGAATGGAATGTAGATAAATTTTCTTCATTGTATACGTTCTATGAACCCGGATTTAATTTACGTAGTACAGATTTACAAGCATGTATTGGTATTAATCAATTGTCTAAAGTAGATTCTATGATTAAATCTAGACGTATCAATTTTGAATATTTTCGATTACGCTTACAAGACAAAATATGGTTTCCAAAAACGTTGGATGATACATTAACATCAAGTTTTGCAATACCAATTATATTAAAAAATCGTGATCAGCGAGATAAACTGATAACAGAATTAACTGCTAACAATATTACATGTCGTCCGCTAATCGCAGGATCTATGGGTCAACAACCATTCTATATTAAACGATATGGACGACAAGTATTAAAGAATTGCCATACAATTGACTGCAATGGCATATATGTACCAAACCATGATAAATTATCAATTGAAGATATTGATAGAATATGTAATATTTTAATAAAGTATGTATAGACATTTACCATATCAACCTAAATTAGCGTATACAGATAAAGGCGGTAAACTAGTAATAATGCACAGTTCTGGATTTTTTAGCTGTTGTTCAATTAGATTACGTAAAATTATTAATTGGTTTAATGAACATGAAAAAATGCCAATTGTTGATTCATCTAATCAATGGCAAATGTACAAAGATACTCAGGAAGATGTATCAACCAAATTTTTTACAACAACTAATATAGATATAAAATATACTAATCATATAGACTTTAGTACAGATACTATAGAAGACCAAGTTAGTAATTATTCTTTAATTAATTTTAACAAGGTTGGTAATTTTATAAAAAAATATTTTACAGTATCTGATAAAGTAAAAATATTAGAAAGACAATTAATTGATAAATATCAATTAGATGTTGATAAAACAATTGCTGTGTGTTATCGAGGCACTGATAAAAAGACTGAAATAAATATTCCGACATATCATGAAATGTTTGATAAAATACAAGCCATACAGTTGCAATATCCAAATCATAAATTATTAATTCAAAGCGACGAGAAAGAATTTATAGATGCATCTAAAATAGAATTTCCAAATCATATACATTTTCATGAAAGTATAAAAGTCTCCTCAAATCAAAAAGCGGTTCAGTTTTATATTACTCCAGGAGATCGAGTATATAATGCACAATTATTTTTAGCAATAATGCAGATACTTAGTAAATGTTCTAAGGTTATATTGAATAGCGGAAATGTAGGAATGTGGGTATGTTTATTTAGAAATAATACATCTGGTGTTTCACAATATTTAAAATCAAAAACTAATTTAACTGATAAAGTATGGATATGAAAAAAGCACTTATAACCGGAATTGGTGGACAAGATGGTTCATATTTAGCAGAATTGTTGCTAGATAAAGGGTATGAAGTATGGGGGACCGTAAAAAGAAATTCTGTAGCAGAAAATCAAACAGCTAGAATACCTGATGGAGTATTTGCAAATATTCATTTAGAATATGCTGATATGACAGATTTGTCATCTATCATGAAAGTACTACAGAAATGCCAACCTGATGAAATTTATAATCTTGCAGCTCAATCACATGTAAGAATATCATTTGATCAGCCATTGTATACAGCTCAATGTACTGGTTTAGGTGTACTAAATTTATTAGAAGCAGTAAAATTAATATGCCCTAATGCAAAAATATACCAAGCTAGTAGTTCAGAAATGTTTGGAAATAGTGTAGATGTAGACGGATATCAAAGAGAAACAACTCCAATGGAACCAGTCTCACCATATGGATGTGCTAAAGTATTTGGATATAACATATGTAAAAACTATAGAAATTCATATGGGATGTTTATATCAAATGGAATACTATTCAATCATGAATCTCCTAGGAGAGGTACTAATTTTGTAACTAATAAAGTAGTTAAAGAAGCTGTTAAAATTAAATTAGGATTATCAGATACATTAAAATTAGGTAATCTTAATGCAAGTAGAGATTGGGGCCATGCAAAAGATTACGTCTATGCAATGTGGCTAATGTTACAGCAGGATGATCCAGATGACTTTGTATGTTCAACTGGTATATCTCATACGGTACAAGATTTAGTAGAATACGTTTTTAACAAATTAGATTTAGATTGGCTAAAATATGTCATGACAGACGAAAAGTATTTGCGCCCAGAAGAATTAGATTTCCTTAAAGGTGATTGTAAAAAGGCAATTTCAAAATTAGGGTGGACTCATGAGTATACATTTGAAACTATGTTGGATGAAATGATACAATACTGGTTAAAGGAATTAAGTTATGGAAAATAATAAAATGAAAAAAAATGTAATATTTTGGGTAGGAATAATTAATCCTGGTCATCAAGATAAATACGGTGATTATAGTTATTTTGAATATTCAAAAAATACTTGGAAACATTTTTGTAAAAGATTTGATTGTCATTTTGTAGAATTCAATACACCAGTAGAGCCAGATTTATTTAAATTCAGAGTTAACTGGCAGAAAGCTATATTTTGTTTTGATGAATTGAAACGACAGGGAATAGAATATGATCAAATAGCATTAGTTGACAGTTCATGTATGTATAAATGGGACGCACCTAACTTTTTTGAATTAACAGATAGAAAGTTTACTGCATGGCGTGATTTAGATAATATGAAATGGATACATGATTCTATTGTTGGATATGAATCATTTTTTAAATTTAAGTTAGATAGGACAAAATATATTAATTCTGGATTTATTATTTTTAATGAATCTCATAAAGAAGTACTCGAATCTTTTAAAAAATTATATTATAATAATATCGATACATTTTGTGAACTACAGGATAAAACAGTAAAAAAAGGTACAGAACAAACGCCTTTAAATTATTGGTTACAAAAAAATAATATTGATATAAAGACAGATTTACCAATTGCATTCAAATTAACACATTTACATAGAAAAGAAATGTTTGGTTATAATTGGCAATTAAATGAAGATAAAACACCTTATTTTATAAAATATGGATATAATTGGATATTCAACGGACTACCAAAAGATCAACGTAGTAAAATTATGCATGACGTTTGGAATTATGTAAAACATAATTATTCTAATAATATTCTAGATACAGTCGTACATAAAGATACTCATAAGTTTACTACTAGCAGAAAATTTAAACAAGATATTTTAGAATATTTTAGTCCATTAGAATTTAAAAATAAAACGTTAGTAGAATTTGGATGTTGCCAAGGAACTACAACTCGCATATATGCAGAACAATTTCATACAGTTATAGGATATGATTTAGATGAATGGAACATTGAACAGGCAAAGAAAAATAATGCAGGAATGGATAATGTAACGTTAATTCAGCAAGACCTATATTCATCCAAATGGGAAATGCCATCTGCAGATGTAGTAGTAATCGACGCCGGACATACATATGAACATATAATGCATGACGTACCAAAGGTCATTGAATATTTTAATGATCCAATTATTATTATTGACGATTATGGAAATCCAAAACAAGATGTACGTAAAGCTGTTGATGAGTTAGTAGCCAATGGCATATTGAAAATTGATCGTAAAATTGGAGAAGGGCCAGGATATGTAACAGTTACTGGATTAGAATTTAATGATAAAGAAGGAATTATTTGTAATGTTTAATTATAATGAATATAAAAATATTATTAAGTTAATTCAACAGTTTTTACCTATTGTTGATTTTGCAGATGTCACACCAAAAACAGAAGAATTTTGTGTTATACGTCATGATATAGAATTTTCAATTGATAGGGCAGCAAAATTAGCAGAGATAGAGCAACAATTAGGAATTAGTACTACATATACTGTACAATTGCGTAACAATACATATAATGCATTATCTGAAAAAAATATAGAATTAATACATTATATTAAAAGCTTAGGCCATTGCATTGCATTGCACCAAAATCCTCCGTATATGGCTGAAATAGACTTAAAGAAATATGTATTAAAAGATATAGAAACTCTAGAACATTATTATGGTTTTGAAATAGATAGATATGCATTCCATAGACCAAAACAAGAACAACTTGCAATGTATTTAAATATACCTGGTAAAATAAATTGTTATGACAAATTATATTTTCATTACTTTAAAGGAGAAACACCAAAAAATTTAAATGTAACTTATTTAGCAGATTCAAATCATACATGGAAGTATGGGCATCCTATAACAGTAGATTTTAATGCAATATCTAAGTTGCAATTAAATACTCATCCATATTCTTGGACAGATCAAGGATATAAAAATTACGGAAACTTTTTATCACTTATAAATGAACGTAAAAAAGAAATGTTATTTGATATGGATTCAGAAAACAAAACATTTCCAAAGGAGTTATTATTATGAAAAAGAATATAGTATTCATGATGGATATTGATTTAGGTGGTGAGGGCCGATATAAATCTTCTCGAAGACTACCATACAAGTATTCAATTGATAGTTGGAAAACTTGGGCATCAAAAAATAATGCTGAAGTATTTGTGTTAACAGATTTATTATTACCATATAAAGATATGGGAATATGTTGGCAACGTTTTTATTTATTTGATATACTCGAGGCTAACGATATTCAGTATGATCAAGTTTTAATGGCCGATGCAGACACGATTGTACATCCAGATTGTCCAAATGTGTTTGAAATGACTGAACGTAAATTTACAGGTGTTCATTGTGATGCAAGTTATGATTGGGTTTGTCGAAGTATTGAAAATTATTCTAAATATATATTTGATGGGCATTTAATGCCATTTTGGAATTATATTGATTGTGGCTTTATGATAGTTAATGAGACTCATAAAAGTTTGTTTAAAGACATTACTGATTTATATCATAATAATTCAGATAATTTTAAAGAGTTAGAAAAACTACATGTAGGAACAGACCAGACACCGGTAAACATAATGATTGATAAACATAAAATTCCTCTTAAATTATTGCCATATGAATATAATATGGTGGATATGCATAGGAAAGAACTATTAAGAGATGATTTATTATATACTAAAGTTGGATGGATGTATCAGTTTAATTGTATTCCTAATAATGAAAATGACCAAGCTACATACAGTTGGATGAAACGTACATACAAGGAGTTATATGAAAACTAAATTTGCAATAGGATGTTTAGTACAATGGTATG
>TARA_R110002012_G_scaffold20689_4_pt1 | contig 10480 bp, 16 predicted proteins | sample TARA_R110002012 | Tara Oceans TARA_R110002012 (sample SAMEA4396515) | marine metagenome | biome: Westerlies Biome; feature: [DCM] deep chlorophyll maximum layer (ENVO:01000326); material: water (ENVO:00002006), including particulate matter (ENVO:01000060) such as... | depth 40 m
CTTTAATTCAATAATTGACGAATCACCGCCAGCGACCGTCGTGCTAACGTACCCGCACAACTGGAGCAACATTTCTACAATCTCAGCGACAAGTTTTGCGGCAGTCGTAACCGGAGCAACGTCACCGCTGACATTTAACATTGAAACGGGAAGCTTGCCTTCTGGTCTATCGCTTAACACAACGACTGGCCTTGTCAGCGGAACAGCATCGAGCAGCGGCAGCGGCACAATTTCAATAAAAGTAACCGACACTAATTCAGCCACCGACACGTCGCCAGTTTACTCTTGGAATGTCACAGGTTCAGGGGGAGCTGGCGGCGGCGGTGCGGGTGGCCCTTAAAGGAAAAGCAATGTCCAGAGTTTTAATTATTGGCGACTGCCACGCACCGTACATGGATAAGCGGTATCCTAAATTTCTAACGTCGATTCAGCAGCAATGGCAAACGAATCGAACGGTGATGATTGGCGACTTGGTTGATTGGCACTCAATCAGTTTTCACAATCCAAAAGCACCGGCGTTGAAAAACAGCGAGACTGAATTTGCCGACGCGATGGAACAAGTGCAAGAAATTTATTCGCGATTTCCAAAAGCAAGCTGGCTTGTTGGTAATCATGATGCGTTGACTGAACGCCAAGCACTCGACGTTGGGTTGCCTTCGATTGTCTTGCGTGACTATGCCAAGTTGTGGAACGTGCCGCGTTGGGAAGTGTACCCGCGTTATCATGATCTAATCATCGACGACGTAATTTATCGACACGGCGACAAAGGCAAGGGCGGGGCGATGCCTGCCTTTTCTAATTCTCAAAGCGAGTTCATGTCTGTCGTGCAAGGCCATTACCACACCGTCGGCGGCACGATGTTCGCGGCAAATAAAAAAACAAGATACTTCGGTCTGCAAGTTGGTTGCGGCATCGACGAAAAGAAAGCTGCGTTCAATTACTCAATTAAATTTGCCCGTCGGCCGGTGCTTGGTTGCGGCGTTGTGATTGACGGCGTTCCAGTCTTTGAACCAATGCCAATTTGAGTTGCAACGCAAACGCGGCAACAAAGTAATATTGACAAGTCGTAAAGATTATGGTATAATGTTTTTGTGGAAGTGAGTTGGACGCGGCGATAAATCGTCGTGATGATCTTTGACAATTGAAAACTGCAAAACACTTTTTTACTTTTTTAAAGGAACGAAAGATGCAAGATAAAGTATGGTACGAATGGTCGATTCAGCCGGTGGACAACACGAACGGCGATGTCCAAGAAAACTATTTTGAAGACAGGTTGATTGACTATCGCGACAAAGAAGATTTGCAAAATGCAATTACCAAACGACGCGATGAATCTGACATTCATTTGGAGCTGATTCTCATTAGGTTGTTTGGCAATGAAAGCGAAGGCGTCAAAGGTCGCGAACTTGCGATTGTCGACCAAGCGTTTAACGTGATTGACGGCGAGGCAATTGCGATTCCAAATCAATGGCAACTGCCAAGCCACTTTGAATGCGGCAATCCAATTCCGTTGCGATTTCATAAAGAACTTGCGGCGGCAATCAAACGAGTGATGTAACGCAGCAAACCAACCCGCACCGGAAACGGTCGCGGGTTTTTTTAATGCCGTCGGGCGACCAGTCGCGTCGCTGGCGGGCGATTGTCTGGCGGCCGCATGATTTAACGCCAAAACGCAAAAGAACGGCAGACGGGCGACTGGGCGACGCATAAAAGCCGCCGCAAACCCTGCTTTTTCTTGCTTGCAATAAAACTTTGATAAAAATTCCAAATTGCTTGCAATCTATCTTTACATTTATTGCGAATTAGTCGAAACTGTTCATGTGGCAAGTATTTAATTTTTTAAAAAAGGAACGAAACGATGACTCAAAACTACAGAACTCGCGAATACGACAAATACGGCAAGCCAATGTACAACTCATTCGTCATCTCGCAAACATTTTTCAGCCAAGAAATCGAAGAGCATAAGCATATGGGAGACAGCATCCGAACGAGCAAAGACGGACAAGTAACAGTCAATCACAAGGCTGGAGGCTACACAACCTACCGGCCATCTAACTCAGACGTATAAACTAACTTCAGCAAAAGGAACGAAACGATGCAAAAAAAAGTCACGATAATCAAAAAGTCGCAATCGACTAATTACTGGATGTTAAAGGTCGGCAGCGTGTATCACGCATGTGTCAAGTTGCCAAAGGGCGAGGTAGGCGACTTTGGCCGCTTTTACTCATGTCAACGGTTTCTCTACAAATACGATTTTGAAACAATCGCCGATTCACTTGCTGAAGAAATGCGTTACATGATCGGATGATAACAACATAAAGTCGAAACGCCTTCGGGCGTCCGGTTGGTCTGGCAACCAACCGCTGATGAGACTGCCAAATAAAAAAGGAACGAAACGATGAACAACCCAACGAAACTGGATTTAGTCAGCGGCGAAATTGTGATGGTATCGTCGAACGAAACGGAACGCCAAACATTGATCGACGTTTGCGAATCAAACGGCATTAAATTTACATGGCAAGAAATGACACCAAGCAACGCTTTGCGTCTTGCACTCAAAGAACAATGTCGCGGGCAATTGGTTCGCAAATCAAAAAAAGGATTTGTTGTCGTTAACGAACAACTTGACGATGACGGCAACCAATACGAAACGCAGCAGCAATTTTATTGTCGCGTCGACGACAACGGCGACTGGTCGGTTGGGGCAAGCCAGCAACTAGCGGCGGGCAGTTGCAATCCGTTAGCTATTCAGTGCCGCGTTGAAAAACTAAAAACGAAAGTCATGGCGGGAGTCGTCAGCAACCACTTTGGCAAACTGCTGATGCAAGAGTTTGACGCGGTGCGGATGCGACCCAACGGCGGTGCGTTCTTTGTGCCAAAGGAACAACTCGAACGCTGGACAAAGTTCGCGACCGAGTACGTCGAAGCTACAGGCAACACGATTCATCGAATCCAATCTGGTTGCGACGCAAACACCGCGTCGGCAGTGATGCAAACGGCGGCCGCCGATCTCGAACAGCGATACCGTGAAACGCTCGACGAACTCGAAGCGGCAAACGACGCCACGGGAAAGCGACGCGAAAGCAAACGCAAACGACTGATGGCAGCGTTGGACGGCATCAAGGCAACCGCAGAAAACGTGTCGGCTGCGTTTGGCGTTGCAAGTGAGATTGCAGACAAGATTCAAAAGCGAATTAACGTTGAAAAGGCAATGGCTTTGATGGATTAAACGGCAATGCAAGAAATTGCGGGAATTTTGCAAAAAAAGTTTGTTGCATTTGACCCGCGTTTTTTCGAACGATATTGCTTGCAATAAAGTATTTTGGAAAATCGCGGCTGATTAGCTGGATTGTGCTTTACATAAAATGTGAATTAGGCGATAACATTCATGTGGCAAGTAAATCACTTTTAAACAAAAGGAACGAAACGATGAAGAAAATCACACGAGCAACACTAAAGAGTTTTATCCGTAAAAACCGCGAGCAGCTTCTTTTGAAAGTTGAAAGCAAATTCAGCGGCATGAGCGACATGGTCGAAAAGGTCGAAGATGTTTTTGAGCCTGCTGTTGCTGAAACCCGATACGTTGATGGCGAAGATGTGCCATTCGTTATGGACAACAATCTTGGAATCGCAGGCGTTTGGCTTGTTCTTGGCGGTCGAGATTCCATCACGGCTTTTGAAACCGAAGAGCTGACAGGCTTAAACGTTTACAATTGCTGCGGTGAATTTACAGTCGCAATTAAAAAGTAATTCAACGACGAGCTTTTGCCGGATACGCTCTGACCGGCTTTTTTTTAAAAAGGAACGAAACGATGAAAATTAAACTGACACCAAAAGCGGCGATTGCGGAAATCGTCAAACTTACAAAACTTGGCATGCCGATTTACATTCAAGGCTCGGTCGGACTCGGTAAGACAGCGATTGCCCGCCAAGTCGCCGACCAGCTCAAACTAAAATACACCGAACTGCGATGTGCCGAACTCGACCCGTTTGAAATTGCAGGCGGCATGTATCTTGATGTCGAAACTGAAACTTCGCGACGCTTTCCAAACGAACTTATCCCGACGAAAAAGGCGTTGGTTTGCCTTGACGAAATCACGCAGGCACAAGCCGACTGCGAATCGGTGTTGTTGAAGCTCGTGCAAGAAGGACAAGTTGGCAAAACCAAACTGCACAAAGACACGGTTCTGATTGCGACCGGTAACAGCGTCGCAGATCGTGCTGGCTGCAAACGGATGGGGACGGCATTGCGTGACCGATTCATCTTTGTCGAAATTGAAGCGGACGCAGGCGAATGGGTTGATTGGTACGAGTCGCAAGATGACTGCAACGAAGCGGTCGCCGAATATATTAAAACCAATCCTGAACTGATTCACCAATACGATACCAAGCTGGAAGAAAATCAGCCTTCGCCTCGCAACTGGCATCGACTTGGCAAAGTGCTGACGGCGACAAAGCATCCGGTTATCGTCGCGGGCATTATTGGCGAGGCGGCCGCAAAACCGTTTCTTGCTTTTGAAAGAACTTGCCGACCAATGCCAACGGTTGCCGAGGTACTCGCAGGCGAGAAACCCGCTCCGACTGACTTGCTGATTCAAGAGCGTTGGACGCTTGCCATTGTCGATCAATTTAACGCTGGAGACGAATCGAACGAGCTTGTCAATTTAATCTGCCAGCTCGACACGTCTTGGGCGGTCATGGCTTTGCAGTCGATCAAAAAAGAAAAGGGCGCAACCTATCTTTTGCAAAACGAAGACTCGCCCATTTACAAATTGTTCGAAAGTCACGCCGAAGCAATTTTGGCCTCGCAAGTTTAAAAAAAAGAAAAGGAACGAACGATGAATACAAAACCCAAGCTAACAATCGACGCAACGATGATTCGACTGCGGATGTCTGGCGACCGGCAGCAGGTTGCAATCGCCAACGCAATGCTCGCTTTTAAGATCATCGAGACGCGACAAATTGCGACCGCCGGAACCGATGGAATCGTGATGCTTTTTAATCCCGATTTTGTTGCCTCGCTGGATTCGCACGATCAAGTCATCGGCTTGATTGTCCACGAACTGATGCACGTTCGCCTGAATCATACGAAGCGATTCAAACGCTCGCGGTTCAGCGATCACAAGGCGGCAAACATGGCGATGGATGACGAAATTAACCCGCTGGTTCAAGAGGCAGGATTCGACCTACCGCACGGCGGTTGTTGGCCGCATCAACACGGCAGTGAATCGGGTAAGTCGTGGGAATCCTATTATGCCGCCCGACTCGCTAAATTGGCACAGGACGCCCCAGAATCGCCTGAGAGCGACGAAAGCGAAAAAGGCGACAAACCATGCGATCAGGCGGGAAACGGCGACACGGGGGCAGACACGGACGCTGACGGCAGCAGCGAGTCCGGCGATTCGTCGCAAATCAGCCAGAAGTCGCCAAAATCGCCCCAGAACGACGAAAGCGGTGGCGACGCCAAATCATGCGACGGCAGCGATAAAGGCGACGACGCGGCGTCAGGGGACGCGGACGGGCAAACCAGCGACGGTTGCCATCCGGCAGGCGAGCTTGCTAGTCAATTTGCACCGGAATTGATTGACGACGAATCGCCGGAAGAAATGGCGGCGGCAAACGCGGACGCAATCGACGACGCAACGGGCGACACCGAACTTGGCGAAGTCATTGCAAATCAAAATGGCAAGCAAACAAAAGGCGGTCGCGGCACGGTTGACCGATCCGGCGACGAACCAGTTTGCTTGCAACCTGCGAACGGCGAGCGATGGCAGGATGTTGTTATTGAGACATTTCGCAGGCGTTCAAACGACTCGCGTGTTGACTGGGGCAGGCGGTCGCGACGGATGCAACCCAACTCGCCCGCGTACATTCCAGCACGGCGAAAGATTAACGGGCTGGCGATTGCACTGGTCGTCGACGTGTCGGGCAGTTGCAGTTCATGGTTTAGCCTTTGGCAAGAACTCGCAAACGAACTGATTGAAGAAGTCGACAACATCGAACGACTAGAAATTGTTTACCATCACCACGCCCATTGCCATACGGATACTTGGAACAAGGGTGAAGGCGACATTGAACTGGAGTGCGACGAAGTTGGTGGCACTTGCCACATCGAAGCACTCGCCGAAGTTGAGGCGCTTGACGTTGATGCGATCATCCAATTTACGGATTGCGAAACGACTTGGCCGACCGAACATCCAGAACAGGATTGTATTACAGTTTTGCCGCCGCAAAGTTATGAGCTTTGCCCATTTGGAGTAAACATTGAAGCGGCAATTGACCGATAAACAAAAAGACAAAACAACGGGCGGCGACGGGCTGCCCGTTCTTGATGTTTTAAATTTTATTAAACGAAGGAACGAAACGATGAAAGAAGAATCAACAGCGTCGCTCGTGGCGGTTACAATACTCGCAACCGCACTTGCGTTGGTTACGCTCTGCGGATGCAAGACGACGCAAAGCAAAACAATAATTGAAACTAAAGTGCCGGACGTATGGGACGAAACGCCGGTGCAGTCAGTGTCATTGAGAATGGAGTTGAGCCGATGACAAAAAACGAACAGAAGAAGCGAATCCACAAACTGATTCAACAAGCAATCGACATGGACGTGGACAACGAAGAGCCAACGCGATTTAGCCAATTGCAATTATCTGCGTTGGTTGATACGGCGTTGACTTTGCAAGAACGAATTTGGAAAGTCTACCGGTTTAAATTCCTCGCAACGTTTGTGTTGTTTGGATTGACTCACGAACTAGATGTGCCGGACGCACTTCAACTGGCTCGACAAATACGGAACGCCAGAAACGACGACGAATTGTTTGTTGAGTTCTTTTATATGTTGCAAGCAATGTACATCGACAGCCTAGAAAGCGAGGACGACGATGAAGAGGAATGTTAAATTTTTAATCGAAGCACACGAAGGCGAAGTTGTTTCAATAACGGACGAAGGCAAACCGTATGGAAAGTTATTGCAACGCGGCACGGAAATTTATCGCGATCCAAAGTTGGTTTTGGCGTTCGACAGAAACACTGGTCGCGGAACAATTGGCGACTGCGTAGTTCGGCCGGACAATTACAAATGGGGTGCGTTCGAAGCAAGCGACGGATTAGTGATTATGCGATTTGATTTTCATGTTGGTTGGTTGTTTTGGTGTGGATGTTATCCGTGCGGAAAAGCAATCAAGCCCTGCGTGCGTTTTGATGAAGCGATTCGATACGAGACAAAGGCCGCCGCGATTGTCGCGTTGGCAATTTTAAATGTTGACAAAAAGGAATATGTAAATGGTTAATCGAAAGATCAAAAGAAACACGTTGCCTTCGCTGATGACCAGCGAACGGGCAGCCGAAGCGATTGGCGTTTCCAAGATGACGGTCGTTAAATACATGAACGAACACAAACTTGGAACTGGCGTTATCGGTCGCGACGGACGCAAAGCGTTCACGGCGTTAAGTCCAGACGACGTTCAGTTTATTGCGACGGTCGTTCGCGACGGTGCTGGTCGTCCCAAGGTGGTGACGGCATGACTGAAAAGAACGAACTGCCAAAGAATCAGTCGAAACCAGACAAGCCGCACTTGTCGGCATCGTCTCTTGGATTGTTTGCAAAATGTCCAGAAGCGTATCGGCGACGATATGTCGAAGACGAACGAAGTAAGACAAACATTGCAATGGGCATTGGCAAAGCGTTTCACAAATCTGTTGAAGCTAACATGCAAAACAAGATAGACCACGGAACGGAGTTGCCGCTTGACGAACTTAAAGAAATTGGTCGCGACTCTTTTAGCGATGCAATAAAAGATTGCGACGAAAGCGACGACGACGGCAAGTTGATGAAAGACGTTGAAGCGCAGATTGAGTTTCATGTTTTGCATCAAGCCCCAGACTATCAGCCAAATGCAATCGAAGTTCCGTTTCGAATTGAACTTGATGCGTGCGGCCACGATTACGTTGGATACATCGACATGACTGGAACGCTTATCGAGTCAGGCGACCCAGTGATTGTCGACTGGAAAACGTCTAAGAAGAAACCGGCAAAAGATTCGCAACACGATTCGTTGCAGCTAACCGGATACTTTGCAAGCCAAGCAATGGAGCTTGGCGAAAAAGTTGAACTGCGGCTCGACTACATAACGTCGGGCAAAACAAAACGGGTTCGGCATGTTCTTGCGACCCGTCGCGATGCTGACGACGTTGCGGCACTTGCCCAACGGATTCACATTGCAAGCAAGACGATTGAAGCGGGCATCTTTCCACCGGCGGCAAGCGACTCTGCTTGGTGGTGCGGTGCGTCGTGGTGTCAATATCATTCGACTTGTAAATATGTAAACCCAAAGAGGCGTGAAAAGGAAAACGCACGGGAACAAGTAAAAGCGGCGATGGATTTAATTTCAATCAACGAAGGGAACGACGATGAAACCAAACAAGTGGTATGAAACACAAGACGACAGACGCCGAGAATCAAACGTTGCAGAGCAACTTGCAGCGGCTTGGAATTGCGAAATGCACGAAATGCCAAAGCATCATTGGTTTGATTATTGTGCAATTCAAAATGGCCGAGTCGTCGCATATATTGAAATAAAAACGCGAACAAACTCGCACGAAAAATATCCAACCTATATGATAAGCAGCAGGAAAATCACAAACGGGTTAAACTCGGCTGCGTTGTTGAAAATCAAGTTCCTTCTTGTTGTTCAATTTACTGATTTGCTAATGTTTGCGGACGTTGCAAAGTCATCTTTTAATTTAAACATCGGTGGGACGACAAAGCGAAACGACGAACAAGATATTGAGATTGTTTGCCAAATAGATATGCAAAGTTTTAAACCAATAAACGTAACCGAAGGAAACGAAAATGAGTGAGAACGAATTAACAACAACCGAAGCGACTGACCTTGCAGAAGTCGAAGCGAAGCAATTTGAACTAGCACAACGCAAGGCGATGATTTACGCCAAGTCAACGCTGGTTCCAAAGGCATATCAGAACAACGTCGGCAATGTTTTAATCGCTCAGAACATGGCACGGCGGCTTGGTGCGGATGTTTTGATGGTTATGCAAAATCTTTACATCGTCCACGGCAATCCAGCGTGGTCGGCAAAATTCAACATCGCCTGCTTTAATTCTTGCGGCAAGTACACGGCCATCAAGTATCGAATGAATGAAGACAAGACCGAGTGCGTTGCCCATTGCACTGAACTTGCGACCGGCGAAGTCATTGAAGGCGTTACGGTGTCGCTTGGAATGGCTAAGGCTGAAGGGTGGACTAAAAATCCAAAATACAAATCTATGCCAGAGCTTATGTTGCGTTACCGCGCGGCAACGTTTTTAATTCGTACGACTGCACCTGAAATTACAATGGGATTGCAGACAATTGACGAAATGAACGACGTGCAAACTGTTCAAGGTGCAATTATTCCAAAAACAACAAACCTTGGCGACGTAATGAAAGCGATTGCGGTTGACGCAGGCGAACCAGTTGCGGAGACGCTCGCCGAGTCAATGGAATCAAACGACGCGGAAGCAACAGGCGGCGAACTGTTTCCAAGCGAGGGGCAATACGAATAAAAATTAATTTACTGGCCAGCTAATGCCGAAAATAATTTAAAGTGTCTCAACCCTTGTTGCGACAATTTTTAAAAAAATTCGGCGGCTGGGCTTTTTAGCACTTGACACAACTTTTAAAAAGGAACGAACCATGGCAAAAAATACTCCAGCTTTTCAGTTTTACCCGCAGGATTTCATAGGCGGCGTAATGCTGCTAGACAATGCAACGGTTGGCGTTTACATCAAACTGTTGTCTGCGTTATGGATCGCAAATAACAAACTTCCAAATGAGTTTAAACAACTGGCACGCGCAACACTTTGCGACGCAAGTGAATTTAACGACGCTTGGCACAAGCTACAGGACAAGTTTGAGATTGCAGACAATATGATTTCGCATCCGCGATTTACGCAGATGATTGAGTTACGCGAAAAGAGAAAAGCAAGCGGTTCACTTGGCGGCGTTTCGCGAGTGGCAAATGCTCAAGCAAACAGCCAAGCAAATACCCAAGCAAACGCCAAGCAAACGCCAAGCAAAGTCATGAAGAATGAAGAAAGAAGTATGAAGAATGAAAACAGTAGATCGAAGTTCATATCACCTACTGTTAAAGACGTTGCTGAGTATGCCATCGAAAAAGGTTTAACGATTGATCCAAATGCGTTCGTTGACTTTTATGAGAGCAAAGGTTGGAAGGTAGGATCGACAAAGATGAAGGACTGGCAAGCATGCGCAAGAAACTGGAGCAGAAGAAACGTAAGCAAGCCAAGCCTACGAACGCAGGACTTGCCTCGAAGCGTAAAAAACGAAATTGCAGCAAGACAAATGAAAGAGGCGGCACGCAAACAACATTGTGAGCAAAAAAGAATTGAGAAGGCAAAATGACGGCAACGAAAAGAACGAGATTGCGTGCAATGCTGGATTGCATTGCATACGGTTTAGC
>TARA_R110002012_G_scaffold50229_4_pt1 | contig 10474 bp, 13 predicted proteins | sample TARA_R110002012 | Tara Oceans TARA_R110002012 (sample SAMEA4396515) | marine metagenome | biome: Westerlies Biome; feature: [DCM] deep chlorophyll maximum layer (ENVO:01000326); material: water (ENVO:00002006), including particulate matter (ENVO:01000060) such as... | depth 40 m
AAGGAGAAATTTGATGGCACATAATTTGGAAGTAGTAAACGGCGAAGCCAAGATGGCATATACAGGTCAGGTTCCCTGGCATGGTCTTGGTGTGCAGGTTGAGGATGATCTTACTCCTGCTGAGTTTCAGAAGGCAGCTGGCCTCGATTGGGATGTTATTGAAGCACCTGTGTATGCAGAATTCAATGGCAAGCGGATTGAGTCTGGTCACAAGATGTTGATTCGTGAGACGGATGCTAAGCCTCTTACGATCATTACTGGTGACTGGAATCCAGTCCAGAATTCTGAGGCATTTGAGTTCTTTAATGAGTTCTGTGAAGTTGGAGCCATGAAGATGGAGACAGCTGGTTCATTGAAAGATGGACAGTGGGTCTGGGCTCTTGCCAAGATGACTGATACGTTTGAGTTGTTTGGTGGTGATAACATCGAGGGTTATTTGTTGTTCTCAAATCCACATATTTATGGTCGTGGAATTGATATTCAGCAGACTCTGACTCGGGTTGTCTGCAACAACACAATCAATGTTGCACTCAAAGGCGATTCAACAAACAAGGTCCGGTTTAATCACCGCCGTGTTTTTGATGCTGATATGGCTAAGGAGCTTCTTGGTCTTGCTTCTGATAAGATGCAATCATTCAAGGATATGGCCCAGTTCTTGGGTACCAAGTCATACAAGGATGAGATTGTAGCTGAGTACTTCGATGATGTATTCCCTGGCTACAGCAAGAAGGAAGACGAAGAGCGTAAGTCATCTAAGAATGCTCTCCGGGCCTTCGAAGTTCTTGAGACTCAGCCTGGTGCAGAGTTCGCTAAGGGCTCATGGTGGCAAGCTCTGAATGCTGCTACTTACATGGTCGATCATGAGATCGGTAAGTCGCAGGAGTCTCGCTTGACATCAAACTTCTACGGAGCTAATAAGAACCTGAAGATTAAGGCTCTTGATAAAGCTCTGGAGTATGCAGAAGCTGTCTAGGAAATATAGAGTATCAATCAGTCTCAGGCTGGGTGTGAAAGACATTCAGTCTGAGGCCATTTTCAAAACAGCAAATTCCAATGTTGACTTAGGCGCCGGACAGCTATATAATTTAAGAATGGGAAAGTGGTTTGAGATAGAGTGTGCTGAGGACTTTGACATAGAGAATCTATGCAAGAAGCTGTTAGCAAACACTGTTATTGAAAACTACGAAATTGAGGAGCTGTAATATGGATTACATATTTGATATCGATGGAACGTTGCTTGATATATCTCATCGATTGAAGTTCATCACTGGGCCAAACGAGCAATACGATACTGCCAAGAAAGATTGGAAGTCGTTCCGTGATCCGAAACAAAAGCGGTGGGATGAGCCAATCATGGAGGTGATTAACATTCTTATAGCTCTGAAGGCAGCTGGCAATCGTGTAGTCATTCTGTCCGGCAGGACTAAGAATGAGGAGGCTGATACCAAAGACACTCTACGTACTTGGATTCCTGATATTGATGATATTCCAATGTACATGAGGTCAGATAGAGATCGTCGAAAGGACTATCTGACCAAGTCTGATCTGCTCGATAAGGTTAGAGCAGATGGGTATGATCCGAAGATGGTCTTTGATGATCGACCTTCTGTGATCACTATGTGGCATGTCAAAGGCCTTATGGTTGCTGACGTCAGAGATCCCAACAAAGGGGATTTCTAGTGTACAAATTCTACAAGGGAGACCTTCCACAGGATAGTACTGTGGATAGTTTCCTGCGTAGAAACACTGACATTGATAGTCGTATAGAAGATATGCAATATGATTATCCATCAATCCTTGAGCTTGCTCATAACCTTGATAATGAGAAACTCAAAGTAGCTGCCCAGGATGCCTATGACCAATTTGGTTGGTGGGGTTTCTTGATTGGCAACTTTGGCGAGCATTACAAGGACCTACCTGAGCGAAGTCCAAGGCTTGGTGGATTATCTATAACTCACAATCCAGATTACTGGCAATCAGATATTGATATCAATTGTCAAACATTGGGTAATCGAAAACATAATCTTCCTCCAGATATGTATGCAGGACCTCGAGGCAACGAGATATTTGAGCAAGTCAATATCAGAGACCTCAGGAGTGAGTTCTGGACCACTGTGAATCATGAAGGACCTGGCCCTGCATGGAAGTTTTTGCATAAGGTTGGGATCGTTGGTGATGAAGAATATAATGAGAAGAAGGAATTCTATGAAAGTTTCGAACATAATCCCAAAGCAATAAACCAAACAGGATTGAATACATATAGTGATGCTTTAAGTTTCAATAGGCTGTCTCCATCTTGTAGTAGTGGTTATCTCGGTGAGGTGTTTAAGACAGTTGGCAACAGAACAATTGTCAGAGGTCGTTTGATTGAGATGAAGTGGGGTGACATTCATTGGCATAGGGATGAAAAATTCTATATCAATTTCAGAATCAACATACCATTGTACTTTGATCCATCTACCCAGATAGCAACAGAAAAATTACAGATGGAAATGCACCCTGGAAACATATATCACTTTGATACAGGGGAGCCGCATGCTGTGGTTAGAGTTAATGAACAAACACACAAAAGAGTCAATATCATATTTGGTGTCACACCATGGTTTGATTTTGATCAGAAGGAGCAGGCTTGGATATCAAATGAATTTTATGGACGAATGCATCCGGTAGAGATGTTCAAGCAAGGATATCTTGTTGACTGGATGGCTGACTAGGTATATTATAAATAATTACGCAATGTTGATACGACTTGAAAACTAGACTGGACTTGGGGGCAGTACCCAACGCCTCCACCATGAGTACATTGAGTAACGGTAAAACGATATTTTGGGAGATAGCTACCCAAGAAACTCTAAACGGCAGTGCCAATGTACTCTTGATGGGGGCGAACAAGGATCGACAGGTAGATAATAGGGAAGTGGAGTTGCAAGGTTGATCGCTTTATAGATCACATATATAAATGCAAACGATAATTTTGCACCTATGGCTCTTGCCGCTTAGGCATTAGTCGGGGTTCGGGAGGCACCTAGCAACAGAAGCCTCCCACTAATATAGGAGAATATATGAAACCTGATGACGTAAATTTTGTATATCATTTGAAATATGATTTTGATATTAAAGAGCTCAATCGTATCAAAGATGATACTGTAAAAAATGAGGTTAATTATAGATCATGGCCATACCATAGACCAAAAGTACATTATGGTCGATACGAGACAGGTTGGGAATCTCTCGACATCATGCAAATGAAGAGAGGCGAACAAGAGTGGCCTTATCAATATCTGAAAACTATCTCAGAAGATTTTCCATTTGATAATTCGGGTTATTATTTTAGATGGAGCAATCCTTATTTTCGTTTACCAATACATAATGATACCAGAGCCTCCAGAAGAAAGCAAGGAGGTGCATGGGGTACTATGTTGGTACAAGAAGAGAAGTTAAAAGAGATAAGCGATAAGTATAAAATATATGGCGATGAATTAAAACATTATGCAGACATGATGTGGAAAGGTCCTAAGTGTGCTTTGCTTGTTAAGATAAGTGAAGATGATGCTCCTCTGGTTTACACATATGAAAATCAAGTGACATGGGCACCTGAAGATTATACTTTTGATGATAGAGATTATAAATACTATTATGAGGGTGGTGTGATTACAGAATCACAGTGGACTCATTATGTTAATAATGGACCACACACGAGATCAATATTTAGAATTAACATATATGATTATTCGATAGAAGAGACAAAAGAATTACTAGCAGAAAGGGATATGATTCAACATGTCTGATATTCTTACAATCACTGAGAGCGCTAAAGAATACATGAACAAGATGGCAGACGGAAAGTATGTCACGTTGGGTGTACGTAGTGGAGGTTGTGCTGGTTTAGAATATATGTGGGGGTTGTCTGATAGTATCGAACACGAAACTATTAAATGGACTCCAGTTGATGATATTTTACTAATTGATCCAATGGCAGAGATGTTTATGTTTGGATCGATTGTTGATTATGTTAATGAGCTCGGTGGAGCTTATTTGAAAGTATTAAACCCTATGGCTCAATCACAATGCGGGTGTGGAACTAGCTTCTCAGCTTAAATATGATATTCAAAACTTATGATGATCAAGATATTGAAATTGAATCTTACAAAAAGATAGGTCTGCTTTTATCGGGTGGACTGGATAGTTCTGTTCTACTGTATTTACTGAATAAAGTAAATGCTAATAGCCATTTCTTTTTCTTTACTCAGACAAAAAGCGACAACAGTGTTGGTCATGTTAATGACTTAATGGATTATCATGATATGGGTTCAAATACATATGAAAGAATTCCAATTGATCTTGATCCAAGTGTTTATGTACCACATCCAATAATGCTCGACACTGAAGATAAAAAATTAGAGAGTCAGGGTGCTTGGTCATTCATATTCAAAAATTATTTTGATCAGTTAGATGTGCTGTATAGTGGCAACACATCAAATCCTCCTGATCCAATCGAAGGAATAACTGCTCCACCAGACCGATCGAGATCAATTAAAATTATGAAACGGTATCCTAAATTTAAGATGCCGTTTATCTCATTGAACAAATCACATACAGTTGGTTTAGCTCTAGAACATAAACTTGATTACGTAATAAAATATTCACACACTTGTACTGAACTAGCAGATGGTAATTGCTATCAATGTTGGCAGTGCAAAGAACGACTATGGGGTTTCAAGATGCACAACTTGGGATATAGAGGTACATGATTACAATTGAATGGAAAGGTAAGATTGGCTACGGAGATATTGTTTCACCATTATGCTATGCACACAACATTGCTCAAAAGAACTGCCAGGATGTTACCTTGTATGTCCATTGGATGCATAAGCGAGGTGAAAGATTCAAGGAAGAAGATACTCAGACCATCGATGAAAGATTAAAGTATCTTTGGTCTATATGTAAACCTATTCCTTATCATAAAGTCCATCTCAAGCAATCTTTCAATACAACAATAAAATGGAATCATTCTAACTATGATGATTTCTCAAACTTTCATAACCTATGGTGGTCTCGTATTCGAAACATGGAGATAGGCAAACCATACGTTGTCATGAACACAACAGTAGGTCACAAAGAACAGTTTGAAGATTATGATCCTGGCAAGCAATGGAAGGATCCTGTCGGTGTTGATAAGTGGAGACAGGTTGAACATATAATTAGAACCAAGTGGGGCATGGATGTGGTTCATGCTAACTACACAGATTCGGTTCAAGATGTAGTAGATAAATATAGGAAAGCGTTTCTCGCTGTTGGGTATCATGGAAGTACAGCATGGATAGCAAGATATTTGGGCACACCAATGATTTTATTCTCAAAGAAAAAAATAACTAAGCAAGCATTTCCGTGGGCCCTGGTTAAAACAACTTATGAAAAATCAGACATCGAGGCAATAAATCCTTACGAAGTTAGAGCAAAGGGTATTAGCAGAATTAGAGAATTGGAGAAGCAACTTGATTTACACCTCAACACTCCCAATCTACATCGGTTACGAGGCAAGAGAACATGAGGCTTACAAAACATGTAGGTACTCAATTAATGTTCATAAAACTAGCTTTACAACCACACATCAACTAAGATCAATTGACATAGAGGAGTATGACCGTGACCTTGGAGAACCTCAATCTACTGACTTTACCTTTACTAGATTTTGGGTACCATATCTCAGCAACTACTCAGGATTTTCTATCTTTGTTGACTGTGACTTTCTCTTTTTAGACGATCCAATGAGAGTAATGAGGCATGTGGATCCAAGACATGCCGTGTCTGTTGTACAACACCCTCCATATGATCCAATTGATATTACAAAGATGGATGGTATATCTCAACACAGATCTTATAGAAAGAACTGGGCTTCGTTTATGGTCTTTAATAATGCTCACCCAGCCAATAAAATACTAACGCCTAAATACTTAAATGAACATGCACCAGGGTTAGACTTTCATCATTTGAAGTGGTTGGATGATGGTGATATAGGTTCATTACCGCTTGAATGGAATTGCTTGGATCAATACTATCACTTAGAAAATCCAAAAGCAATTCATTATACTGAAGGCGGACCTTGGTTTGGAAAGAAATTTGAAAAGACAAGATATGGGCCTCTGTGGGTTGATTATAACGTGAAACGAAACTTTAAGTATGAATGATGTAACATTTACTATTACATATTATGGTCAATTAGAAAAGTTGTTGTATCATTGCACCTTCTTTTCTGAGCTACCTGAAGTAATAAAGAATCATATTACTGTACAATTTGTTAATGATTGTTTTGATGATCAAGGTCTTTTCGAAGATGTGCTTAAAATATATTCTGAGAGATTTAACACAAAAGGGTTTGTAGTAAAACAGGACATTGGTTTCAACAATCATGGCTGTCGTAACTTGGGTATGTTGCAAAGCGAAACACACTGGAATTGGTTAATTGATATTGATTGTTATCTGACTTCAGAACTTGTAACAGCTGTTGTTGAAACACAATTGAGAGAGGAACAATATTACGTTTTTAAGGCTCGATTTGATCACGAAGATAATCCAGAAGATTATGATTTATTCGATCCTAAAAAACTATTGAAGTGGGTCTGTCATCCAAATGTATGGCTAATATCTAAACCATGTTTTTGGTCCTCAGGTGGATATGATATGGAATTTGCTGGTATGAGGCATGGGGACAAAGAATTTTGGACCTCAATTGATAAAGAAAAGTATGAGCATTTCCTGTTCCACCCTGAACTAGAGGAGGAATTTGACATTCACGTACGTCAGCCAAATAGGACTAAGTCCTATCTAAACCAGACTACAGAACATGTAGGCTATCTAAAAAACTGCGTTGACTTTGTCGCCGAGAGGAACGATGATAAGGTAAGGAAACATAAGAAACGTTTAATATGTTTTGATTGGCAACGAGTTATTTAACATGAAAAAATCATTGCTGTTTGGAGCTGCCATGCTGTTATGTGCATGCACCAACCCTGCAGCTGCGAAAGAGGGGTTAGTTCCTTTCGAAGTTGCTGAACGAGGATGTCTTGCCGAGGCTTTGTTGTTTGAAGCTGGTAATCAACCACTAATAGGTATGATTGCTGTAGGTGAGGTTATTATTAATAGAATAGCAAGCGATAAGTATCCTGATACCGTTTGTGATGTTGTACACGAAGGTCCAATATCAAGATGGCATTATAAGGAGCTTAACAAAAAGGTTCCTATAAAACACAGATGTCAGTTTTCATATTACTGTGATGGAAAGAGTGATGACATCAAAGATTTTGAGCGTACAGAAACATATGAAAAAGTTGTGAGAGCTGTTATCTACATTTTAGATATTCTTAATACAGGAAAGTCTAAAGTTCGTATTGTAGATGGCGCCACTCATTATCACGCTGATTATGTGACACCAAATTGGAGCAAACATCTTGAACGAATCGTACAAATTGAGGATCATATATTTTACAAATGATTGAGCTTAGCATAAAAACTCCAACGCAATTTGCCTTGGAAATAGAAAGCATTGTGAAAGATAAGCAAATAGATTATCTCGAAGCTGTAATGTACTACGTTGAAAAAAATAACGTCGAGATAGAAACAATTGCATCTTTTATAAAAAGTAGTCAGATTCTAAAGTCAAAGATAGCTTCAGAAGCTGAGGATTTAAACATGATTAAGAGGTCTGCGAGATTACCATTATGAAACCATACCAGTGTTTTCAAACGTATATGGCTCTGAAGAGACACTTTACTTCAGACTACGATATGTTTAAATACAATGGTAAATTGAATAACACTGGATTTGATAAATTTGAAACCAGAAGAGATAAGTATCAGTTTCAGAAGTTATCTAAGCTGAAGAACCCTGAGCAGTTTATGCTTGCAAACATTCTTCATGATGAGAACTTTTGGCCTGGTGATGTTGATAACATGAATTCTCATGCTGTGTATGTTAATTGGCAGAAACGCCAGCAGAGCATGAGTTATATGTTCAAGGAAGATCTAAAACAAATGGATGATGATTACGATCAGAATCTGTTAGTCAAAGATACACATCCACTGCTGCTAAGGTTAGTTGTAAGAGAGCTAGTGGGTATTGAGACAATGATCATCTTGAACAAACTAACCCCATTCTATGATTATTGGTCTAAGACCTTAGATGATATATTATGGGACTCGATTAGGATGAAGTCAGAAAAATATGAAAGGTTTTTTATTAAAACTGTTGACTTAACTAAATATAAACACTATACTATGGAATACTTTGAATAAAACGTATACATCGCAACATATCGCAATACAAGGAGAACTAAATGTCATTTGCTGCAATGAAGAAGAACCGCCAGTCTCAAATTGATAAGCTGAGCGGGGAACTCTCAAAACTCAATCAATCTACACCTCGGGACGACGACGGCTTCTGGAAACCAGAAGTTGATAAGTCTGGTAATGGCTCTGCTATTATTAGGTTCCTTCCTGCTCCTAATGGAGAGGATGTACCTTTCGTTCGTATTTGGGATCATGGATTCCAAGGACCGGGTGGTTGGTTTATTGAGAAGTCATTGACTACTCTTGGAGAAAAGTGTCCTGTCTCTGAATACAATTCCATGCTTTGGAATTCAGGTACAGAGGCTGATAAGACTTTTGTCCGCCAGAAGACGAAGCGTCGTCTTTCGTTTGTTTCTAACATCTATGTTGTTAAGGATCCTTCTAATCCTGACAACGAAGGTCAGGTCTTCTTATACAAGTTTGGTAAGAAGATTTTTGACAAACTTCAGGATCAGATGACACCTGAGTTTGATGATGAAACTCCTGTCAATCCTTTTGATCTTTGGGATGGAGCTAACTTCCGTCTGAAGATTCGTAAGGTAGAAGGCTATCGTAATTACGATAAGTCTGAGTTTGATTCGTCAGCAGCTTTGCTGGATGATGATGAGAAGCTCGAGGAGATTTGGAACAGTGAGAAGTCGTTGTCTGATCTTGTCGATCCGAAGCACTTCAAATCATATGATGAACTCAAGAGTAAACTATATCGTGTACTTGCTCTTGATGGTGGAGGTACTGCTAACACTGTTACAGCTGATGAGCTTTCAGAACCTAAACCTGTAAAGCAACGTCAAGCTAAACAGACTACTGAAGAGGCACCGCCTTGGGATGAGACTGTTAGTGATAGCAGCGAGGATGATGGATTATCATTCTTTAAGCAACTTGCTGAAGACGAGTAACGGAAAAGGGCTGCTTCGGCAGCCCTTTTTTATAGCCCTGCAGCTGCTCCATAAACAAACTTACCTGATGCATCTCTACGCATCTTTGTTGGTGCTAGTTGAGCTGTAATTTTTGTTTGGCCGCCAGGTCCTTGTTGAGTTGCGGTAGCTCCTCTGTCACCTGCACCATTCATAATAATTGTATCACCGGCAACACCACCATCACCTTCTAGTTCACGGTTCTTTTTCTGGGCACCCTCTAGGGCTTTATTTTTAGCTTCAGCTCCTTGATTTTTAATTGCACCAATAGCAGCTGTTAATGCTTCTTGGTTAACAGTAAAGTCAGCTTGGGCTCGTAGTCGAGGATCATTTTTTGCTGCATTTTCAAGTTGCTTGCCTTTACCGTAATCTTGCATAAATCCAGTTAAGCCGCCAGTTTCACCAAACTTTGATTTGAAGTCAAATTTGCCGGTTTGAACCTCACCCAGCATCTTACTGGCTTCAAACTTACCTTTAAATACATCTACGGTACTAATCTTTTTATCTGATATTGAAATTCCAAACTTTTTCAAATATTGTTCATCAATTAATTGAACATTCTCTGGACCTCTTTTTATAATATCTTCTCTCATTGCTCCAAGAGCATCACCAATAGATCCATCAGCTGACTTTAATAGTCCCATTGAATTCAATTTATTTAACATAGGTAAGGCTTTAAGCTGAGAAAGATATACTAGTCTTTTTGCCTTACCACCTATTCGACTTGTTTCATCTTCTAACTTTTTTATAAGTTGATTAGCTTTTTGTTCATCTTCTTTTCCTGCTGCAACTCGGGCATTTATTTCTGATTTAAGCTGTTCAGTTGTCTTATCTTTAGTATCATAGTCTTCAAAGGATGTATCACTAGTAATAGCTCTTGTAACCTGTTGTTTTTCAGCAGCTTTTCTTGCTACATCTGGATCCTGTTCACCTGACGTTTTATCTTGTTTATCAAGTTTCTCACGTCTAGCATCAGCCAAAGCTACTAGGCCCGCAATTGCACCCGCTACACCTGCAGCTAAGAGTATTAGTGGTAAAGCAGGTATCAACGCTTTTAATAATACTCCACCTTTTGCAAGGCCTGATTTTAAGAAACCACCTAAGCCTTTTAAGGCACCACCTCTAAAAAGATTACCGCCAGCATTGGCTGCACTTGCACCCATGCTAACAATAGCACCAAAACCTTTGGAAACAGCGGTCCATGCAATACCAGCT
>TARA_R110002012_G_scaffold56081_6_pt1 | contig 10464 bp, 15 predicted proteins | sample TARA_R110002012 | Tara Oceans TARA_R110002012 (sample SAMEA4396515) | marine metagenome | biome: Westerlies Biome; feature: [DCM] deep chlorophyll maximum layer (ENVO:01000326); material: water (ENVO:00002006), including particulate matter (ENVO:01000060) such as... | depth 40 m
CGACTTACCTTCCCTGCAAATAGGACAGCTGCATTGATAGACGTTATTAAATTTGTTATACTTAGGATAAAAACCTAGCTCAAAGAATTTTAGTATAACAAAATCTTCAGGAAGCGATATCATTTAGTTTATTATAAAGGCTTTTCATAAAAAACAAATTATGCCAATCTTCTTTTCTATCTAAGATTCGATTAAAAGAATATTCCTTACAATAATTTAGAAACGTCTTATAACAAGGATCAACTTGAACTGCTAATTGCTCTTTATAATACTCTCTCTCTTCCGGTAATTCCTCATACTTATCTAAACAAAATATATCTACATTTCGTTTGAATATTTCACGCTGTTTGTCGTCTAGCATATAGCCAGGATCTTCAAAATACTTTTTAACTGATGCTTTACCAAAGCGAGGTATGCCCGGGACATTATCTGACTTATCACCTGTTAAACATTTTGCTGTAAACCACTGTTCTACATTTTCGTACCCTGTTTCTTCTGCAAAGCTACCAATATCAAAATATCTCTTCCTTATAGGATCATATAACATACAATCTTTGCATACTAATTGAAGAAAGTCTCGATCTACAGAAATAATAACCTTTTCTCCTTCATGCTCTCGGCATATATATGCGACAATATCATCAGCTTCTAATTGAGATGGAAATATTGAATTAATACCCATCGAAAGTAAAATCGATTTTATTACTTCGTTGTTTTCATGGGGCGCTGGATCTTTAGATCTGTTCCCTTTATAAGCATTATATATTTCCTTGCGTATATTGGGTTTATAGTCCTTTTTTTCATCCCATACAAATACTGTATTATCTGGAACAAACTGCTTCACGTAGGAGCTCACCGCATTAAGCGTAAAGTATATGTGAAAGTTGCGGACTTGATTATTCGAATGTGTCTCCGTCTTTTTCGACTGCGATTTTGCTGTATGAAATGTTCGGTGTATTAAATTGTTGCCGTCGATTATCAGGGTTTTCATTTGCTTTATATTGAGCTTCAACTACCGAATATATTTTTTTAGGTAGCTTCTCTACAAATTTAATTATATCAGAGTTCCTTCCGTTTTCAAATGATTCTTTCGGAACTTGAATATTTTCCATAATTGGAAGAGATAAACAACATATAAACTCTGCGGTTGTATCTACTACTACAAACATTTGACCAGCATAATCACCGGTCTGTACAGCGTATAGCTCTCTTTTACAATAACTCATCTGGTGGGTTTAATCCCTTTATAGATTGTGCTTCTTGAGCAAAATATTTTAATAAAAATGAATTTAGAGCTTCCATTTGTTGTGGAGTTTTAGCAGCTTTTATATCTAAATGACGACCATTAAAATCATACCCCAATAAAATATAACTATCTAAATATTCACATAAAATAGTCGATAAACGGTGAGCAAGATCTTTTCTGGTTTTAAAGGATTTTCTTTCTTTAATATTATCTTTAAGAGCTTTTTCGACCATTTCTCTTAACTCTTCATCGTTATCGAATTGATCTTCGCTATTATCCATACTAGTATTTATCTAAAAAATCACTTTCGCCTTTTTGTCTTACTCCACTATTAAGTAGTTTTGATACTACTACTTCTATAGAATCAGTTTTAAGACTAAAATTTGAATTAAAGTGTTGATTCCCGTCATATAGTGAAAATAAATATTCACCTTTAAACGGTGTATTTTCAAAACATGTAATAAACACCGACGCTCCTCCTGGATCTACTAAAACTGTCCATTTGCGTGGATCGGCTTCGCTATACTTATCAAAAATTCTTAACGTTACAAAATCGTTGTCTTTAAGTCTTTTAATAAAGTACCCTGCTGTTTTTAACTTGTTCTTTTTTTGATTCACTATCATTGAGTTAATGCTGAAATTATATACTTTAATTTAATACCATTATTTTGAATATCAAATACAACTACTCCAAATTCAGTATTAACACTTACATTAAACTTCTCATCTATAGTAGACAATAGTCTCAAATTATCTAAGTTAAGAGGAACAGCCTCTAAATTAAAGCTAACTTCTCCAATAGATAAGGTAAAGTTATCTGTATTATGTCTAGACCTATCAGTAAGTTCTGCCATTAATTTACCACCTTCAGTATAAAAGTAAATTTTATTAGTTTCGTGAGCAAATCCACAACCTTTAAAGATACGTTGAAGATTGATCTTATCTAAATTAAATTCAACATCATATTTAAACTTACTAATTTTATCTAAATTAATGTTAGGCCTTGTAATAAAGCCTTCTTCGTAGAGATGATATTTAAATTTTACATCAGTACCTTTATACTCTAAATTATTACTATTAATAATTAATTCTACTTCATCCTTTTCAATAGTATCAAGAACATGTTTTAATTTCTTAACGTCTGGAATATTTAAAGTAGTTTCTAAATCGATATCGATTTCGAAATTGGTATGAAGTATTAACGTGCTATCTAAACTAGATACTAAAGCAGATATTTTTTTATCTTTTATATCTAAAATGACGCCTTGATCATTAACTTTTGAAACAGCGTCTAAGAACTTTAAAAATTCATTTTTGTTTGTTAGCTTTAGCAGTTTTTCCATTATCTAATTTTAAGCTAATTTCTTTAAGAAGCAAATTTTGTTTTTCTAGAAGTTTTAACATCTTATCTACTTTCGAAGGTTCAGAGAAATCTAAATCTAATTGATTGTTGTCAACTTGCGATACTTGCTGTACCGCCATCGCCGCTTGCTGTTGTTGAGCTTCTTTTAACTCCTGCGCGGCTTGCGCAGGAGGTATTGGAGCAACTTGCTGAGGGGCTTCCGCGGGCTGTGACTCTTGTGGAGGCGCCTGTTGTAGAGGCGCCTGTTGTGGTCGTTGAACGGTAGGCATTTTTGCCACAGATTCAAACGTTTGTTTAAGTTGAGATGAACCGGGTTGTAATGAACTAGATTGACCAACTATCATCTGATCCTGTTTGTTCATTGCCCCGTAGGTCTGTCCAACGAACTGCATTAATGCAGCTTTTGCCTCAGGTGTAAGTGGTGGCTCTTGCATTTTAGAGATCCTTCAAAAGGTCGTCAATATCTTCTTCTACAGTATCATTACCTGCTACTACTGGCTCAGGTTCAACAGGCGCTGCAGCAGGTTCCGGAGCTGAAGTTGCTGGTACTTCAGGTGTATCATCTTCTGTCTTGCAGTAGTAATGCTCATTAAACATTTCTTTAAGATCGTCATACGACTTTAAAGTAAATACCTCGTTAAGGTCAAACACTCCGTCATAAATATCTTTTTGTTGATCTTCTGTAAGATCAATTTTACCAGCAGTAGTGAATCTCGAAGAGACATACGTTGGAAAGTCGCCTTGTTGCTCAACTTTAATCTTAAAGTTAACGCCTTCAGACCCAAGATCAAAAATACGAGGACCAAACTCTTCAGCGTCTTCACCCTCAATCGCTTCAGTAATGATCTTTTGAAGCTGCTTACCGTAGCGAAGAAGTTTTACCTTACCGTTATTATCTGGATTGACCGGATCGTCAATTACATAAACATTTACTAACCATTTTTCAAGACGACGAACAGCGCTCATCTTTTCTTTTTCTTCTTCGCTACCAGTACGAAGAACCTTGAAGCGTTCTTCAGCGATAGGATCTCGCTCACCGAACGTTTGGGGACTAAGCGTCTGAACATATTGCCCAGTAGCAAATGAATTCCATCCATGGTTATAATAATGGAAGAAAGTTTTACTAGGATCTTTTGCAAAAGGCAAAAGCCTAACCGTAAACGTATTACCGACCTTAGTCTGCATAATTTCGTTGTATGTAGCTGAACCCTTACTATCAGAGCTAGCTAACGCGTCTTTAATTGATTGGAACATTGAAGTATTAAAAGTACTCATGCCATAATTATAATGTCTATGCTCTATACTTCAAGAGCTTTTGTTCTATTATTTCGATTCCTTTTTTAGCTTTACTTTTAAGTAATTTGGAACTTACAAATTTAGCTCTCGTTTTAGAATAAAGATCATGAAAATCGCTTATTATCCAGCTTAAGGTTTCATCTTGTTTTTTAATTACACTACCTACATCTAATGCATGTAGAAGGTAAAAGTTTATTTTGTGATTTTTAAGGTGTGTAAATATAATTGGTATCGCTTCCGATGCATCAACACCGGTATAATTTTTATATTGAGTGAGTGTTATTTTCTCCTCGTTGCAAAAATTAAATATGAACTTTAAACAGTCCTTTAATATATTAAGACTATCTTCACTATCTGGATTTTGTACTTGTTTATCTTTACAGTACATTGAATAGCATTTTATCGCTCTTCTTGTATTAAAAAAGGACAAGTCAAAGTAATCATCTGGGCCATATATCTTATATGGCGCAATAAAGAAGTCGCTATAATTTATATGACTATATTTGGATAAAAGTAAATTGAGCTTTTTTAAAGCTACCTCATCTTTACTCTGTATACTATCGAAATTTTGTCTTAACCGGACTGGTTTATTTTTTGCTTTTCGAGATGCGTATAAAAAACTATTATATATAGACTTCTCCTTATCATTAATCATAATTTGATGTTCGAATTCGAATTTAAAAACTTCGTAATATATTTCGATTTCGTAATCGAAGGCTCGAAGTCTATAAATAGTTTAACTACATCAAAGTTAGTTTCAATGGTCAAAAGCTCTTTTAATATAGCTCTTAATCTCTTTTCTTGTAAAACTAAAATAAAAACATTTTGAAGAGATAATTTTTTACCCTTTAATAAAGAACAAAAGGTACAAAAACACATTAACAAATGTTCAGTTTCATCTTTAATAAGAGTAGCTGAAGGTGATTTAGGAGTATTAACAATCAACATGGGGTAAATTGTTTAGTTAAGGTTGCAAATTCATTGGTAAGCTTTCCTCCTGCAGCTGCAGCATGCCCTCCCCCTCCACAAAGTTTTTGAGCTAATAAACTTACATTAGCTTGACACAGTTTAGCTCGTCTAAATGAAACTGTTTTAGATTGCGGATTTACAATTATACTAATATCAGCATTATGTTTTTTAATTAGATAATGAGCTAGCTCATTTATAGCATAATTAGCAAAAGTAGCTATAATATTATAATCTTTAATTTTACCTTTAAAGGCTTCGTTCGATAGCTGTTCTTTAAATTTCTTAAAGTATAATTTAACTGCATTCTTTTCTTGAACAGTGTATTCTCTTATTCCGGATTCGAAAGCGTTAATAAAATTTTCTGTTTTTGGAGAATTAAGATTGTAGTAGATAGCATTTAGCTTTAATGATTCTTTATTTTCTGCATTATACCAATCATAGGATTTAATACATTCTATTAAATCGAGCTGCGGCTTCGTTAAATGGGATAAGTGTGATTTAAATTTCTCATATATTAGACTAGTACAAGAATAAACATCTGAGTCAATTATAACTTTAGCTTTCTTATATAAGTCCTTATTAGTTGCATGATTATTATGACTATCAATAACAACTACATTTGCTCTATCAACTAACTGTATTTGGTCCGCTGTTAAGTCTAGATCAACTATATAAACTCTATCATAATGATCTAATGTATGTAGTGCTCCTTTAAATCTACCGGTTAAAGTAGATTCTGATACGTCCTGTACATTAAAGGCTTTAACATCTTTATATAGCCACTTTAACAATAACGTTGCTCCGGCACCATGTAAATCAGTATCTGTCCATACTTGGATATTCACTATTTCTATTTATAGAGAGTTCCTTATGTTGCAAGTCCTGCTAGCGCATTTAGAGTTTCCATGCTATCGTCTTCAAACTCAATATCATCTGCTTCTTCAATAGTAAGGGTACTGTAGTTTATACGCATAGCTTGGGTATTACCACGTGGACCGTAACGGTTTTTCATCATACCAAGTCTAATAATACCTAATTCTCTATCTTCTTCGTTTTGATATATCGATACAATAACATCAGAGGTAGCCGCGAGACCAATCGACTCTGATATAGTCGCGAGATCCGGGTTATCAGTATCGAAACCGGCTCTATTTAACTGCGTAGCTGATATAATTGGACATTCAAAAAGATAACTCATAGCACGAACTTGTTCAGTTACATGCTTAATTCTTTCGTAGGAATTATTACCCATACTCGAGTGCATTAAGTTAAGATAATCTAATACAATAGCATCTAATTTAATTCCCTGTTCTTGAAATTTTTTAATAAACCCCTTTAATTGATTTGGTGTAATAGTTGCTGGTGGAAACTCTTTAATAAAGATCTTACCTTCCTCATCGTTGATAGCTTGTTTAATTGATGGTGTATTAGAAGCAAGTTCCTTCATAGGAATTTTAGTCACATTAGTACATATTCGTCTAGCATATAATAGTTCAGACATCTCTAAGGTTACCAGTAAAACGTTTTTACCCTGCTTTGCAATGTTATGAGCAATATTGCCTAAAAATATTGACTTACCAATATTTGTTTCACCGGCAAATACATACAGCGATTTACCAGCTTCAAGAAAGCCTCCACCTAAATTTTCATCTAACCATTCCCATTGACTCGGAATATGTCGTTCAACCGAATTAATATCATCAATTAACAGATCGATATCATTATAAAGATTTAATCCAAGATCTGTTACAAGATTAATGTTACATGACTTTTCAAATTTATCTAATACAACAGATGTATCCACTTTACCATTTGATACATCTTCTGCTACATTTAGCATTGTATTATATACAGCTTTTTCCTTTAAGAACTGCTCCGTATTTTCATACAATTCATCTTTATCTAAGTTTTTATCTATATCATTAAAAGAGTTAACTAGCTCTTTAAACGATTCACGCTGATCATCACTTACTAAGTGAGATTTTATTTCTGTTGTAGTAGGTACCTTATTTCTTTTTTCAGAAAAGTCCTTAATAATAGTAAAGATGCTTGCTATAGCTTTTTTCTTAAAATATTCAGGTTTTACAAAATCAGCAATTGAGGCAAGGTAAGTGCCATCAGTCAATGACTTATATATAAGAACATTTTCGAAATAATCTAAGTCAAGTTTACTCACAATATGATGATATTATATTTTACTTTGTTTTCCACTTATTTAAAAACCACTCTTGACCGTCATTAAACTCCTTTGTGAAAGAATTAAGACCGGGTGAATTATGAGTAATAATCAAGTCGCCAACTCCTAATTTAAATCCTGCTTTATGACATTGCATTGAATAATCTAGATCATAAAAATGCCATTTAGAGGGGCAACTTTCATCAAATTTAATCTTACTAAAAACTTTACGCTTAATGGCCATAAAAACACCATCTAGTAGTACAACGCGTTTAGGATACTCTCCAAAACATGTCATGTGTTTTTTATCTTCATTGCCATGAGCAACTGCACCATGTAAATTACCTGAACCAAAACCACCGCCCATTAAATGCCACAATGCAGGAGCTTTTAAGCTAACTTCCGTAGTACCAGCACACCCTACGACATCAAATTTTTTAAATAGTTTATCAAGTCTATCCTCAGAAAAATTCTCTAGTATTACATCATCGTGGACTAATACTAGTTTTTGAATATTCTCTTGCATTGCAAACTTAATAGCTTTGTTATATACAGCATGCAGTGAATCTTTATTATTTTGTTTAAAGATAACTCTTTCGCCTAATGGTGTTGTTTTCCATAGTAACGTATTAATATCTTTACCTGCTGTTGCAGAAAATATCATTGTATCAATCATATAAAAGAGAAGGGAGAATCATGTTTAAATTTACTAACTTTATTCCACCGTTTAGTTTTATTATTCAATCTCATAATAATACCTTCAGGAAGTTCTTTAAAAGTACAGCCACTAATAGATGAAAAATCGCCTTTATTATTATAATGTAATATAGAGCCAGAACGAGCTAAAAAGATTTCATTAGTATCACAATGTACAATGCTCAAAGCATATGTACCCGCTAACAACTCTAGAGCCTTTTTAATAATTGTCACAGGGTTAACTACTACTTTTCCTCTGTCGTGTTCTTTTTGTGTGAAGTGTTCCAATAGGCTGACTATTACTGCGGTATCAACATTATTTTCAAGATATTTACAATATGTATGTTTAAGCTTTTTATGATTAGTTAAAACACCATTATGTGAAACTAACCAAGATAAAGATTCGAATGGGTGAGATGTATCATAACTCCACTTTCTTGTAGAAGAGGTAGGTGCTTGTACATGTCCTAAGTAATATTTGCAAGATGGTTCATGTGTATATTTGTCATAATTTATATCACCTTGCTTTTTTTTGATAAATTGATCATCATTAGATATACTAACTATACTACTGGCAAAATTACCTCGTTTTTTATTAGCTTGATATAATACTTCAAACATAGAAGTATCGAAAGAACCAAAAATAGCACACATATATTATGTTATAATATTTTATACGATAATCAATCTTCCCAATCAAACTTAAAGCCAGGCTTCCACATATATGTGTTGTCTACATAGCGGCTAGATGGGCCACCGGGTCCTTCTTCGCGAATTCGTTCACAAATTCTTCTCATTCTCAGTAGATGAGGGCTAGGTTCAGCTACTGACTGTCTGCGTTCAGTTGGTATCCTCCAAAACAAATCAATATTACCAAACTTTTTATCTTTAGCTAGACTATAATCTGGGTAATCTACCCCGTCAATTGTAAACCATTTTTTCTTTTTCTTTTTGGTTTTTTCAACACCTAAAGCTTTAAGAGTCTTTTTACCTAACCCCTTTACTTTAAATAGGTCATCATTATTTCTAAAAGGCCTAAACCCTAGAACGCGTTTAGCTGTGGTTCTACCAACACCTGGTATTTTACACAGCTCTTTTTCTGTCATTTTGTTAAAATCCTTATAATTCAGCTTCATAGCTATAAATATATTATATGAGTTCCTTTGAATACACCGATAATTTTAGTGGCTTTAATGATTTAATCAATAGGTCACATTTCCTAACAGAGGCTAAAAAATCACCTTATGCTAAGTACCATTCTTCTTTTGGTGGTGTTACTAAAGATTTAAGATCGGCTGGTTTTAGTTCAGCTCCTTTAGATACTATTAATTTTATTAGAACTGCTTTGTATAATTTAGAATTAATAAGCGACGATGAGTTATCTGCTGCCAAAAAAGGTGCCGGTTTTGCTGCTAAAAAGAATAATTTATTAGCTTTGTTAGATGCTAAAGAAGATGTTATTGAGCAAAATAAAGATATAATTGCTAAAGAGATTGAAGATGGATTAGCACAATATATTAATAGAGCGACCACAAATAGAGGGAGAGAGGAAAAATATGCTGCACAAAAAGCTGCTTTAGAGTTAGCTAAAGATATTAAAGCAGGTGAAGATGTAGGTGATGCAGTAGAAGATACAGTTGGTCAACTAGATGCAGCAGAGGCTGAGTTAGCTGATAGTTTGCAAATGTCTAAAGAAGATCCGACCACATTTATCGAGATCAAAATTAGAGATACTGAACGCGTTGAAGATGTTGGTAATATTGTTTCTAAGTATGCTAATGAAGATGGTTTAGATATTAGTAACGACACTGTTCAATTTTCCGTTGATCCTGGGACACCGCTTGCTAGTGCAATTACCACCCATGGTATCGATAAGATTGAAGCAGCGTTAAAAAGAGACGTTGATAAGATTAGTGATAGTGTAGTTGTTGTTATGAGTCCAGATGAAGATTACGAACAAATTGATGACGATGAACAAGAGGGACCGTCACTAGCAAATAGCCCAGGTGGAGCTCCTAGTTCTTATGCTGCAGGAGAAGAAGGCGGTGGTCTTACTACACCAGAGGATGAAGAATCTAGTATCAAACTTTCACTCGCCGGAAAAGAATATTTTATAGGAGTAGATGATCCAAATGATGACGGTATCATTACAGATATAGAAAAACATCAAAATGGTTATATGATTTATGGAGGAGTTTTTCATGACGAACAAGAGTTTTGGGATGGTGAAGAGCCAAAAGAAGGATATATGTATGCTATAGATTTTAATGGTGAGTTAATGGATGAGGATGATCTAGTTGAAGCAGAAGCAGTTGGTAGAGAAATTGAAGATGCAGAGGACCTTGATCACTTTTTAACTAAGGAACAGCCAGAGGATTATATCCCATCAACTGATTACGAAGATGTTTTAAACGATCTCGTTAACAAGGATAAGAAAGAGCATGCTATGAAAAAATTAAATGGAGCTGCAGAAATGGAATTCGACGAGCGAGGATTCGCTAAGAACACCAAAGCAGGAACAGAAGATGAAGAAGAAGCAATAAAGATGCAACCAATGCTCGAGTCACATAAGACAGATACATCAGCATATCTTACTGAGCAAACAGCCTCTGATAAACGTAATAAAAAGACAGAAGTTAAACCTCAATCCTTTAAGGAAAAATACAAGCCTAAGACACACTGGCAGTTAGAAGAGCTTAGACGCTACGGTCTTTAAGC
>TARA_R110002012_G_scaffold263673_3_pt1 | contig 10461 bp, 9 predicted proteins | sample TARA_R110002012 | Tara Oceans TARA_R110002012 (sample SAMEA4396515) | marine metagenome | biome: Westerlies Biome; feature: [DCM] deep chlorophyll maximum layer (ENVO:01000326); material: water (ENVO:00002006), including particulate matter (ENVO:01000060) such as... | depth 40 m
GATTCCGCAATATGAAATCAATGGGTTAGCGGATCTTGATTGCAGAGTTGTACGAATCGTCATTTCCAGGTGAGCATGGGCCAAAGTACCCCGGAGACATGTCGCAAGCAAAACTGACGTGCATTCCACCGCCCGCAGGCCGTTATTGATAAGCGGCGCAGCGGTCGAACGGTCCAGCCGCATTGGGACAGACGTCCCACGAGCAGAATGTGTCGGTCCCTTGACATGAAGGGCGGAATCCGGACATTCGCCGCGCTCTGCAGCAAGGGCCGCTTTGCGGATTGCGATGCTGTTCGGTGGACTACGAAGGAAAGACCGCTTCCTGCCGAATGCGGACCTTACAGACTTGAGTGCTATAGTAGGTGAGTGCTGACAAGTCGGACAATCAGCCAATATTAGATGCGCAATGCATCAGGGTCAGCTCTGCTGACTATCTGCTGGCTTGTCCATCCAGCTTGGCAAACAAACTGGATGGACTGCCGGGCCGCAGGCAAGTGCGTACACATCAGACTGAAATTGGCTACTCGGACACAACAAGCGTTCGCCAATCGACGGTTTTGGCATAAACGCCTTCATGGGATGCGATGGAGGATTGTGGTACCCGTTTAGCTCCGGTGCCAATCGCACGCCCCCCTTCTGCAACTTTTCGAGCCGCGTCTACCATCAGGCGGCGGAACTCTACTATTGCCAAGTCTGAAGCGCCCAAGACATCTGTACTGCGCTCAACGCGTGGCCCCATACTCACCCACATAATAATGTCTTGGTTGGGAATACCGGGCACGCCGGTAAAATTTCCGTCTTTCATAGCTTGTCGGTCCTGAAGGAAGTCATTCTCGAGGGTCCGTTTGCTGCGCCATTTAGTATCAAGATCTTTGCCGGGAACGGCGTGATTGAAGCGGCGCCACTCTTCGGTGCTTGGCGTTTCCCGATCACCCCAAGCGATGAAATGAAAGGCCGTTTCAGTATCATTGATTGGCACGATTACACTGGCAACATTGTAGTTATTGTTTGGTGGGATCAGCGAATAGTATGGGGCCACAAATTCTGTAATACGCAAATAGTTGTGCGTAGCTGCATTTTTGATCGGCTTCCGGATTGCTGCATAATGAAACCCATAACTGGTTGTCTGAGTCTGCATTTGTGGCGATTTGTCAGTCGAGGGGCGATACCATGCCTTATCGTCCGCCGCAGCACCCTCGACCCTGGCTGGTTTCATGTCGGAGGAGTGCAGAGACGAGGAGTGCGCACTATCAATCTGACCCTCATGGATCTGGGCCCAGTTTGCGGGGATACGGATTTTTAATATTGCAATTGGCGTATCTTCGCGGGGCGCGAAAGCAGGCGGATCAAATTCTGGAACATTGTCAAGTTCACCCAGCCAAGCCCATACGAAACCACCCCACTCTTTGACTGGATAAGCTCGTGCTTTCACCTTGTCCATCAGAGGGCTGCCCTCGGGTTCGGACGACATGGCGACAACGTTGCCGTCTACATCCATCTTCCACCCGTGGTAAAGACACCGCAGGCCGCAGTCTTCGTTTCGGCCGTAAACGAGAGACGCTTTTCTGTGCGGGCACAGTTCATCCAACATGCCCAATCGACCCTTAGAGTCCCGAAACGCGACATAGCTTTCCCCAAGGACTTCCACTTTCAGCGGTTTACCATCCGCTTCAGCAACCTCTTCGGTCAGGCATACCGGTGTCCAGTGCTGCCGCATTAGTTTAGCCATTGGCGCTTCGTTCGTTACAGAGGTCAGCAGTTCATTTTCTTCGCGTGTCAGCATTTGTCTCTCCAAGTGTCAGATTCGGCCGATCAATAAGCTGGATCAAGTCGCCTGTTGACACTAATTACTTAGGACTCTAAGTAATTGCAAGATGATTCATCGGGTAGGTAGTATGTCAGCGGAAAATCATTCGGATATGTTGAAAGTAAGGGTTGTTGCGCGGCGCGAGCTTACGTCGCAGATTTGTGAATTCACGCTTGAGCCAGTCACGGGCGGGGAACTGCCAGCATTCTCTGCTGGAGCCCATGTCACAGTGCAGACCCCGTCCGGTGGAATGCGTCGCTACTCTCTGGTCAGTGATAGGGGAGACCTCCGGTCTTATAAAATTGCAGTGAAGCGGGAGCCGCTATCGCGTGGAGGCTCTCAATCGATGCACGATGACGCTGCTTTAGGCGCGGAGCTACTGATAAGCCCTCCGGAAAACAGTTTCGCGCTGCGCGAGGCTCCTGAATATTTGCTGATTGCGGGTGGGATTGGCGTCACGCCTATTTACGCAATGGCTAAGGAGCTGGTGCACGAAGGCAAACCGTTCCGGATTATTTATTGCACCCGTTCAGCAGATGAATCTGCGTATCTGGTCGAGCTTGAACAGGCCTTCGGAGACCGACTGACAGTTCATCACGATGAAGGGGATCTCGAAAAAATCTATGATTTTTGGGATCACTTCGAAGAACCGAGAAAGCTTCACGTGTATTGCTGTGGGCCGAAACCCCTAATGGAGGAGATCCAAGCGATTTCGGGCCATTGGCCAGAGGGCCGAGTGAATTTCGAAGACTTCAAGCCCGTCGAAGTCGTTAGGGCAGACGACAGGGCTTTCGACGTAGAACTGAAAAAAACAGGCCGAATTGTTACGGTTTCTGAAGACCTCTCGATCCTCGAAGCCCTCAGAAATGCGGGGATCCCTACGGTCAGTTCTTGCGAAAGTGGCACCTGTGGAACCTGCAAGTGCAAGCTGTTGGCAGGAGATGCAGACCACAGGGATATGGTCCTCATGGATGACGAGAAAGACGATCACATCATGATTTGTGTTTCGCGCGCCAAAACCGGAGGCTTAGTTCTTGACCTCTGAACCCATCCGTTTAGGAATCGTGGGGCTGGGCCGCGCCTTCGTTCTGATGCTGCCCGCCTTTCGCTCTGACCCACGCTTTCGACTCGTCGCTGCAGCTGAACCTCGTGCCGACAGCTGCGCCGCCTTCGAGGCCGAGTTTGGTGGCAAGACCTTCCGAGATGTTGACGCGCTTTGCGCCGATCCTGAGGTGGAAGCTGTATATATTGCTACTCCTCACGAATTTCACTCAGATCACGTCATTTCCGCTGCTCGAGCTGGCAAACACGTTCTTGTGGACAAGCCACTCTCTATCAGCTTGCACCATGGTGCCCTCATGGTCGCGGCTGCCCGCTCGGCTGGAGTTCAGTTGATAGTGGGCCCCAGCCATAGCTTTGATGGTCCAGTGAAACTTGCCCGCGAGATCATCGAAAGCGGTGAGTTTGGACCCTTAAGAATGATCCAAGCCCAGAACTACACTGATTTTCTATACCGACCCCGCCGCCCGGAAGAACTCCGAACAGAAACCGGGGGCGGGATCATGTTCAGCCAAGCTGTTCATCAGATCGACGTTGTCAGACTGTTGGGGGGCGGTAAGGCCACGCGAGTTACGGCAATGACTGGCAATTGGGATGCTGAACGACCGACGGAAGGCGCGTATTCGGCCTTGATGCAGTTTGAGTCCGGTGCCTTCGCGAACATGACTTATTCCGGCTACGCCCACTTTGATAGCGACATCTGGATGGGCAACATAAGCGAACTGGGAACAAAAAAATCCGACGTTGACTATGGCAACGCCCGCCGTTCACTCTCCCGCGTATCAGCCGAAGCTGAGGCGGCGCTTAAGGCTACTCGCACCTATGGCAGTGGGGAAGAGCCGCGACCCCCAACACATCACGAGCATTTTGGACCTGTAATAGCAGGCTGCGACCACGCCGATTTGCAGCTTACCCCAAATGGGGTCGAGATATTTGGCTCCACAGAACGCAGCTTCCGCGCTGCGCCTCATGTCGAGCGACCGCGAAGCGGTGTTCTGGACGCGCTATTCGCGGCAATTCGAAAAGGCGTCAAACCTGCACAAACCGGTGAATGGGGGCTTGCCAGCCTCGAAGTCTGTCACGCCATTATCGAAAGTGCCCGTACGGGGCAGCCTCTGGATCTGAAACTACAAGTATCTGCCAACCCGCAGAAAGGCACCGCATGAGCACCTTAAACCTATCCCTCGCAATGGGCGACTACGACCGAACGCGTGCGCTTGTCGATGGCCGCACACTTATTGATGGCATATCGCCAATTCCGATGCTGTTGAGCCCGGAAGAGATGTTCTTTCGCGCATTTCGACATCAAGCTTTTGACATCAGTGAGCTTTCGCTTTCGTCCTATTCCATCTCGGTCGCGCGCGGTAATGCCCATTACGTGGCAGTCCCTGTATTTCTAAGCCGCGCTTTCCGCCACACATCTATCTACATCCGCACGGACAGGGGGATCAATTCGCCTGAAGACCTGAAAGGTCGACGGATTGGAGTGGCCGAGTACCAGCTGTCTGCGAACGTTTGGGCGCGTGGTATTCTCGAAGAGCATCACGGCGTGAACTGCTCTGACATCGAATGGGTCCGTGGTGGCATGGATACGCCCGGACGCCCGGAAAAGATAAAAGTTGACCTTCCTGCCGACATCAAGATGCAGGACGCTCCTGAGGGTAGCACCCTTAACGGCATGCTTGCCGCCGGAGAGATCGACGGGTTCATCGGACCGCGCTGGCCGCGCTGCTTCGCCGAAGGCCATCCAAATGTCGGACGGCTTTGGCAGGATACCGTCGGTGCCGCTGAGGATTACTTCCGGCAGACCAAGATTTTCCCAATTATGCATGTTTTGGGAGTGCGGCGTTCATTGGCTGACGACCATCCATGGCTGCCAGGAGCTTTGCTAAAGGGGTTTACCGAGGCCAAACGTCACGCAGAAGCGGCCCTCGCTGACACCTCTGCTACGAAGGTAACTATGCCTTTTGTCGAAGATACGCTGAATAGAGCCCAGCGTTTGATGGGAGATGACCCGTGGAGCTACGGTCTCGCCTCAAACGTTCATGTTTTGGAAAAGTTTCTCGATTACCACCACGCACAAGGGCTTTCCCCGCGCCGAGTAGAAGTTGACGAACTCTTTCACCCGTCAACTGTCGAAGCGTACAGCCTGTAGGAGTTGTGGAAATGAACAACTTCGTACCCGGTGATATCGTCGAAATTCCGACAAGTGACGGCTTGGCCTACGTGCAGGTTACACATGATCACCCCAGTTATCCCCCTGTGATAAGAGCCTTATCGGGCCTTTTCTCAGAACGTCCGGCTGATTTACTGAAATTGCTGCAGGAGCCGCCAGCCTTTGTTGCTATGATCCCGTTGGAGAGTGCACTGGCCCGGCTTGGTATCAAAGCCAACTTAGCCGAGCACGCCGAAATACCGGCATCTGACAGAGCATTCCCAACATTCCGCATGCCCATCTACGATAAAAGCGGCGAGATCGTGTATTGGTGGCTCTGGGATGGTGACGGTCTGAGTTACGACGTCGATTTCGACGCACATCACAATGACCTGCCGCTGAGGGAGGTTCTCAGCGCACAGCAATTCCTACTGAAATTGACCAATACAAAGGCCCCAAGCTGATGCTTTGGAACAGTTCAGCCAGGATAGGGTTCGGCTTCCCATAATTGGGACCGCACCTAATCGCGACCTGCGCGAATACTCGCGCAATTCGCAATACAAGCCGCGACAACCAAGCGTGGCATTAAGGGAGGAGACAACTATGAATAGTAGGTTTACTAAAATAACGTCTTTCGCAGCAGCTTCGCTGTTGGCGATAGCTTTGCCAGTTCAGGCTGAGCAGATGAATGTTACCCTTGCGGGGGCAAGCCCGGGTGGCCTTTGGACACTTTTGGGTGCGGGTCTGGAAACGGCGCTTAAGGCTGACGAGGATGGCTCTTCAGTGACTTATCAGACTTCCGGCGGAGGGTTTGCCAATGCGATGTTGGTCAGTTCTGCCCGGGCCGAACTAGGATTGATTCATGACGCCGAACTTAAGATTGCAGTCGCTGGTGGCGAACCATTCAAGGAACCTATCGAAAATTTGCGAACCATTGGCTATCTCTATGACTGGGCACCGATGCAGTTCATTGCATCAAACAAATGGGCCGAAGAAAATGACGTGAAGTCCTTGGCGGATATCTCGGCCAACAAGGTACCGGTTACAATAACGATAAATCGTGCAGGCAATATTACTGGTGAAGTTGCCGCAGCCATGCTGGAAGCAGCGGGGGCCAGCGAGGAAAACATTGAAAGCTGGGGTGGCTCAGTCATTCGAGCGGGCTCCAAGGAGCAGGCCGATCTACTAACCAACGGTCGCGTCGATGTATTCTCCAATGGCGTTTTCGTCGGCCATAGCTCTATCCGACAGATAGAAAATTCGATTGATATGCGGATAATCGGCGTGCCGGACGATGTACGCAAGAAGGTTGGCGAAGAGTTTTCTATTGCCGATTTCACAGTTCCTGCTGGAACTTATGAAAACCAGCCCGACGATATCCAAACCCTGGCTCTCGGAGCGGTGCTGGTGGTCAGTGCAGAGATGTCAGAAGATCAGGCTTACACCCTAACAAAAGCTATGATCGACAACATCGAATCCATTCGTTCAGTACACCCAGCTATGAATGCGCTGAGCACTGATCTGATGATCCGCGAGACGGCTGCACCACATCATCCAGGCGCTCTTAAAGCGTATCGCGAAGCTGGTCTGATAAAGTGATCTCCCGGTTTCTCGGCACAGGACGCCGCCGTTCATTCGGCGGTGTCTTTGGAAACGCCTTCTACGCCCTCTCAGCAGCCTTTGCGCTGTGGGTGGTGTACGCAAACATCTACGCATTGCCGGATGCTCTGCTGGTGGGAATTCTGTTCGTCAGCGGAATTTACACACTGTTGTTTCTGGCAGTTGGGGGAACCAATGACGCGAATAACAAACCTTCGGTTCTTGACTGGGGGCTGGCAACCTCTTCTGCAGCCTGCGGTATATACTTCTTCATAATCCGCGATTCACTCGCCACACACATCACTTTGCTTTATCCGCTTTCGGACGGCCAACTCTTTTTTGGCGCATTGCTGATGTTTCTGACACTTGAAGCCACAAGGCGAACAACCGGCCTTGGTCTGACAGTCGTTGTCCTAATTTTTCTGGCCTACAATCTTTGGGGGCATTTGATCCCACCGCCTTTGGGCCATGGCTACATCGACTTTAGCTCGTTTATTGACACGCTAATGTACACTACGGACGGCGTATTCGGCGTGCCCATACAGGTTGCTGCAAGCTACGTCTTTCTCTTCGTGTTGTTTGGTTCGTTGCTCAGCAAAGCAGGCGGAGCAGACTTCATGTTTCAACTCGCGGCAGCATTAACAGGCAAGTCTCCCGGCGGGCCGGCCAAGATCGCGATTATCTCTTCTGGCATGTACGGAATGATCTCGGGCAGCCCGACCTCCGATGTGGCAACGACAGGCTCAGTGACGATTCCCATTATGAAGCGCCTTGGCTATTCTGCGCGTTTTGCCGGTGCGGTCGAAGTCGCTGCATCCACAGGTGGAGCAGCAATGCCTCCAGTAATGGGGTCAGCCGCTTTCATTTTGGCAGAGTACACAGGTATCGATTATCGGAGCGTTGTACTCGCTGCGCTTATTCCTGCGATCCTGTACTACCTCGGCATCTACATTCAGGTCCACCTTCGCGCTGTTCGTCGGGGTCTACGGGGTGTTAACCAAACTGACCCCATTTTGGATACGCTTAAGGCTGGTTGGGTTTTCATAGTGCCATTGGTCGTAATAACGGCCGCTCTTCTCGTCGGCTACACGCCTACGTATGTCGCTGTCTTTGGCTCAATATCCTTGCTTGCTGCTTCCATGTTGAGAAAGCAAACTCGAATGGGGCCACTTGCTTTAATGCGGGCGATTGGCGAAACGACCGTGCGCATGCTTCCCGTCGCGGGTGCCTGCGCAGCGGCTGGGCTTGTGATTGGCGGACTGACTATGACTGGCCTATCAATGAAGGCCAGCGGGCTGGTTAGTTTGGTTGCAGAGTCCGGTGATCTACCACTGCTGCTGCTTGGTGCGTTAATCACAATTATCCTCGGCTTAGGGATGCCAACACCAAGCGCCTATATCCTTGCAGCGGTTCTTGTGGGGCCGGCATTCGCGGCAGCTGAACTCGCAGTCCTTCCGGCAAACATGTTCCTGCTGTATTTCGCGCTCCTATCCGCCTTAACTCCGCCCATTGCAGTAGCTGCCTTTGCTGCTGCGGCGATTGCGGACGAGGATGCGATGAAAATCGCCGTGACCGCAGTAAAACTCGCAGCCACTGGCTTCGTGCTGCCATTTGTATTCGTGTGGAATCCGGCATTTTTGGCCATAGGCAGTCTGCCTATGATTGCACTTGCAGCTTTAGGAGGCTTAGTCGCCGTCGTCATTTTGGCACATGTACTCGAATCCGAGATGCGCGGGGTGCTGCGGATACCTGCCTTGCTTATCGCGTGCGCGGTTGTCTCTCCATATCCGGCTTTGTCCTTGCCATTGGTTCTGATTGCCTCAGTCATCGGCATTTGGTGGTGGAGAACTGGAGTACTGCCCTTGCTAAGCGCGATTGGAGCTACTGAGTCCAAAGGTAAACGGGCATGAGCGAAGCTTAAAGTTTTCCTTAAGCGGCGGCCGGATATTCCGACCGCCGCTTAAAATTTGCCAAGCTTCGCCCGCTATTTTTGGCGATTGCTCTGGCACGGCGCTACTTGCGATCCGCTACATCACCATCAACGTCATCTTTGCCTGAAGACGAGGGCCTTTGGCGCGCCCGCGCCAATTTGCCTCGAACTTTTTGAAGCATTATAAGCAGTTCAACCTGCTCGTCTGTATTTAAGTCAGTGACGGCGTCATCCACCAAATCGCGGGCCAACGGCAGTAGCACTTTCTCTAAAGCGGCACCTTTTTCAGTCAGATAGACCAGCCGCTTCCGACCATCTTTGAGATCGCGCTCGCGGCGCACTAACCCAATAGCTTCCATAGATCTTATTGCTTCAAGTGTTGTCGGCTCCATAGTGCCGACCCGATTAGAAAGCTCACGTTGGGTAAGCCCCTCTTCTTCCCATAAGACACGCAGGAAATACCACATCCCCAAAGTGATGCCGTGCGGCTCAATCCGCGCTGCGAGTAGACTTTGAAAGTGATAATGAGTGGACCGGATAAGGTAGCCGAGACTGTCGTTCAACAGAAACGCAGAAGACGCTCGAGAAGAAGTGCTCAATGTTGATATCCCTGTATAGCGATTTGCATAGTCAATTACCTCTGCAAATTCAGCATCCCACTCTGACGAAGTTAAAATTCCGGAGGATCGCTGAAGTTTGGCTTTCCACGCATCGTTAACTACTTGAGGAAAAGAGTTTATCGCATACGTCTGTCAGTTGTCGATTGCCGTTCGCGGTGGATTGAGCCAATGCATGTGATCAGTTTAGGAAATCCGTCCATTTCACACTATTAGATACAATGTATGACTATTATGAGATCTACTTTTTCGGCGCATCTTGTGTGGCTTGCCTTCTGGGATAGCAGAAGATGACCGCGTACATCACCGCAAGAACTATGGTCCGGATCGGCTAACTGGGTTCTGCATCATTAGCGTCGTACTGCTATAAACTGCTGGATGAGTACTACACTGGGTAAGTTGGGCGTTGCACGAATTTCTCGTTCAGAGATGCCGCGGTGCGGCGTAAAGCCGACCAGCGGCAATGGCTCGCACTTTTCTCCTACTTCAAGCGCTTTGATTTGTGCTTAGAATAGATAGATTTCTGCGCTTAGCTGCCTTTGAAGCTTTTGCGCAGCATGCGCCATTGGCTCGAAGGAGACGTTCGATGCCGAACTTACCAAGGTCGGCTTTGGGCCGGTCACGTCATGAAGAGCGCCCAGCGCTTGCAGTTCTGTTCCGGCACTTCACTGGGCACTTTTGCAGGTCAAGACGCGCATGACGACTGATCGCTTGCAAAATGCTGCGGTTGCGATGCTACAATTCCTCAGCCAGTTGGAAATCCTATGCGATGCATGTATTCAATTTCCACGAGCTGTTCTGGTCAACGCCTGGTCAACCCATGGCTACATTTTTGACCACGTTTGCGCCCGTGCGCGAAGCTTTAAAGCCGGTGAAACCCGTTGAATACCTTCGTTCTTTCAAAGGCTTAACTCCTAAGTAATTGTTTTTATTTAATAATGGAAAGCCGGAGGGTTTCGGCTCATAACCAGAAGGTCGTAGGTTCAAATCCTACTCCCGCAACCAAAATACCGAATAATATCAAACGCTTAATTCCCCAGTAAAACACTGGGGAATTAAGCGTTTGCGTTTACGTCAACACTACGTCACCAAAATGGCTGGTGGAGTGGCGGACAGCTTCGCGGGTACTGATTCCATTCGCTTCGCAATGAATATCCAAGAACCAGAATTTGATCCAGGCGTGCCGGGCGACGTTCCCCTAGCTGCGGGTCTTCACTTCTGCCACGCAGAATCCCAATGACCGCTAAGAAGGTGACTTCGAAGACTGGAAGCCAGGCTGGAAGTCGTGCACAAA
>TARA_R110002012_G_scaffold36071_6_pt1 | contig 10449 bp, 4 predicted proteins | sample TARA_R110002012 | Tara Oceans TARA_R110002012 (sample SAMEA4396515) | marine metagenome | biome: Westerlies Biome; feature: [DCM] deep chlorophyll maximum layer (ENVO:01000326); material: water (ENVO:00002006), including particulate matter (ENVO:01000060) such as... | depth 40 m
GTCACCTGCCGTGACAGTACCGCCACCCTTGGACAACTTAATTTTAGACCCTGAGGGTTCGCCGTTTGAGCTTGAGTAAAACGAGACCAAAAGGTCGTCTGTTCCTACACGAGGAATATTTACTAGCCTTCCACGGATATAGTTGTAAATGTGAAGATTGTTCAGGTTATCAAGTGCAGGAGCTAGAGAACTCGAATAGAAGAAGTTCTCGCGGTCGTCCTGAATCCGAGAGTCCCAACGTGCTTCGATAACAGGACGGTTATAAAAGAACTCAGTCGAGCGAGCAAAGAACTTTTTGGTGTAGTAAGACTGTTTAGCGCCTACTGTGTTTTGGAGAACACTACCCGAATCGGTGCCCAATGAACTGGAAAAATAAGCTTCTTGGCTCGCAGTGAGATGAATACCAAATCCATAGTTGTTAAATTCATTACCGCTAGTCATCCAGCGTTCGACGATCTCGGAAACATCAAGATCAATGTTTTCAAAACCTAGTGGGAATGATACATTATAGTTGGAGGCTGTCAGATAATCACCACCCTGGTTGGTCCAGCCAGCGGTTGAGCTTGCAGAACCCCAGTTTGAAAAACCTAAATCTTGGTAGTTATCCATATCAAGACCGGTGCCTTCAGACCATGACTGAGAGACTGGTGCCACAATAAGGTTGAAATCCTGCGGAAGTGTAAAGGGTGTTCTCGCATTAAACATCTTGAGATAAAAAGATACGGATCCAGAAGCTGGTAGGGTTCCAGCGGTACGGTCAGCCGAGAGCTGATTTATTGGAAACTGAATAAGAATACGGGAGAGTTCTTGCGACTGACCGTTAGATCCCGACTCTTGCCCATAGATAGAGAATACCTCTAGGGCGTCCGCATAGCCCATATTAGAGCCCGTACCTCGCAGTCGAAGTCCAGACTCATAGGCGTTTGTAATTGTGTTATCAGCGCTTGCTGTGTATCTAAGAATTGCCATTATCTTACGGATCCTTTAATATCTACGTTCGGGAACTTAAGCTCCGCGACAGCGTTACTGGGAATAGAAACCGAACGCCCGGTCGCTCCAAGATTGCTGGCAAAGTTATAACTTGCGTCGGAGTATTGTGGCCCAGATACAGATTTTACTTCTAGGTTTTCCACATCGACAATACCATCTACCTTCTGTAATACCTTATAGAAGTCTGTTATCATAATTGATTCGCCGATCTCGTACGGGTTAGTGGACAAGTATTGTCTCAATGCTGCGTTCGCACGATTGATAACAGTAAAACGGTTAGCGTTAATATCTGCAACAACACTGTACTCAATTGAAAAATTGATAATAGAAGCGTCGAGGATATCAACCGTGTCGTTCACCATCTTATATTGAAGAATCCAATTTCTTAAGTTATTTTTAAGAGTTGCATTAGGAACGACCAATTTACCACTAGTGTTTTGTGATACAATGTACAGGTTGAGGTTCCTCTTAAACTCCCCAAAATCACGGACTACGGCTGCGCGTTTGACAGCGCCAAACTTCCCAGGCATTGCATACGCCATGGCTCGGTAGTCTTCGGTAGTGACAGCCCTGTTCTGCGTGGCATAGAAGCCGAACACTCGTTGTTTAATCTCTTCCGAGTTTGGCAGTGACACACTCCCCACAAACGGTTCCTCGTTGATAACCTCTAAAGAGTTCTGGGTACTGTTGCGGAGACTCTGGGCTAATGAGCCCTGTGATGTAAAGCGGAAGATGGGTCTGTCCACATTGACGATAGTGTTGACTGCAGCGTTGACGTCACTAGTTGTATTAATCCGATAGCCTACACGCAATGTAGTGTTTGCTGGGGCTATACCAAACTTGTCTGTACTGATCAGCTTGGTGGGATCGAAACCTGCGTCAGTAATGTAGGTTCTGCCGTTCTGGTCAAGGACTAAATCTGCAGGATTATTAATAGAATTAGAAATAAGTTCGGAGTCTGAGCCATAACCAAACTGTAAAAATGTTTTGTTTCGCTGTCGGTCTACGACAAAGCGGCGTGGAACGGGCACGGCGCGCAGGACATTACGAACGGTCGTACTGGTGGCGGTGTTTGTATTGCGGATTGCTTTATACACTGTGTTCTGAGAAAGGTGATCAACCTCAACATACTCGTGACCTTCAGTGTCCGTTACCGTCAGAACCTCAGCTACGTTTCCTACCCCAAGATCGATGGCGCGGAAGCGCTGGAAATCTCCTAGGTCAAATTCTTTGAATCCGGATCGCCCAGATACTGCCATGCCGGTAGCACGAATAACATAATTGGTCGGTGCTCCGGAGGTGGAATCAACCGTACCGACGACCACTTGATTCGTGGCGCGGGCAAAGTCAACATCCTCTAATAAAGTGTAAAGACCTCCACCGGTAGAAGAGAATCTAGAGCCGGCTCGAAGGACAGGGGCATAGGCCAAGTTTGGACCGGTGCCCAGTGCTGGTACCTGAATGTAATATGTGAGGCGTCCAAAGGATGAAGGGCTCATGTCCAGCTTGAAGCCCATTTGTTTGGCTAAGCGAATAACGTTATCATACTCAATAGCCGTATCGAGGAAAGACTCGTTAGCCTGATAGTCCAGGTAGAAGGAAAGCATGTCGCCAATATAAGCTACGGTATCAAGCATCAACGACCCGAATGAGGCTTCGTTAAAATCTTTGTAGGTCTCTGAGTAATACGTCTTAGCGTAGTTTTCTAAGTCTTTGCGAATAGACTCGAAATCTCGGCTAGTGTAGTTGATAGATTGAAGCTTTTTAGTCATTTTGGTGTCTCATTAAATAGGTTGATTCTGTTGTATTTGCAAAACTGCCGACTGTTGCAACGGTACAATTGTAAACTTTATGATAACTGAAAGGGAATTGGGGAAAAGGTCCGGGTTGTTTTCAGGAATACTATATTGAACATTGTCAATACTAATGTAGGGCAGGTATTTCTGGACCTGTCGTTGTATAGCCGTTGTAATATTACCATATGTGTCGGGCGTGTTCTGTTGAAAGAGAAAGTTTCGTATGCCTACGCCAAATTCTGGATCCATCATACGTTCGCCGGGATTTGTCAGGATCAACATTTTGAGATTTTGTGTGGCCAACTGTGCAAAGTTAGTATTTAAGTTATAAGCGCCGAACACATCACTTAGTGTAAGTGGCAGCGCAACTGATAATCCCGAACTCATCTCATTTATCCCCTTCTTTTAGCACTCGTTCTCTTCAGCATTCTCTGCTGCAGCTCCATCAACATTAATGGTCATGTTATCTATTTCACTCTTAACTAGTTCTAGGAGCAAATAAAGTAGCCCTAAGGGCGTGGGCGGTACCATAAGCATTCCAGAGACTGTTCCTGTGAAATCAACACCCTTCATTGAGACATCAGGGAAGAAATTGCCGGGAGGTGATACCCCATTGATCTGCAGGACTTGGCTAATTCCTTCGTCAGCTGCGTTAAAGCTACCGTCCACCAAGCATAGTAAAAGAGTCATCAGGTTTTTGCCGGTTATGTTAGAGTTGAGTTCCAGTTCGTTCTGTAGTCGCTCATTAATTGTATCAGCAAATGGTTTGAGCGTTTCGGACGCGGCTCTAAATCCTGTGGCGGATCCAGTCTTAATGAGTTTCGTAACGACTACATGAGGGTCGATGAGTTCCACCAAACCTTTGAGAATGTTAATCGGAGTTTCAATTAACATCTTAAGAATAAACTTGCCTGCATCAAGTCCGAACTCTTCTGGAGATAGACCATTTGCCTGTGCAATGGCAGCTGCCGCGGCAGGGCGTGCCATGTTCGGCTCGTTGGCTGTCAGATCGTCGCCGTTAATGGTATTACTAAGAATATCGAGAACTGCCTTCTTCGGACCTAGGAATACGTCATCCACCTCTGGAAAATACTTTGTTGTAAGATAGAGGTTATGAATAATAGGTACCGCAGTCAGGACTCCCTGGTTAAAAGTTGTCGAGAACATTTGATCAAAGTCTGAATTGTTAGCCATCACATCGACTACGCCGGGAGATAGAAAGCCTTGGGCGAAACCGGTTTCTGCCAGATTCCGGAATCGGACCTCATCACGGGTGTCTTCTAGATCCTGGCTCATCTGAGGTCCCGTGACCTCATCCCAGTTTTTGTAGTCGTCTAGGAATACCTCTAGTCCTGCCTGACAGTTAGCGAGCATCTTAGTAGCCATTGTGTACCCGATACGGACTCCTGCCATATCTGTACTAAACGGTCTAAAATAGGTGCCAAACATTGCATTGTGCACTGCGCAAAGCCGGGTAATAATGCGGCAAGCTACATATTTTTGTTGATTAGTATAATCATTCGCAAGATTATTGAAGGTGAAGTTCGTTGGAACGGGGCGCGTTAGGAGTTTGCGGTCCAGTTCATAAAACCTAGTCTGATTTTGAGTGTAGAGGTTATTAACGCGGATCTGTCGGGAACGTGAAGGGGTGGAAGCGTATGCGGCATCAAAGTAGATGCCTCGAATTGTGCCATCCTGGGAGTTAGGTGCATACTCTACGCTGCGCTCGCGGTTAAGTATATCCTGAATTCGTAGATAGAGAGTTCCATTGCCGGCAACCTCCGAGTCTACAGAAGTCACAGCACCCGTTTCTTCGTCGGTACCGGCGGCTGTCCATGTGATTATGTCATAGCCTGCGGGGGGGTTGGGATAGTCCCGTGCTTCAGTAGTGTGAAGTTCGTTAAGGAGACCCCTTGTACCATCAATTATGTTCCACCACTTGGCCCTTTGGCTTGTGTTAAAGGGCGGGTTCTTATCACCGATGTTGGCGCCATTGGGCATTATGGGTGTGGGAATCCCTACTGCAGCCATATCACTGTTTCCCACTCCGTAGTCGCGTTGCGCCCAGTCAAAGAATTCATCACTTCGCTCTCCTGCTGTTTCGGCGAGGTTGATAAGAATTAATTCTTCATTCTCTGTCATACTTGTGAGCGAAAAGGCAGGGTTTGCGGCATCGAATGGTTTAAAAATCATATTGATGTCTGTGTTGGGATAATTCGAATCCATTACGGCGCGCCACATTTGCGCACGGCGGAGCCATGGCTCGTACCTGCCTTGGGGGGCGTTATATATCATTCCAGGCATAGCTTAGTCCTCTGTCTCTTGTTGTTGGTACTGGGTTGACGATTGGCTCTGCGTCTTACTGCTTCTGGAGGCACGTTGAACTGCCTCGCTAAAGGCGTTGTTTTCTGTCTCTTCCTCGGCGGCAAGTTCTTGGAGGAAGCTAACGTCTCCGTCTACAACAGCATAGAAAATCCAGCCAACCTGTTCTATTGTATTGTCACCGATAACCGTCTGAATTAAGAACGTTGGTTTTGCATCATAAACTACCAGTTCACTAAAGGGATGACTGGCTCCTATGTTGGGATAAAGAGCAAATTGGGCGTCTTCCATGGCTTCGTACTCGCGGACGTCTATGTCCCGCGCAACATAATATTGCAATGTATTAGATAGTGCAGGGCTACGATTGATATCCGTATCAAAGAACTTCTGTATGGACTCTTGGTCCTCCTGAACTCCATTTTGCAAAACCGAAAGTTCGGATACGTTAAAATCTAGTTCCGTCCTTCCAGCGTTGAGTCGCTGCAGCGTGGTAATGAAGGCATCAGCCGGGGCGGCGCGTGGGGAGGGTTCCGGGCAACGTCGATGTTCGGGAACGTGACCACCGAAAGACTCAATAAATTCTCGACGTACTCGGTCAACGCAGTCTAAGGTTGGCTCTACAACTTCCTGCCCAGCATAGCGCAGTGGCTGCGCGGTCGGCTCGCTATAAAGATTGTCTAATAACATTACTACATCACCCGAGCCGAAGACGTCTTCTTGTGCTCCGCCGGATGTTAGTACTTCCCCACTAGGTCCCAGGACAGTTTGCGTTTGCCCATCGTAGAACCATAAAGAATAAACGCGAGTGTATCCGGCACTTAGGTTTTGAGGGGGCGGAGGAAAGACTCGACTGCAAAGGAAGACGGTAGGGTCATCATAAAAAGCTATTTGAGCTGCTGCAGCAATCGAGGCATCATCTTGTGGCGGGTTGCCTTGTTCGTTTGTTGAAGATAATAGGGGGAGCGAGCTGAGAAGTATTTTATCCAGATCTACTGGATTGGTGTCCGGGAGTGCTTTTTTGATCGCGTTATTGATTGGGATGCGCGCATAGTTCAATCTCTCGATGATCAGATAGTCGATAATTTCATCGAAGCCAGGGAGAGGACTGGTGTCTGTTGCAGAAAAGCTAGTATCCGGAGCAAAGGCAATATCGTTAGGCGACTGGGTAAATCGAATGCCGCCGTTGTCTGCCACGTAAGGACGTCGAACCTTGCGGTTGAAATACTCGGCCAAATGCAGCCGGTAGATATTTTCGTCTGCAACTTCTACGTTTTCAGAGTCTAGGTAGCCGATAACGCCACTGAGCACCTGGCTGCGGAAGAAACGGAAGAGATAGCTAGTGCGATCTTCTAATAACCCCTCCACTGTGAACGCTGAGAACACAAAGATGTTTTTAATGATAAACTCTGCGATGTGAATCTGGATAAGTAAAAGGTACAGCCCGAATTTAATAAGATCTCGAATCTTGGTCCGCATTGGGACACCACTATCGCCGCATGCTGCTTCCGCGTACTCGCGAGTCATCTGATCGATAATACCCTGTACGTCCAAGAAGTCCGCTACTTCCTCAGGAGGACAATTCGTGTTGAGATGGAAGAGATTTAGTGACTGTAACGTGGCTGCATCAAAGATTCCATTGTCTACAATATAGTGAATAATACTTTCGACAATAGCAGCGTTTGCCTTAGGAAATTCATGAGCTTCAACGTCGTTGCGGTACTCTAGTTGCTCCTCGACTGTCCCTTGTAAGAATTTCTCTTGAATTATGGGGGAATCGAAATAGGCTTGTACAAACTTGTCTACGTACACATTAGTAAACTGTGGCGGAGAGTCATCTTCAAAGTTATCAGCGTAAGCGTCATCAACTCCAACAAAGGAACTGATCAGTGTATCGTTTATAATAAGATTGGAGTCGGACGCATAATTGAAATCGATATTAGTATCGGCGCCGAAACGGGGATAAGTTACTGTAATGTACTCTGTCGGACCTGTCATAGCTCGGCTTGTGACACCCGGGAGGTCAGTAGGAAAACTAAACTTAAGCTCAATTGGTGTATAACCACTAGCTGCCTCTTGAGCAGCCTGTAGGGATCGGTATGTTTCAGTCGAAGCGATACGGCGTGAATCAAAATACATTGGCGCGGTGTAGGGATATTCACTGGGGGCATCAATATAGGTTCCTGCGCGGGGATTGACATAGCCGCGGAAAGCTCTTGTAAACTCTTGATTGAATTTATACGTTGTAACAGCAGGAGCGTTTTCATTCTCTCCCTCCGTACCAAATTGAGATATTTCTTCAAGTTTTGTATTGATTCCCTGGATTGCCTGTTTGAACCCGGGATCTTGAACTGCGCCCGCAAGAACTTCAATGGCTGTAGCTGTTCCCTGCGCTGCCATGGCTGGGTCAAAGCCTAGTACCTCGGAGACGCTGACCGGACAATTAGCAAATATCTCGTTGAACTCTTCGGCGCCGTCGCCGAGTGTATCGAAAACATTTAAAATTCGGTTGAGCATTTGCGGATCAATAGCTTCTAGGCTGCCTGTAGAATTAACTTGGCGACCTAGGGCTGCCGTCGAGTCAGCGCTGGAAAGAACATTAGAATCTGAACCTCGAATAAGTACTGGCTCAAGCAGCACCTCTTTCAAGGAGCCTGCAGCATTAATAAATTTAACCTCTACCGTCTCAACCAATCCGTTAAAAACTTCAGGGATAGCAACTGTGATTGTTGGATCATTAATGAAGTTCGCCCGATCAGGACAGTCTAGGTTGACATCTGGCATCTTGAGTCGGTCCATCATTTCGTCAAGCAAATCTGCATCATCGAAAATTAAACAAACATTGTCTTCATTAAGAGCATAAACCGTATTGGCAATCTGCTCACAAATATCCGTTACGTCTACAAACTCCGAAAGACGGGCGAAGAAGCCCATTAATTCTGATGGGGTGCCCAGATTATGCTGAATAAACTCGTTGGGATACTCTTGGTTAAAGTCTAGGATAGCTGTAATAAGCTCTGGAGAGGCTGTGTCGCGGGCTGTAAACAGGGTGCACACACCTACAGAGCTTACAATTGCAGACAGTGCTCTGAGGTATTGTCGGAGGTCATCAGTGCTTAAGTTATAAGTTGCAGCTAGTTGGTCAAGTTGTGATTCAATTCCTGTGATCGTTGTGTTTGGGGGCGGCAGAAGATCCGCGATGTCTATCGCACCATAGTCTTGAGTATTAGGATTGTTAAAATCGCATTTTTCTTTTAGAAGCTCGGACAGCATTTGAATCATGCTAATGGCCAACTCCTGCACCGCATCTACCAAAACGTTCTTGATAAGCTTTGCAATGTCACCATCCTTCAGCTTAGGTTTAAACAGATTCCAGTCAATGGCTGGGATCTCCACTGCCCCGCCGGGTGGCGGCAACTCAGGGGGTTGGTAGTAGATAGCCGATACTTCTTGCTGAAGTGAATTACCAATGGCTGTGGCAATGCGTGAGGCTTCGTAGTTTAATCCAAAGGTAGCACACAACATGACTTCTTTCATAAGCTGGTCTAAGCCTAGACTACGAAAAAGACGTCCGATGACGGGATTTTGTTTATCTAAGAATCCCATTGGACCAGTCAACAGAATATCATTGACAACAGACACTACCTTGCGCGCTTTGGTGAGTGTCTTGGCTTTGGTCTTCTGGAACACGCGGAAGTACAATTTAGGATTCTGGGTTATTTGAGCCTTAATCTTTTGCATTTCTTTAGAATCAAAAAACTCTTGGAACCCATTTTCAAGAGCGGTAAGATTGGCTGGGCTCAGAAGACCCTCTTGATAAGCTACTTGGATAAAGGCATTCTGGAAGTCGTTTGCGCTTCCTGTTACGGGAGTCGCACCTAAGTTGAACGTAGGATCAAACGTATCCGTATCCATAATGGCGGGAGGATTTGCAAGGGTCTCTATGGTATCAGGAGACTGTAGGAAATCCAGGAACGTACCACCCATGCTGCCACTTGTCGCAAACATCTGCTGAAGGGCACTGGCTTCGAGGGCGCCTTCCTGGACCGACTGCACAATATTCTGATAGTTTTTAAGTGCGGCAATACTCAAGGGATCTTGGAACGCTCTATTATAAAGCAGATTGGTAAAGACGCCGACTTTAGAAGGTTCGCTAGAAATGGAGCGTTCTACTAGAAGGTGCTCGATACCCACGACCGCGGGTTTTCGATCATCCAAAAGTCCGAACTGAATAGTGATTGTGTCAGCTTCCGTAAACGCTGCGGCAGTTCCCGTACTGCGAAGAGTGTAAACTAGGTCAGCAACCAATGTGTTGAGGATCTTCTGGACATCTGTCTGAAGAAAGTTGAAGTCAACGTTGATGTTCAGCTGACCTTCGAAGCCCTGGAGCTGTCGATTGTAAGCGCTCATTCCATCATTGAAAGCATTATTGGTTGTACCCAAAGCAGCAATGACAAGTATCGTCTGTGAGGTGGGGGTGCTTAAGTTTTTCTCACGGCGGAAAACACGGAGCGCATCCTCATAAGACGGCATGTCTCCATCAGCTTCCAACTGCATTCTTGTGGACATAAAATCATACGAGGTACTGAAGACGTTGATACGTTGATTTCCTGGGGGCATCGTTCCAAACCTAGCACCTATATCAATGGAGTTTTTTACATCCTCCATAATAGCATTTATTATCAATACATCAGGCTGTTCGGCAGTTGCGCTGCGTGTGGGCTGGTTATAGTACTCGGGGTCTATCCTGTACGGGTAGAACTCAGGGAAGAAGTGATCAAGGTAATGGCGTGTTGCGCGCTCTATTTTATTGTTATACTCCTCATCGTGGGCGAGTTTTAACTTGAGTTTAAAATCCTTCGATGCAGGATCATGAAATGGTATCCTGAAAGATCGGTTAACGTAGCGTTGGGGGAAAAGGTTGGCCATGGTTTTAGTTGGTATTGTTGTACTTACTCAAGATATATAAACTTTTTCCATTAGCATCAACGGAATCTGCTACTTCAGTAGCACCTAAGTAGCTTGTCTCAATCATTGCGCACTTTGTAGCATGCAAAGGAAGCTGGGCGGTTACGTCGGTAATGTTGTTAATGAGAGCATTTACTCCAGCTGGAGCCAACGTTGCAAAGTCCGGTGAGGTGAGAATACCGTAGAAGGGTGAATGGTGCGTGTGATTAATCAGGGCGATGGTGAGCTGTCTCTGTTGATCAACGTAGTTATTGAACAGACCACGCAATTCGTTAATACTACTCATCACTTCAGTCAAGCAAGCACGGAGGTTATCGCCTTTTACCATAGGCTGGATGTCTCTGTCATCATTGCAACCGATTAGATCAATACCAAA
>TARA_R110002012_G_scaffold78192_1_pt1 | contig 10444 bp, 19 predicted proteins | sample TARA_R110002012 | Tara Oceans TARA_R110002012 (sample SAMEA4396515) | marine metagenome | biome: Westerlies Biome; feature: [DCM] deep chlorophyll maximum layer (ENVO:01000326); material: water (ENVO:00002006), including particulate matter (ENVO:01000060) such as... | depth 40 m
GAGTCTCATAAACTCGAGGTCGAAGGTTCGAATCCTTCCTGCGCACCAATTACAAACTAAATACGAAAACGAATTGATAATATAATAAAATACAACTATGATTAAAATAATAACTGAAGAATTAATTGACGAAAGACTAAAAGCCAAAGGTGTTAAGTTTGACCTTGAACACGATGAAGCCTTAAAAGTAATACAAAATCACTTTGAATTTGAATTAACAGACGATTGGAATGGTACACCTGACTATAGTATATATACCGAAACTACGGCTGATGGCTATGAAGTATGGGTTGCAACAACAGGTGATGGTAGAAATGTATGCATAAATGAAGACGTTTATTACTATGATAATGATTTGTCTGAACCATTAATTGACGCAATGACAGATTACAATGAATTAATATATGTAGAAGATATATCAGCAAATTATGTTGAAGATGCTGTGTATAGAGTTTACGAAGAATATGTTAATGATATAAAGCAAGAAGTAGAAAACGAATTAATAGAAGAAGGCTACGAATTTAAAGAACAAGAAAAAAAATGAGTGATTCAGTAAAAAAATATTTTGAAGATAATCCACCAGTTGGACACTTCGGTAACAATGCAAAAGAAATAATACACGCTGATGAGTCAGCTAAATATATATTCTTATTAGATTTTAATGACGGTAAAATATATAGATATGACATTAGTGTGTTATGCACAAACGAAAATAAATGGAATCCTGACACAGAATCATGCGAAGCATTTCTATATGGCGCAGGTCACAAGTTAAATAACTGTGAATGGATGGTAACTAACAATAATAAAATAGAATATGGCAACTAGAAGTTTAATAATGGTAGTAAATAGGGAGCATGCTAGAGGTAATTCGTTAGGTCTTGCTATACACCCAGAAAATGTAGCGACAAATAGCTATGTAAATATGTACCTTCATCACGACGGTTATCCCGAAGGACGAGGTGTGGAAATAGCTGTATGGTTACAAGATAATAATGAAGATGATGGTGCCGCTATGGCTGGTAAATTAGTATGTGATATGTATTACGACAGTTGCTATTTATACCCTAGTGTAAGCTCTATTGACCATCAATATACATATGTTATTTGGACAGGAGATAAACATAAAACTATGATAACCTGTTACGATAATTATAGTACTGAATGTATATTTGTATTAACACCAAAAAAATTAATTGAAAAATATAAATATTTATACGAGTCTAACCGAATAAAAATATACAAATCAAACACGAATACTAATTGATAATATAAGCATGACAGACAAAGAATATAAAAAACTATATGATCGCATTAAACGAGATTTATATGACGAATTTATCAATCCTCAATCAGCAACTTACGGATTAGATATTATTGATGAAAATATATATGAAGGTATTGAATCACCTAAATACGATATTAAAACTGAAATAAAAAACTTAAAACTAATATTACAAGAATATTTAGATAATGAAGACTACGAAAAAGCCGCATTAACTAACCAAAGAATTAACGAATTAATAAAAAAATTATGAACATATTTTATTTACACGATTGCCCTAGCCGTTCAGCCTCATATGTTTACGATAAACATAAAGTAAAAATGATACTAGAATCTGCTCAGATGTTATGCACTGCTCATCACGCTTACAACAATGGCGACAATGTGCCTTATAAGCAAGCACACCTTAATCATCCGTCTAGTATATGGACACGAAGCAATACACACCACTATTATTGGCTATATCAACATATGCTGGCGCTAGGCAACGAATACACTAAAAGATATGGTAGACGTCATTTAACAATAACTAAATGCGCTGAAGCTCTATTGCATCCACCAGCGGGTATGCCTACAATAAAATTTGAACGCCCACCTCAATGTATGCCTGACGAGTATAAAAAGTCAAATGCTATACACGGTTACTGGCGTTACTATATTATTGATAAACGAAAAATATGCAACAAAAATGAAAAACCTTATACTTATTCAACAATACCTAGAGACGTTATCGAAAATTACAATATTGATATTGGTAGCATTCAACTCTTGTCTGATAACAATAATATTGATAAATTACAACAAGCCGTTGGATAAAGATATACAAATAATAAACAGGTATTTAAATTATCCAGAACAAACAAAGTATACAGATAGCGATATACAATTAATAGTATATGGCGATGTAAATGCTAAAAGAAAATAGATATGTTAAACATGATAATAGGAATAATAATACTAATAATAATAGACAATGAGTAGACGAAGAATATTAGCAAATCATTTAGTTTCAACAAACTATAATGGTATACAAGATAAAATCAAAGCATTTAAGAAGCCTAGGGCGACGAGAGCTAGAAATAATAAATAGTAAGAAGCAAATGTCACATGAAAGAAAAATAAAGTGGCTGAATGATAGGAGAGTAAATTATAGACGCAATCCTATTACAGATGTACCCACAGAAAGCACTGCTCTTTATGATTACTATGCAGACGGTACATATCAATGTTACAGTTTATTTAGAAGTAAAGCTAAAATAACCACATACAAATCATTAAAGTGGCACTTCTTAGTTTTATATTATTTAAATTGTGACGGCATAGAAGGTGACGATTTGTCACTAGATGATGATATGCGTTCTGTATTTAAATTTATAGCTGATAAAGATAATGGCTTTGTTACTTTTTTTATTAAAAAAAAATTACTTAATAAAATGATTACAGAAGTTTTAAATATAGGTGATACACCTCCTCGTAATCGTATACGCAAAGTAATATTCAAAGATTATACTGGCTTATCATTAAATGAAAAGTTAAGCATAGTTGGTAAGTTAATTGGTAGAAGTAAAAGAGTTTGCGAAGATGATATATACCAATGCATGATAGATTTAAACGATAGCAAACAAAAAATAACAATAGCTAAGTTAGCTAAGTCATTAAAGTGTACGACCCGTACTATATATAGAAACATAGGTAATCAACTAAAACAAGAAAAAGAAACACTAAATAAAGAATTATGAGAAAATATAACATAGCTAATTATGTTAGATATAAAGAAGAAATTAAAGCTTCTATTAAACGTGCTAGAAAACCAATAGAAGGTGACTATACACATTTAACTAATAAAGAAATAGTAATTAACTTTTTGCCGCTTGTAGAAACACTAGCGAGAAAACAATCTACTTCAGATCAAGCATCTGGCGTATTAAGTATAAATGATTTACTACAAGAAGGAGCATATGGATTAACAGCTGCAGCAAGTAAATTAGATAGAACTCTTTTAAAAGAATCAGATGACCAAGAAAAAACAATTAAGTCGTTTCTATCTAAAAGAATTAAAGGAGCTATACGTAGAGCCGTAGACATTAATAGAGGCGGCGTGCGTATACCTGAACATAAACTAAATGAAATAAGACGCAATCCTAATGATGAAAGAATGGTTGCAATGTTTTTTAATAGTGTTTTTTCAAGTATTGATGATAAACCAAATGATGACGATAATATGGCTTATCAAGTTATTGATAAATCTGAACCATATAATATACATTTACTCAATGCTTACTTGTTACAGTTAATGAAAAATCATTTAGATTTCAAACAATATGAAGTGCTAAGACTTAGCTTTGGTCTTGATTGCGATAAACATTCTGCAAACGAGATTGCTAAAAAGTTAGATATTAATGTTACTACCGCTCATGTGCGTATTTCTCAAATAAAAAGAGATGCTATACAATGCTTGATAGATAACGTTGATTCCTCGCAAGTGCTTGATTACCTATAAGTTACGGTGAAAGTCACCGTTTAAGTTTAACATAAATTATGTAATTATATTATTATGACCATATACCAAAGACTACAAAAAATCCAAACAAAATTTAAATCGAAAAAGAGTAGATTTAATTCATTCGGCAAATATTACTTCCGATCAGCCGAAGACATTCTCGAAGCAATTAAACCGTTTAACGACGAGTTAGGAATCACAGTAACAATCAACGAAAAACTGATAGCTACTGAACCTATGCCTATCCTTAAAACAACTGCAACACTGCACGATGATAAGGGTATGTCTATTAAAGCGGTTGCTATCGTAGGTGTTGACCTTAATCAAAAAGGTATGCAAACACCGCAACAGTTCGGAAGTGCATCTAGCTACGCTAAAAAATATGCGTTGGGTAATCTGTTATTAATAGATGATACTCAAGATAGTGATGCTACTAATAATCATGGTAAAAAGAAATTTGAACCAAAAGCAAAATCTCAAATAACAGCTGATCAACTAGCTAAAGCTAAAGATTATGTAAAAGCTGGAGGTAAAGTAGAAGCTATTAAAGCTAAGTATGCTCTGTCTAAAGAAGCAGAACAGGAACTAACAACATTATAAATGAAAAAAGAAGATGTAATTAATAAGTTACGTGATGATGAGCATTATTATGGACCTTTCGGTAAGAAATACCTTAGTAATTCTGATATCAGTACTTTACTTACAAATCCTTTAGCTTTAGGTAAACAGCAAGCTCCACGCCCTGCATTCCTAGTCGGCGGATACTTTCACACGGCAATACTTGAGCCTGATAAATTGCACAAGTTTAAGGTGATTGAATCTAGCACTAGAAATACTAAAGCATACAAAGAGATATCTGGAGGAGAATTATGTTTATTACAGCACGAAGTTGATACAATAGGATTAATGACAGAAAAAATGTTATCTAATAATATTTGTAAAGGATTAATACGTGATGATAATACAGAATATGAAACACCAGGTATAACGAAGATTGAAGGCCATATGTGGAAAGGAAAAGCGGATATTATAAATCATAATGAAAAACTTATTATTGATTTAAAAACAACAGCAGATTTAAATAAATTTAAATGGTCCGCCTCTAAGTATAACTATGACAGTCAAGCTTATATTTACAGTAAACTATTTGGTTATGAAATGATTTTTATTGTAATAGATAAAAACACACACCAAATAGGTATATTCGACTGCTCACCAGAATTTTATGAACGTGGTAAGGACAAAGTTGAAAGAGCAGTACAGGCTTATGAATTATTTTATAAGTCTGAAGGCTTTGATCCTACACAATATTTTATTAATAAAACACTTTAATCAAATGGCAAGAACAAAAAAACAAATTTGTAGCGTAACAGGACTAAAAACTAGCGTAAATAATTTTTATGCTAACCAAACGCATGTAAAAGCCGTAGATAATCTACGCAGAACAACAGGTGCTACTAAAGAGCAAATGTCAAGAATGTTTAATCAAATTAATCAATACGCATAATATGGCAAGTATAATTAAAACAAGTATAAACCTTAACACTATACCAAAGGATAAAATTATCCCAGGTAAGAAAGGTAAGTATTTACCTATTACGATTACTTTAAATGATGAAGTCGATCAATTCGGCAATCAAGGACCAGTCGTAGTAGCTCAAACGAAAGAGGAGCGTGATGCTAAAACACCTAAAGTTTATTTAGGAAATGTTCAAGTTGTCTGGACTAATGATCAGAATGTACCAGCTGCGCCTCGAACTGATCAACCGGCAGCAGCGCCAGTATCACAGCCGGCTGATGATTTACCATTTTAAATTAAATTAAATTAAATTAAATGCAAGTAAACAACACGGAGATTAATGGATTTTTAATCGACCAGTTCAACCAGCATGACTTGAAGGTTGGTGCAACACAGGGGATTTGTCCTCTGTGTTCACACGACCGCAAACCTGAAAACAAGAAACAAAAATGCTCAAGCTATGACTGGGAGCGAGGACTTGGTACTTGCCACAACTGTGACTCAACATTTCAATTACATACTTATCAACGCAAAGGAGGCGGGGATAAAGAATATATTAAACCAAAAGCTGTAGAATATAAACAGCCTGAAAGTAAAGTAGTTGAATGGTTTAAGCAGCGTGGTATATCAAAAGATACTTTAATAGAAATGAGTGTATCAGAAGGTCCAGAGTTTATGCCTCAAACAGGTAAAACTGAAAACGCGATTAGATTTAACTACATGATAGGTGATGAGCTTATTAATGTAAAATATAGAGACGGTAGAAAGAACTTTAAATTATATAAAGGAGCTGAAAAAGTTTTCTATAATATCAATAGCATTGTAGGTTATGATACATGTGTTATTGTTGAAGGTGAAATGGATGCTTTAGCTTTTCACGAAGCCGGTATAACAAATGTAATATCTGTGCCAAACGGAGCTACATTAAATCATAACAACTTAGATTATCTAGATAATTGTATAGATTACTTTGAAGACAAAGAAAAGATAATACTAGCAGTAGACGCTGATGAAGCAGGTATAGCATTACAGAATGAATTGATTAGAAGACTAGGTGCAGAAGTGTGTTACTTAGTTAACTTTATTGATTGCAAAGATGCTAATGATTATTTACTTAAATATGGTAAAGAAGATTTAGCAAATATAATAAAAGAATGTAGACCTGTACCATTAGAAAACGTAACAACTTTTAAAGATATAGAACATGAAGTTACAGACTTTGTACAAAATGGTTTCAAAAAAGGATTCCAAATCGGAATTAAAAACTTCGACGAAATATTCAGTACCTACACTGGTCAGTTCATTACTGTTACTGGGATACCTAGTAGCGGTAAGTCTGACTTTGTTGATCAAATGGTCGTAGGTTATAATAATAACTATGGCTGGAAAACAGCTTTTGCATCACCCGAAAATGCACCAACATATTTACACGCACATAAGTTAATGCGTAAGGTTTGGCAAGATATGCCTAGAAAATCTGATATTGGTACAGATAAATGGAAACAAGTAGCGGAACACGTTAATGATAATTTTTTCTTTATTGATATGGAACGTTATACATTAGAATCTGTATTACGTAAGGGTGCAGAGCTTGTTAAACGTAAAGGTATTAAATGCCTTGTTATAGATCCGTTTAATAAGATTAGAGATGTAGATGCAAAAACTGAAGACGTGAATAGATATACAATGGAGTACTTAAGTAAAATAGAAATGTTTGCTAAAAAGTACGATGTACTAGTATTTATTGTAGCTCACCCTACTAAAATGTATAAAACAGGTGATGGTAAAATTGAGGAACCTACAATGTATAACATCAAAGGTGGTGGTGAATGGTATGATGCTAGTTATCATGGGTTATTAGTACACAGAGATTATGAGGCTAAAACCGTTAAAGCAAAAGTTTTAAAGGTTAAGTTCCAAAATCTTGGCGAGAACGGGGCTGAAGCTCATTTTACTTGGGAACCAAGATCTGGTTGCTTTATACCACATGAACAGTTACAATTAGATGCGGAACCAATGCCTTGGGAATAAATGAAAAGTATATATAGCAGAAGGAAAAATTATAGAATGCCTGATTATCTTGCTAATAAAGAAGAGAAAGCGGCATATGAATATTGTGTTAGAAATAACATAAGGATTTCACCTATAGGAATGAAAGAAGATAACCAAGCGTGGAAAATAGAAATAAGATTAGGACCATATAAAAGAGGCGAAAGAGCTAATCTATCACCGTCAATTTATGACAAACATACAATATGGCCTGAATATTATAGAATGTGTAAATATTATTATGACAAATATAAAAAATGAATATAGAGCTTTAGTTGCAAACTTATTGCAATCAGGGCAAGATAAAGATGATAGAACAGAAACAGGAACTAAATCTTTATTTGGTAGACAAATAGTACATAATATGGAGTTAGGCTTTCCTTTATTAACTGGAAAGAAAATGTATTTTAATCATGCGGTTGTAGAATTGCTTTGGATATTACAAGGTAGAACTGACATAGGTTATTTACATGAAAACAATGTTCATTATTGGGATGACGATTATAAAAGATCAGGTAGAAAAGACGGAACACTTGGTCCTGTATATGGTGCTCAATGGCGAGACTTTAATGGATATGATCAATTGATGGAACTTATATATAACATTAGTGTTAACCCTTCTTCAAGAAGGCATATTATAAGCGCTTGGGCTCCGCATAAATTAAAGAATATGGTTTTACCACCATGCCATTATGCTATGCAAGTAAATATAAATAATAACAAAATGGATTTATTATGGGTTCAGCGTTCAGCAGATGTATTTTTAGGTTTACCTTATGATATAGCTATGTACGGTTTATTGTTAGAATTATTATGTCACAATACGGAGTATAAACCAGGTAAGCTAATAGCGCAACTAGGTGATTGTCATTTATATAATAATCATTTAAAAGCTGCCAATGAATTTATATATAGAGAGGATACTTCTGAATTGCCAACAATTAAAATATCAGGCGATGGATTTAAATTTAGAGGTGGTAGAGAAAACCCTGATGTTATAATACCTAAGAAAAAACATATACAATTAATTAATTATAAACCTTTGCCACCTATTAAGGCAAAACTAAACGTTGGAAAATAATGTATTATTTATACCACATACCAGGTAAAAAAATCGGTGTTACACGTAATCTTAATAGAAGAGTTACGCTAATGCAGGGTTATAAGCCTGAAGAGTATGAAGTTCTTGATCAGTCAGACGATATAAATTATATATCGGATAAAGAGATAGAACTTCAACAGTCTTATGGATATAAGGTTGATACTAAAAAATATAATGAATTATTTAAATTAAATAAATTAAAGATGAAAATAAACGTAACAGAACAAACAACAACATTTCCTGTTCCTATTAGTAAACTGAAAGGTAGGCTGATAGATGATTTAGGAATGAGTTGGAAAACTGAATTCGGCAAGATTACATTGAATAATGAATTAGCCCGATGGATTGAAAAAAATGCTCAAATATCAAGATACAATAGCGAAAGAAGTTATGTATATAATAAAGCTCTTTGGGAAGCGTTTGATAAAATAAATAATAAAACTCATGCGCCAGATGTGGATACATTAATAATGATAGCAAACAATGAAACTGCAGATACTTCTGAAATGTTTGATCTTATAAGAAAATGGGCGCTAGATAGAGGGTTATATCAGCAAGGTGATTCACATACGCAGTATGTTAAATTACAAGAAGAAGCTGGGGAACTTGCAAAAGCTTTATTAAAGAAAGATAAACCAGAAATTGTAGACGCAATAGGCGATATGGTTGTAGTGCTTACAAACTTAGCACACATGAACGGGTTTACAATTGAGGAGTGTATAGCATCAGCTTATGACATAATACGTAAAAGAACTGGTAAGATGATTAACGGAACATTTGTAAAAGATGAGTAAGATTAGAGATAAAGTAATTGAACGTGTTATTAATAAGATTAAGAAACGTTCAGATGTAGGCTATAAAAAATATGGCGTTACATTACACGACGATGATCAAACATTAGAAGTGTGGCTAACACACATACAAGAAGAGCTTATGGACGCTGTTAATTACATAGAAAAAGCAAAAGCTGTATTATGTGATGAAATAGAAGAATGTATGCTTAAAAGAGCTTATAATGAGGAAGAACTATAAAAGAAAAAAACGCGGACCTGTACAATCAAAGAAGGTAACATACGATGGTATTAACTTTGCTTCAGGTCTGGAGCGTTATATGTACGCGGCTTTAAAAAAAGCAGGAATTAAATCAAAGTACGAAGGAGAAACATTTGTTTTGTTAGCGGGTTTTCATTTTGAAAACGAAGTTTACGAAAGATGCTCAAATGGGAAAGGTAATTATAAAAATAGAGGATGCAAACGTATTTTACCTATTAAATATACACCAGATTTTATTGGTGAAGATTTTATAATTGAAACAAAAGGTAGAGCAAACGAATCCTTTCCTATGCGTTGGAAATTATTTAAAAGACTCGTAATGACTCAATTCCCAAACGTAACATTATATAAACCACAAAACCAAAAAGAATGCGACGAAACAGTAGATTTAATACTAAAAATACGAAGTTTACAGCTAGACTCAAATATAAAGAACGTAAAATAGACACGTTTATAAAATGGAGCATAAGACAAAGAGGTGGGCTTCGATGGAAAGATTTAATTTTTATACACGATAAATACAATATAAAAGCGTATGGATAAAATAAGAGAATATGTTATAAATAGATATCCCAAAACATTTAAAGGTATTGATAACATAATAGTAGAAGAGAATGATGTAGTTTATTTTGTATCATCTCACAAAGACGGATCACCGATAATAATTAATAAAAAATCTATATGAAAAACAAAGAAAAATTAAATTGGTCATTATCTTTTGGTTTTTATCCAGGTATATTATTTGGAGTAAGAACTTATGAAGAAGATGATCATGTAACCTATGTGCTTTATCTACCTTTAGTAGATTTGGCGCTTACAATACCTTATAATTAATATGGGATTATTTGATAAAAGAATACCTTATAAGCCTTTTGAATATCCTGAGTATTATACTGAGGGTTGGCTAAAACAAGCTCAAGCATTTTGGTTACATAC
>TARA_R110002012_G_scaffold25233_8_pt1 | contig 10442 bp, 6 predicted proteins | sample TARA_R110002012 | Tara Oceans TARA_R110002012 (sample SAMEA4396515) | marine metagenome | biome: Westerlies Biome; feature: [DCM] deep chlorophyll maximum layer (ENVO:01000326); material: water (ENVO:00002006), including particulate matter (ENVO:01000060) such as... | depth 40 m
GCTCTGTTGGTAGTATTGCTGCTTCTGCTGCTGGAAATGATAAGTTTGGTTTTCCTCAATAATAAAAATTAATAACATGAGTACATACGAAAATCCAACAACAGTAATCGACAGAGAGTCAGGTAAAATATGGGGCGAAACTATACAAAATATAGGTAAACTAACTGTAAGTACTTTAGACAATATACAAAAAAGAAAAAGCGCTCAAGTTAAAAGAGAGAATGAAGAAAATAAAGCTTTAAGTAAAAATTTACTTGATCGAGGAAATGAAACATCAGTTTTAATAAGAAAATCTGGTCTAAACGATCCTGCGGTAATAGGTTATCTTAGAGCAATTGGTGATGATATAGCTAGAGCCCAAACAAAAACTGAATACTCTGGAAGTAGAGAAGAAACGCAACAAAATTTAAACATTTTTAACAAATTACAAGCTAATAGAGACGCATTTGTTGTTAACGCACCTGGTTATAGTGACGGTGTAAATTCTTACCGATACCAAATGATTGGTGAAGATGCTAAAGGAAATCCAATACCTGCAATTGGTGCACCAGGCGGTATGGCAACTACTGGAAACGATGGTAAAACTCAAAGATACCATAAAATAATGCAAGCTGTTAGTAGATTTCCTGATAAAGGAAATTTAAAAAGTTTTGAGATGAGAGATGGTATGGCTTATGGTGTATTAGAAGGTGTTAGCAAGGAAATAGATGGTGAAGAGTTAAATTTGACTCTTGAAATGGCTTATGATCCTGGAAATAATATTGATTTTTTAAAAGAAATGAAAACAGCATTAGATGAGTCTAATCTGTATGATGAAGAGGGGGTGTATAAAAAGAAATTTGAACTTACAAATCAAGCTACAATAGAAAAAACTGCAGATGGAATGATGGAAAGGACAGTAATTCCTTATAATTACGCTGCTATATCTCAAGAAGCTGCTATGGTTTTAGATGCTAAAACAGAAGGTATAATGGATGCTTATAGCTACAATGATATGAACAATTGGTGGTTAAACAACGGTGGTCATCTCGCTCCTCCTGGTAAAGATTTACCTGAATTAAGTTATACTTTTAGTGGAGGTAGAAAAGTACTTGATGATAAAGGTAAAGAAACTTTTAAAAGTCTTTTATTAAAAGATTCACAAAGCTTATTGCCAGCATATAAAGTTAGTGATAACGAAGAAGTATTTGTTCAACCAGCAGCAAGACAAGGTAAGTTAACAAAAGTATCTAAAGAAAAAATAACTGATTTATCAGATAGAGAACTAGATGCTCAAGATATAAAAAACGAAGCTTCTCGTGAGGTAACAGAATTAATAGAAAATCCTGGAGAAGTTATATTAACTAAATATAGAAGAAATCTTCCTGGAGCAAAAGTTTCTGATGATGGCCAAGTTATTACTGTTATTAAAGAATCAAAATATGTTGGTGAAGAAGATGAAGTTGTAGAGTTTGATTTAAGAGATCCAAAATCTATATATAGTTTGTATGAAGAAATTATACAGCCTAGTAATATATCTGAAACAAAATTATTAAAACAAATAGAAAAACAAGCAGAAAAACAAATTAAAGACATTAAATCAAACACAAGAGCTAAAGCAGAAAAAGGTTTGAATGATATGTTAAAAAAGTATAAAGATTCTCGAAAATAATGGCAAGATATAGAATATCAAATGGAGATACATACACTATTCCCGATGATGATCTTGAGGCAATAGAGGTAATGAATACTACTTATCCTGATGCTGAGGTTATTGATATAAATATTGATCCAGAAGAAGAAGAAAAAAATGATAATGGTGCAACATCTCAAAAAACACAAAACACACTTGAATTAACTCCACCAAAAGAAAATACATTTGAAAAATCAGATTTTGATGATATTGATTTTATTGATGAAAAACCTAAAAAAAGCGACGCATGGAGATCTTTTCAACGTAAAATAAAAGATCTTAAAAAAAGAAACGATGTTGAATTAATAAAATTAACTAACAACAGAGATTTATTTTCTAATGAAGAATATAAAAATCAGCAAAGGCAATTAAATGATGAATTAACAAAAAATATAAATTCTTTACGTTCAACTATTGATATTAGTCCTACTGATAATCAATTATTAACTTATGATGATGCAATAAATAATTTAATAAAAGATCCTCAACAAGTAGATGGAGAATATATAACTGATATAGAAGGTAATGAAGTTTTTGTGCCTGAACCTGATAATAGATATGATAGATTTTTAAAACAAATTCCTAAAATATTTAATTATAATTATGATCCTCATAAAGGAGATGAAAGACGTATAGATATTGAAGATGATATATTAGCTGAAGTTATTGATATAGCTGATGACAAACAGTTACAAAAGCTAAGTAAGAATAGAATGACTTTAGAAGATAAAGAATCATTATTAACCGAAGCAAGATTAAATATAATAAAAAAAGAACAAACAATATTAGAAGATGAATTAACTTCTATAACCGAAGAGTTAAGTTTTTTATCAGGTGGAGACATGCAAATGGATCCTTTAGATTCACCTAAAAGAATTGAAGCTTTTAATAATTTAGTAAAAAAAGGTAAAAATTTAACAAGTACTTTTCAACAACTACAAGGTCAATATGGTTTAGATGTAGCAACAGGTGTAATAAAAAATAACTTTAAAGGAACTGAAGAGTTAAAACAGTTTAATGAAAGATATAGTAGTCCTGGAGAAAAAGAGAGTTTAGCTAATGACTTGTTGTCAAGATTTAATTCAGGTATAGTTAATACAGTAATGAAAATGAACCCTTTTACTCTTGGTGGTACAGCTTTAGGTATGGTAACAAGTGAACTATCAAATCTTGTTTCTGGTTCAGACGACTACAACGTATATGATGAATTTGTAGATGTGTTATATAATGTAGCTGATTTTAATTTAGCTGGAATTGGTAAACAAGAAGAATTTAAGTTAACTGGAGGTGCAGAGGGTTATGCTAGACTAGCAGCAGATATGTTGCCTTTTACTTTAGGGATTATAGCTGAAGCTAAAAGAGGTGATATTACAGGTATAAAAAAAATAATAGGTAATACTATTGGAGGCAAAACTGGAAGATTAAACGGGTTATCATCTAAATTAAAAAATGAAATATTAGTTGCTGATGCTGCTTTTAAAGTAACTGCTTTAGATAATTTAAAAGAAGCTGAAACTTTAGGATTAGAAGGTGGATCTGCTAAAACTTACGCTTTCACTAAATCTTTAGCTACAGCAATTACTTCAGCAAAAATTGGTATTGAAGGAAAAATTACTGCTCCTACATTTACTAAATCTACTTTATCAACATTTGCTAATACTTTAAAAAGTGCAGCTACAGGAAATGCTATGAAAGTAGCTGCTAATAATTTTTTGAAAACTACAAGCGGTGAATTATTACAAGAAGAAACAGAATTTGTAATAGATTTAGGTGTTAAATCTGCTTTTGCTTTAGCTTTACCTGGATATGAAAATTCAGTTCAACAACAAAAAGAACTAATAGCAGGAACTTTAATGTTAAGTGGGGGATTTGGAGGAGCACGTGCTATTACAGATTTTAACATTAATAAAAAAAGACTATATGCAGACGTTATAAAACAAAGTAATGATTTATTAGAATCTTTTGATGTATTATTAAAAGCAACTAAAGATACTAAAAGTAAAGAGCAATTAGAAAAAGCTAAACAATTTACTGTTGATATTATAAGAGCTGCTAAAATTTCTCCTGAAAACGTAACACCAGAACAATTAGAGTTATTAACAGAAAAACAAGAGTTATTACGTGAAAAACAAAATACTGATTCAGCTTTTCATGTAGAAATAAACAAGAAAATTAAAGAGATTGATGAAAAAATTAATGAAGGAGAAGTTGCTAAAGGTAAAGAAGATGTACAAAAAAAGATTATTAAAGGCGTAGAAAAATATGGTGAAAAATTAGGCACATCAACTGATTATTTTAACCAACAGGAGGTAGATGATTTTATTGATTCGTTAGATGATAAACAAAAAAATAAATATAAACAATCTAATGCTGGTAAACAATTAGGATTTTTTTATAGCAAAGAAGATGGATCAACTGGTTTTGTTATAAATGTTGATGTAGCTGCAAGTAAAGGTAATATAACTAGTAGTGCACATGAAATGGTTCATGTTATTTTAAACGAAACATTAATGAATAACCCTGAGGCAGCTCAAAGTCTAGGTATAGCATTAACTAGGGAGTTAGCTAAAATAGATTTAAAAAATATAAATAATAGTGAGTTTGCTAAAAGATTAAGTGGTTATTTAAAAGATGCTGAAGATGGTAAGATATCTGACGCTGATGCTTGGGAAGAAGCTTTAACTCTTTTTTCTGAAGCATCTTTAACTGGAGATATAGTGTATGATAACTCTGTAGGATCTCAAATTAAAGATATTTTTAATAGAATATTAAAAGACTTAGGTATTCAAAAAGAATTTAATGATGGTAGAGATGTATATAATTTTATAAAAGGTTATAATAAAAGTTTAATAAAAGGAGAGGTTGATAAAAGAATAATTAAAGGAGCTAAAAAAGGGTTTAAAGGTAAATTAGTAGAAAAGCCTAAAATTGAATCTACAGATAAAACTAGATTAGGTTTTTCTAAAGCTGAATCAAGTAGAGTAGATAATCTAGTAGGTCCTAAAACAGATGGTAAATATACCATGACTAAAGCTCAATGGGATGCAGGTGGTTTAAACGCAGCATATAATGATTTAATATTAGGTACTGGTTTAGATGCTTTAATTGGTAAGGGTATATTTGGCTCTGAAGTTCAAGGTGTATCAAGAGATCAGTTTAAACAAAACGTTAAAGATAGATTAACTGATGAACTTTTAAGGTTTAATCCTGAGGTTAATAATAGTTTATCTGGTTTTATAAACAGTCGTTTAGGTTTTAGAAAAGGAGATGAACTTAAAAAATTAAAAAAGACTAAAGCTGCTTCATTAGATGATGAAACATCGTCTGGTAAATCTTTTGTATCAAACATAGCAGACACTACAGCAGCGCCTGAAACAGCTACAGCAAAAACACCTGTATCTAAATTAAGAAGAATAGTTGGTACAGATATAGCATCAGGCCAAGAGGTTGCTAGAACTATATTAAAAGGTAAACTACCAGCAACTACAGATAGAAAAATAAAAAGTGCTATAAATAAAAGAGCAAGAGAAGAATATTTAGATGATGTTAAAGCGTTAATTGACGATACATTTTTAGAAGAAAAAGCTGTTGATATAATTAATACATTATCAATACAAGATGTTGTAAAATTAGAAAGAGGTAGTAAAGATAAAATATTAGCTAAAATTGTAGCAAAAAATCTTGGGCCTATTGCTGTAGATAAAGCTATAGCTGAAGGTAAACTAGCAAAAGAAACTAACAGAACATCAGGGCCTAATCTATACGAAAGATTACCTATAGATAAAACAAAACTTATAGAGTTTTTAAAACCTAGAAAAATAGCTTTTGCTGGTGTTATAGCAGAGAACTTAGCTAAAGATGCAATACCAGGTGTTATGTCAGAGCCAGATACACAACAACGTAGACGTAATGTAGAAGAAGCTCAAGGTAGAAAAACAGACGAAACAGATAAAGTAAAAGTATCTTCAGCTATTGATAGAGATCCTACAATTAAATTTAGTCGAGCAGAAATAGTTAAAACTAATGAACATATTTTTCAAAAATCTTTTAATATTAGTGATAGTGATTTTTCTAATCACGCCATAGATTGGAAAGATATTCTTAAAATAATGGGTGTTCCAAACCTTAATTTAAATAATAAAACAGAAAGAGAAAAGTTTTTAAATGATCTTATAACAAGTGGTTTTGCAGCTAAGTTACCTAAAGTGTTTTGGAAAAGTTTTAATGGTGTAAGTAAACCTAAAATTTTTGATGGAAAATATTATAAAACTTTAGATGGTAATTTAATTTTAAAAGAAACTTATAATAATTTAAAAGAAAATAAACCAAAAATAGAAAGAGATTATGATAGACAAGTTTTCTTTTTAAATACAAAAGATGCTGATAATTGGATTAAAAAAGCAGAAAATGAAGGTGTAAAATTTCCAAAAGAATCTCAAGAATTTAAAGATCTTTTTACTCCTTTTTCTTATAGTAAAAAAGTAAATAAAAAAACAGTATCTAACATTGATAAGCAAAAATTTAATGATCCTAAGTTTATAAGAATACAGGATAATAAAATGAAAGCTTTAAAGAAAATTGCTTTAGTTTTTGAAAAATTTATGGCTGAAGGTAAAGGAAAAGAAAATGCTGCTTTAGTTGCTGGCTTATTAAAGTCTACAGCTGCTTGGCAAGGTCATTTTATAAGAGTTGCTTCACCAGTTAAATTTTATTCTTTAGGTGAATTATTTGATAAAGATGGAAAAAGATTATTTAGAGAAGAACATACACTTCCTGCTTCTGGAGTTGCAAAATATATATTTAGTATAGCTGCAGAAAAAAAAGTAAATGAAAAATTTAATAACATAGAGAAAAATTATTTTCAAGGTGCTTTATTAATTAAAGACGATAATAAATTAAAAGGCCAAACTTTAAATGGTAAGAAATATAATTATATTCAAACACCACCAGAAGGTTGGAATATAGAAACAGATAACATATGGGCACGATACTTTAATGCTAATGTTGCTAACAATAATTTTGGTATAGACCCTAATTCTTTAATGACTTATCAAGGTAAAACTATATTTGAAGTATATGGTGTTAATAACTCAGGTAACTTTATAGATGATCAATATAATAAAGTAAAAAAACAAACAGCTGGGTATAACAATAAAATATTACCGGTAACAGTAAAGTTTAGTAAAGCAGATTCTTTTATTAACAATACGTTAAACGAAATGGCTGAACTTGATAAACAAGAGACAGAAGCTCAAATAAAGTTTAGCAAATCAATAGATCTAAATAAAGACTTTAACGATATAATAGAAAAGAAAACAGGTATTGGTACTGATAAAAGATATGCTAAAGTAAAAGCACAAGTAGCTGGAGCTAGTAAAGGTAAGTTTAAATTTTTTATACCTCCATCAGCTGAAGATTTTGTAGGTTTATTATATGCTACTCTTAATAAAGGAAAATTAGGAGACGCACAAATGGCATGGTATAAACAAAACCTATTAGATCCTTATGCTAAAGCTATGAATAGTATTTCATCTGATCGTATAAGTTTAATGAATGATCTTAAGGAATTAAAAAAATTATTAAAAGTTATACCTAAAGATTTAAGAAGTAAAGTACCTGGTGAACCGTTTACTAAAGAACAAGCTGTAAGAGTTTATATATGGAACTCTCAAGGTATGAGTGTACCTGGTTTATCTAAAAATGATTTAAAAGATTTAACTGATTTTGTAGAACAAAATGAAAACTTAAAAACTTTTGCAGAAGAAGTTATACAAATAAACAAAGGTGAAGAGTATGCTCCGCCAGATCTTGGTTGGGTAGCAGGTAAAATAGATACTGATTTATTAAAAGGTTTAAACACAACAAGAAGATCTCAGTATTTAAAACCTTGGCAAGACAATGTTGATGTTATATTTTCTGAAGAAAACTTAAATAAACTTGAGGCTGCTTATGGAGAAAATTACAGACTAGCATTAGAAGGTATATTAAAAAGGATGAAAAGTGGTAGAAACAGGCCATTTGCAGACAACAGTATTACCGGTAGAGTAACTGATTGGTTAAGTAATTCAGTTGGTGCTATTATGTTTTTTAATACAAGATCAGCAGTGTTGCAGCTTTTATCTACTGTTAACTTTGTAAACTTTACAGACAACAATATACTTAAAGCAGGACAAGCTTTTGCTAACCAACCTCAGTATTGGAAAGATGTTTTAAATTTAATGAACTCAGACTTTTTAAAAGAAAGAAGAGGTGGTCTTAGAATAAACGTAAATGAGGCTGATATAGCTGATATGGCTAAAAAGTCAGGTGCTAGAGGTGTTATAAGTAGAATACTACAATTAGGTTTTGCACCTACACAAATAGCAGATAGTTTAGCTATATCTTTAGGTGGTGCTACTTTTTATAGAAACAGAATTAAAACCCTTAAAAAACAAGGGCTTACTGATAAAGAAGCAGAAGATCAAGCCTTTATAGATTTTAGAGAAGTAGCAGAAGAAGCACAACAAAGTTCTAGGCCTGATAGAATTAGTGAACAACAAGCTGGTCCATTAGGACGTATTATATTGGCTTTTGCTAACACTCCAGCCCAATATGCTAGAATTATTAAAAAAGCCGCTCTTGATCTTAAGAATGGCCGAGGGGATACTAAAACAAATATATCTAAGATAATATATTATACGTTTGCTCAAAACTTTATATTCAACGCATTGCAACAAGCTTTATTTGCTTTAGCTTTTGGTGATGATGATGAAGAAAAAGTTGATGAAAAAACTAAACAAAAGTATTTTAATATTGTAAACAGCATGTCTGATAGTATATTAAGAGGTATAGGTATAGGCGGTGCTGTATTTTCTGTATTTAAAAACACTATAATAAAGTTAGTACAACAAGCTGAAAAACCAAATCCTAAATACAGTAAAACACTTTTAAACGAAGCGCTTAAAATTTCTCCTCCAATATCCTCAAAAGCTTCTAAGTTAACAGGTATAGGGTGGAGTTTAGAAAAGCAACAACAAGAAATAAAAGAAAAAGGTTTTTCATTGGATAACCCAGCTTATTTAGCTGTTGGTAGAGCAATATCTTTTACTACAAACATACCAGCAGATAGAGCTCTTATAAAAATAAACAACCTTGCTCAGTCTACAAGAGACGATATAACAACATTAGAAAGACTTGCTTTAATTGGTGGTTGGCAAGACTGGGAACTAGGTATCAAAGAACAAGACAATACTAGAGTTAAAAGAAAAGTTAAAAGAAAAAAACTTAAAAAGAAACTTAAAAGAAAAAACTAAATGATAAAAAACGGAAGACAAAAAGAAATAAGACATTATGTAGGCGCAATAGGTATATTCATACTTGTTGTAGGTATATTAACATTTTTATCTTTTCATGAAATACCTACCGTTAATAAAGATATTATTGTATCTATTATAGGTATGATAGTGGGTAGTTTATCTGTTGTAATTATGACGGTTATAGGAAGAAACCCAGATGAAGTTAACGAACTTAAAAAATCAAATGAAGGTTTAACTTCTAAGGTTGAACATTTAGTACAACAAAAAGATGAGTTAGAAAAAATGCTTATAACAGTACAAAACAATATAATAGATCAACTAACTTTGTTAGGAGCAAATGCTTTTGATACTATATATCATCCTAAAAAATGTACTTGTGGTGAAAAAAGTTGTAAATGTAAAGGCAAATGATGAGGTATTTTACAAAATCAGAATTTAATAACTTTGAATTAATGGATGGAAAGCTATTATCTATGCTTGATAATATGCGTGAAATTTATGGCCATCCTATAAAGATAACATCTAGCTATAGAAGCCCAGAACACCCTATAGAAGCGGCTAAAAAACAACCAGGTGAACACGCTTATGGTGCTGCTGTAGATATATTAAGTGACAGTGGAGGTAAAACATTTAGATTAGTTAAAGCTGCAATTGAAGTAGGTTTTACTAGAATAGGTATTAGTAGAAAAAAAGGATTTATACACTTGGGTATTGGTTATCCAGGTGCACCAGAAAAAACAATATGGACTTATTAATAAAAAATAAAAAAATGAGTGACGATAAAAAATTAAAAAGAAAACAAAAAAAGTTTTTTAAAACTGCTGATCAAATTTCAAAAAATCAAGACAAAAGAAGAGCGGGCAAAAATGTAAATAAAAATCAGCAAGATAGAAAATTTAAAAAATTAGATAAAACTGCTAATCAAGTTTCTAAATTAAAAAAAGAAAAAGCTAGTAGTGCACATGAAATGGTTCATAGTCCGTTAATGAAAAAACTTACAGCAAGTTGTAAAGCTGCTGCTAAAAGAAAATTTAAAGTATACCCATCAGCTTATGCAAATATGTGGGCATCAAAGCAACAGAAAAAAGGTAAGTGCTAATGGCTTTTTATATGCTGTCACCATTTAACAAAGGTACTAAAGGAGGTGGTACTAAAAAAGTCTGTTTGCCTATTGCTAAAATAAGAAGCATGAGCAAACAAGAAAGACAAAAAGTTATTAATGCTAAACGTACAGCTGCGGCTAAAGGTGACTATAAAAGATCTTCAAAATCTAATGTGTCAGGAACTGATAGTAAAAATTTAAAAGATTGGGTTAAACAGGATTGGAGACAAGTGGGTAATCCGAGTAAAAAATGTGGAGAAAAATAATATTTAAATAAAATAAAATGAGTAAAGAAACTATTTCAATTAAATCGAATGGAATAAGAAATGAATTAAAAGAAATACGTAAAAGTATTGACAAACTAACAAACGCG
>TARA_R110002012_G_scaffold80818_4_pt1 | contig 10432 bp, 9 predicted proteins | sample TARA_R110002012 | Tara Oceans TARA_R110002012 (sample SAMEA4396515) | marine metagenome | biome: Westerlies Biome; feature: [DCM] deep chlorophyll maximum layer (ENVO:01000326); material: water (ENVO:00002006), including particulate matter (ENVO:01000060) such as... | depth 40 m
ACCAATGATAGGTGATTTAGAATGAGTTGGTTTGACGTAATAACAAAAGAAAAAAAACCTATGGATAGAGTTTCAACTACTGCTTCCAAACTACCCCAAGATGAGGAAGCCGCTAAAAGAACAGAAGAAAAAGAATCAGAACTACTAGCACAAATGAGGGCTAGAAATAAAAAAACAAGAGAGACATTAAGAGGTGAAAAAAATGAGTGAAGAAAAAAGTGTAAGACAATTAGAGAGAGAATTAAAGCAAGCGAGAATTAAAGAAGGTGCAGAACAGAAAAATAATGTTACTATTAGTAGGGACTATTCTGTTGTGGGTGTTGACCCAAGTACAACATTGAAAAATAAAACAGATGATGCACCTAGTAATATTCCTGATGTTATGATAACTCCTAAAAGAAAAAATATGCGTAGTGAAAATATACCATTTTGAGTTGGTTTAAATGTGGTTCGATACTATCAAAAAGAAAGAGAAATTTCCTGACATTCCCGATGGAAAGGGAGGAACAAGAAAGGTTTCTTTAGATGATAGATTTGGTAGGGGAAGAAAGGTAATACGTCCTAAAACAAAAAGGAAAGATAGAAAATCTAGAAGTGGTGTGGAAGGTCTTTATGACTATATAAGTGAAAACAACGGTTTAGCATATGACGATGATTTTTCTAATGCAGAATGGGATTCCTCAATTAAAGAATTAGAAGAAATAGTGAAAGACTACAATATTAACATAAAAGGAAATACTATACCGAACTTAAATATTTTAGAAACAATAAAGAGTGATTCAGGAAAAAGAAAATACGAAGAAGCGATTTCTAGATTAGACAAAGGCCAAAAAAAGGCTTTAATTGATAAAATTAAAGAGAATTTTGTTAAAGAAGACAGTAGGCAATCATTTAGTGAAAGTGCTAAAGATAGGTATAACTTATTGTGGAGAACATCAAAGGATTCTGTAAAAAATATGAATTATAATTTAGGAACTATGTTTACAGAAATTAAAGAAGGGACAGGCGATAAAGGTTCTGTCATGTCTTCCGACATATCGAAACCATACACTAAAGAATTTGAGGAGTATTTAGCAAAAACCTTTGGTAGTAATTTATCACGTTCTTTGACGGATGTAGCATTCAAAACACTTCTCGCTGATATAAAGGAGGCAATGTCTTCTTCTGATGTCAAGGAAGAAAGTGGAAAGCCCGAACCCTATGAACAGTTCTTGGATGATAAAGGAAAGTTAAAAAAGGCTCAAATTAGTGGGATGATGAAATATAAACCTATTAGTCTTTTAGATGAAGAAGGATATGTTTTTGAAAATAAACACAAAACAAAAATAAAGGAATGGTACAAAGAAATAAAAGATTTGAAGAACTATTTTATTACTAGAGAAAGTAAATCCTATACTGATGAATATAAAAAAGAGGTTGCTAAAGGTTCTGATGGAAAATATAAGTTCGTTGGGTCTAAGAAAAAAATTGTTAGAAAGAAAGAAGTAATATATGGTGGAATATTGGTTGAGACAGAAACGGGTCTGCCTGTTCTTGATAAAGATATTAATAAAAAAATGGAAGACCTACAAAAAGAAAGTCCTATGGAAACACTATTCAAGGGGGATAAAAAACAAAAAAATACAGCATTAGGTTTAGCAAAAATGTATGCTATATTATATGGAGATGAATTAGACTTACAAAAAACAGGCATTAAGAGTGTAAAGCGCACAGGTCTGATTAAAAACTTATTAGAAAAATCAAAGAGTAAAAAGGACAAAGAAACGGATACTAAAAGGACTGTTGAGCAAGAAATTTATATATTCCAAGAGATTTTGAAAGAAGCCGCAAAAGGGAAATTCAAATTAGCATCTGAAGACGAGAATAAAGAAATGCTAAGATTACTTGCTCCTAAATTTGAAGATTATTTAGGGGGGCTTAGAAATAATCTAAATAATGGTTTTAAAACACAAATTCTTCCTAAGTCGCCTAAATTCCCATTCAAGAGTAGTGATTATGGGAATTTAGAAGAAGGGGGTGAATTAACGATAGTTCTTTTACAGAAGGTATTTAATCACCTAAACATAAGATTTAATATTGAAAAATTAACAGATAAAGATGTTAAAAATACTTTAGAAGTCTTAAACTTTGATTTCGGTGCATTTACAGAAAAGATGATTTTAGCCTATGACGACAACGAAAATAACATAATGAATATATTAGAATCGGGAAGACCTAGTGTTGATGATGAAAAATTAAGTAGGGATGTTAAATTAGATTTATTCTTTAATGATAAATATAAAAAACAAAGGATAAATGCAATATATGAAATTTATATGCAGATTGATGAATTAGAAGAAGACTTGAATGATAATGAAATTACATTAGATGATGAAAAAATAGATGACGTTAATACTATTGTAAGAATGTTATCTCTTCTTTATGCTATCGCTCTAAATGATGACATGCAATTAGACCCTTCGGCCGAAGACGATTTCGATGAAGCATTAGAAATAATAATTAAAAAGTCTAAAGGTAAAGTAAAGAGTTTGGGTTCTGATATAGATGTAGAAAAGGTGAAACGATTAAAGGAAATGTTTGAAGGATTAGATTTAGATAGAGAACGTTTCAAACAAGAAAAACAAAGAGATAATGAACAAGAAATTGATGAGGATGATTTAGGAGAAATGATAGAAGACACTAAAGAATTAATAAGTAATTTTATATTGAATGTTGTATATGATGTTGAATATACTTATCTTAAAACAACTAGTACAATGTCTGAGGAAGATAGAAAGAGACTATTTGGAAGCAAGAAAAATAAACAATTAAAAAAATCTTATCCTCTCCCCGAACATATAAAACGAAAAATAGAACAAGATGTAAAAAATATGCCTGAGAAAACTGAAAAACAACAAGAAGAAAAAAAGAAGAAAAAACAAGATTTAGCAATGCAGTATTATAACGGCACGTATCCGCAGAGAATTACCGAAGCAGAGAAAGAAAGAAGGCGGAAAGAATTTGATTCAGGAGAGGATATTTCTGATAAAGAAATGGAAGATTGGAGAAAAACACTTAGAAATAAGAAATCACCATCATACGAAGTTACACCTAGAGAAAATCCAATCGAGCCTAAGCGGGTATTTGGGGCTGCTGAACGCGAACCAACTGCTATGACAGAAGAGGAATCGAGAGCAAAGAGAATACCTATTACCCCTAGTGAGTTAAAAGAGAAAACAGAAGAAGTTACTGAAAAGGAAAGAATACAAGTTGAAGTTCCGTATTATATTTTAGAATTATCTAATGAAAATTTAATTACCGCAACTACTATGTATAATCAAAGTCTATATCAAAAACAGATATTGCCTAAAATACAAGAACTATTAGTTAAAAAACATTATTCAGGAGAAAAATCAGGAGAAAAATATCCGAATAGTTTTTTAGATGCATCGGGGAAACTTAAAATTCCTTTAGAAAAAACTCCTCTTAAAATTACTCTCACTAATGTAAAAAGACAAAGTAGTTTTAAGAATACTCCGCTTTACAAGGACATTAGAAAGGCGGAATTGAAATTGAACGCACTTGATAAAAATTTAGATAGTGCAAAAGATGAAGTTTCTAAATTAATGAACGTAACATTAAGATATCTTCTATTTTTAACAAAACAATTACCTAATGAGTTCAAACCTCCAAAGTTGAATGGGATTGCAGAACTATTAAATAAATATCCTATGACGGAAGAAGAATACAAAGCATCACTTAAATTAACTAAGAAACAAATGAAAATTGCAAATGAGTGGGTAAAACAAAGTTTAACAACAAGTACTAAAAAGAAAGGAAAGATATTAACTTTATACACAACGGATTTTAATTAAAACAATAAATTGATAAACTAGAGATAAGAACGAATAGACAAAGTGGTTGAGTATGAGTTGGAAAGAAATACTTAAATCATCTTCAATTTTAGAAAAGATTGATGCTAAACAAAAGAAGAAACTTAAGAAACTTCTTCAAAAAACTCAACCTACTGAATACATGGGTCAAGAGATGACACATCTTTCAGACCTATTAGATGAGATGAAAAAATTAGACCTAATTAAGTCCGATAAAAAACTTCAAAAAAAGTTTGAGGGCTTTGATGAAAGGAATCTAGACATAGTTTCATCAGCAGCAGAACTTAGAAAAGATTACGAAACTTTGTATCGGCAAATACGAGACTTGGTTTATCCAAAGAGTAAAGGTGATTTAGAATGAGTTGGCAAGATATAGTGAAAAAAGAAACCCCGAATGACATAGTATTAGCAGAAATAAGAAGACTAATACAGCCTGATAATGTACAGGATGCTGATGTATATTCACTTACATTTGCCTTATCAACAGGTATTAGTGATTTAGATATAGATGATTTTAACGATGCATCAATACAAAAAATGGCAGAAGAGGCCAAGAAATTAGAAAGATATATGGAAGAGTTTTATCTTGCCGTACAGGAATATTATGAAAATCCAATAAGTGAAGAAAACCCCGATGGTGAAGAATACAAGTCAGCAGGGATTAGGTGATGACCTTTGAATATGAAAGAAGAACTTAGACTGTTATTAAAAAAAGAAATTACGGTAATGTTAAAAAAAGAGGCGGGGTGGATAGATTATGAGTGATGATAATGAAATGTTAATGTTATTAAAAGAATTAGTGAATAAGGTGAAACATTTAGAGGAAGCAGTATATCATAAAGATAACCTACTTATGAAATCGGGATTGGTTGTGGTTGACTCACCTTCTCCTAGAATGGATAGTAATAATATTCCTATGGATAATACTATCAGAAAGAATATGGATTGGGAAGATATACACGAATTAGTAACTACGATGGAGAGATAAATTATGCCGGAAAAAGTAACAAGAGAAGAGAAATTATTAGAATTAGCAATTGCTAAAGCAAAGGAAGTATTACAAGAGGCTAATGTAAACACAATGAAAATAGATGAGCCATTAACAGGCGAAGAAGTTAAGGTAAAAAGACCTAAAGAAAATCCTAAAGAAGTCCCCCTACCTAAAACTAGTAACATTGAAGGAAAAGAAAATAAAATATCAAAGACTAGTAAAGAGATTTTGAAAGCACCGTTTGATGCAAGGCAGTTTCAGTCTATGATAGATGAAAAAAGGAATCAAGAAAAACAGGCAGCATTACAAAAACTACCTGTTTTATTAAAAAGATTGTTTGATGGTAAATTACAAGACTTTATGCTTGCGGCTTCTAGAGACCCCGATTTCAAATTTAGTGAAAAACCACCGTATAAATTTGAGGTTAAGGGTCGAGATGCAGCAGAACTCCTTGCAGTAGGTGATGTGGATATACTAAAACAGGAAATGGAAAGGTTGTATGCTAATTTTGGTATTGAAATCTTTAAAGGTACGAATGGGTTAGTAGTAGGTTTTACTCCGAGAAAGTAATTAGTGAGTAAGGTAGTATGCCACAAACAGGACTTTCATTTGAAAAGGAAAAGAGTTCTTTAACTAAAAGAGTTCTAGATTTTTTTGAAAGAGTTAGGTATTCATATCTTTCTGCAAAAGAAAATCCTTCTGATTATACTGATAAATGGAGAAAAACAGTAAAGGAAATAAGAGAACACTACGATTCTTTGGGAGATTTTTCCTTAGAATTAAAAAAATATTTGAAAGAGAATACTGTCTTTACGGAAGAAGCCTACGACCCTACATCTAGACAAGCAAAGGAAATATATGAAGCAATTAAAGAAATGAGGTTTAAATCTGATAAAATATCAGACCCCTTCTCTAAACAATTAGGAGATAATGTAATCGAAGAGTTTCTAAAAAATGAATCAATGTTACTAGCATTTATTCATTATGCTGTAAGGTCTCATGCTAATACTATACCGGAAGAATCTTGGAAAGAACATAATTTGAAACCCGATGAAATAACACAAGGATATATGGGATTAGATTTAGAACCTAAAGATGTGCCTATTTACATATTGGAACATTATGGTGATGAAGATTCTGATAATAGAAGAATAGAATCTAAGTGTAAAAAAGGATTAAAGTTATTAGAAAAGGTATTTTTAGAAAATCAAAAAGAAGAAAATTGGGAAGACTTATTAGAATTAGATATAACTAAGGCAGAAGATGAAAAAAAATCTAAGATTGATTTTATATTACCCAACAAACCTATGTATAGAATATTTGAATTAGATGACTTAGATGAGATTAAAGGATTAACAGGAGAGTTTGTTGTTCAAGAAAAATATGATGGTATGAGAATACAGATTCATAAGTTCGATGGTAAGGTCAAAATATATTCCTATAATGAAAAAGACATTACATCAAAATGTCCTAAACAGGTAAAACATATGGAAAAGAAACAGTTTGGTGATTGTATTTTAGATGCTGAATTAATGTTGTTTTTAGAAGATGAACCTTTACATAGGGCAGATACAATAACACACGTTTTCCATAAAAAAACTAAGGGTGAATTGAGAGCCCATGTTTTTGATGTAATGTTGCACGAAGGAAAAAAGATGTTAGATACTCCTTTGAGAGAAAGGATTAATATTTTATTATATCAATACGCTCAACATTCTTCGGAACATTTAGCATTCCCTTCTAAAAAAGATACTAGAATAGCAGATTCTAAAAAAGAGGTAGGAGAATATTCAAAAGGTATTATGGAATTACCTGCATCAGAAGGAGTAGTAATCAAGGATATAGAATCCACATATTATGTAGGAAGCAGAAAAAATCCAAAGTGGATTAAGTGGAAAAAATTCGTTGACTTAGATGTAGTAGTATTGGAAGATAAAACTACTAAGAGCAATTTACATTCTTATACTATGGGAATTGGCCCTGTTACAGCAGAAGTTGCTAGAAATTATACTACTGTTGATTATGAAGATAAAGCATATTTGAAAGTGGGTAAGGCTCTCAATACAAAAATAAACGTTTCAGTAGGTTCTATTGTTAGAGTAAAGGTTGATGAAGTAACAAAAAAGAAAGATGGTTTTAGTTTGTATTCTGCTAAAGTGATAGAAATACCGGAAGTAACACAATCGGATAATATTGCTACTCTAGAAAAATTATCAACAAAAACAAAGAAATCTCTTCAAGCGGCAATGGAATATGTAGCAGGTAAAACTTTAGGTAGTAAATTTAAAGTTATGAGTGGGGTTGAAGCAGCGTTAGTTAAACCTAATAAAAATAAAAATAAAAATAAAAAAGTTAAAAAATCTTATTATATTACAGATAATATTCACGGTACTGCTGAAATAATATTAAAGGAAAATTTAGATGGATATACTCTTTATGGTTTTGATGGAGATTCTTTAATGCAGAAGAATGCATTACACAATATTGATTTGTGGAAAGAACAATTAACAGAATTGATAAAAAGCAAACGTTCAGAATTAAGAATATCTATTCGCAATGAAATATTAGATAGCGGTAAAGATGCTCTAGAGTTTGATAAAATAGTATTATTTGTTAGAAAAAAGCACATGGATTTATACCAAAGTTTGTTTGATTCACTAGAATCCAAATTAATGAATTGGATGAAAAAACAAGATTCATTTATTTACAAACATCCTAATACTTTTATGTCTAACGAAGAAGTTTTAGAAAAAGATACAGATGATATGGTTATTCATAAAGAAGAATCAAGAGAAGGAGATTTTAAAATAATAAAAAGAGAAGACGGAAATGTTGATTTCATAATTACTTTCAAAGAAACAAGATTTGCTTGGTTAATTGATATTGAAGATACCGATGACATTTACAATTTATTCGGAAAGTCTAACAAATATCCCGCTATTGTTTCTAAAAAAATAGCAGAAGGAAAAACTATTGATGAGGGTAAAGTCATTCTAGGTGTTCAGAAAGATGGATACCATGAATATAAATTAGAAGGAGATAAATTTCAAACTAGAATACATGTTAGAGTTGTTCCCGTTAAAGAAAAAGATACATGGGTAGTTTGGACAGGTAAAAAACAATCAATGTTAGACGATAATGACGATGTTGATATTTGGAATATTAAAGATGATAAATATGCTAATTTGAAGTTTCCATCGGAAAATAACGATTAATTAATATAGTAAAAGTAAAAAGACAAAGAAATAATGCTCATGCAGCCATCTCTTTTATTCAAAGCAGATAAAGAGCATGAGTTTACTATTCTTAAGTCTGATGATTTAGTTATTGGGGGTTATGCTTCAATAGAAATTGTTGATAAACAAAATGATTTAATTACACTAAAAGCCTTAGATGAAGCAGTTGGAAAATATATGTCTGAAAAGAAATATAGGAATGTTATGTCTAATCACTCTAATGTTCAAGTTGGAGAAGTCATTGAAAAGTATAGAGATACTAATGGTACTCTTCATAAAACAGGCGTTGATGATGTAGGTTTTTATGTTGTTATTAAATTAAGAGATGACATAGAAAAAGCAAAAGAGATTTCAAGAAGTATTAGAAAAGGAACTTTACGTTCCTTTAGTATTGGAGGCCAAGCGATTTCTAAGAAACAAAGAACATCAGATGAGTTTGGTGAGTACAATGAGATAGACAGATTAGAGTTACATGAAGTAACTATCTGTGAAAAGGGTATTAATCCCGAAGCAAAATTCGACATTTTAAAAATGGAGGACAGAACAATGAGTGAAAAATTGGAAAAAGCACTCGAAGAGTTGAATGACTTGATGAAACAAGTTAACGGACTCGGAGAGGAAGGAAAATATGACGAAGTAACGAAGAACGCAGAATATATGGATTCTGAAATGGATGAAGAAGAGAAAGCATCAATGGAAGAAGAAGATATGGAATCTAAAGAAGATATGGACGAAGAGGAAATGAAGGCTCTAGACCAAGATTCAACTAGAGACTATGAAGCAGGGGAACTTGTAGTAAGTGGCGGTAAGCCTACTGCTGCACCTAGTGAACTAAAGAGTGAAGGCTTAGAGGCTTCGGACTTTAGTACTCTTAACCTAAGTGCAGAAAATGTTGAGAAAGCATATGCACAATTCAAAGCAGAACAGATGGAAAAACTTGCATACGATAACCTATCTAAACAATTTGAAGCAAGACTTTCAGAAGAACTTGCAGTTAAGAAATCAGCAGCAGAATCCGCATCATACGATGCTAGAACAGATGTAGCAGCACTAAAACAAGAGTTTGCTCTACTACGAAAATCTCTATCAGAGAAAGACGAAACAATTCGCAAGAGCGCGGAAATGTCAATGGCATTACCGGAAGGAATACCTACAAGTTTAGAGGCAGCAGCCAATATGACTTGGGAAGACGTACATTCTCTTGTGAGGGGAAATTAAGGAAGTGAAATTATGAGTGGATATATTAAAACAATGAAAGATTTAGAAGCAGCAACATACGGATATGGCGGAACAGGAAGCGGCAATGCCTTGCTTAAAGCAGGTGGAGTTGTAGGTGGTTTCGGTACTCCTCACGATACTAGTGCTAATGCATTTACGGGTGCAGCAGGTCTAGGTGATTTGTACAACTTACTATACGGACAAAAAGTTTGGTCTGTATTAAACCAAGAAGTAAACCCTCTAGCAATGCTTGCTAAGAGACCTTACACATCTAGCGGTTGGAGAGTTTTGAAATCTCGACCTATTGGTGGTAGTGATGCAGCATTCGGTACTGGTACTAATGCAGTTACCGCTAGTATTTCATCAGCAGATGCAGCAACTCCTAGAGCAGACCAAATTGGTGGTGTCGGAGAAAACGCAACATTAGGTGGTGCAGACGGATTTAGAGCAATTGCTCCTGAATATACTAAACTATATGTTAGCCCTAAGACTATTGCACATCTATTCGAGTTCTCAGAACTAGGAATGGAAATGGCTGCAATTGATGATGGTGTTGGTGATATTCGTGCTATCGTAAGAGAAGACATGGGTAAACTACACGCAGAAGTTCAAAGTAAGATGTTAGTTATGCCTCTTGAGAAATACTCAGAAAACGGTACAACAGGTATTGAGAAGAACTACACTTCTTTAATGAAGATAGTTTCATCTGCTGTTGAACTTGCAACTATGGCTGATGATGACGTATTCTACCACAACCAAACAAATAACGGTACAGCAGCACAACTTGCTGATGCTACTACTATCTTTGGTTCAACTAGGACTGTTACTGTTAACACATCAGGCGGAAGTGGAAACTACACCTACACAGGTGTTCCATCTTTCCTAGATGCAGAAGTTGATTTCGGTGCAGGTTATACCTCCGGTGAATGTAGAGTTCTAACACTAAGCATTCTTAATGATATGATTAGAAGAATCCGTACTAATGGCGGAAACCCTAAAGTTATCATTACAGGATATGATACCATTCAGAAAATCTCTGATTTACTACAATCACAAGAGAGATTCATGGATAGGAAAGAAATCGTTCCTTCCCATAATGGTGTTCGTGGAGTTAA
>TARA_R110002012_G_scaffold320339_2_pt1 | contig 10426 bp, 12 predicted proteins | sample TARA_R110002012 | Tara Oceans TARA_R110002012 (sample SAMEA4396515) | marine metagenome | biome: Westerlies Biome; feature: [DCM] deep chlorophyll maximum layer (ENVO:01000326); material: water (ENVO:00002006), including particulate matter (ENVO:01000060) such as... | depth 40 m
ACTTGTCTTCCCAACCATCTGGGTCAGTACTTCCTTCAGCCCATGCATTACCAGTAGTTTGTCCTAAAATACCAGAACCTTTAGTAGCCGAAGCTTCAAAAGTTTTACCTGATAATCCAGTACCGCCATCTATAGAACCTAAATAGACAATATCTTCACTAGCTATTTGAGTTGAAGTAGTTAGATGAGCATAACCAGTAGTGATTGCGCCACCAGCACTTAATTCAGCTGCTGAGTTTAATACTTTAAAAGAATGTATTAAACCATCGTCATCTTTCAACTGGAATGTCGCACCACCTACAACCCATGTACATGGTTTTGCAGTAGCTGATATTTTACCGTACTCATCATAGAAACAAGATAAGAATAAATCCTTATCTGCTCCTAGAGATGAAGCACCATTAGTACCTAAACTATCACCAACTTTAGAAATAGTAATACCAGTTAGATTAGTTTCAAGTGCAGTCATACCTGAAAGTTGAAAGTTTCTTCGTTGCCATTGATGTCTCTGTTCTAAAAATTTAAAAACAGGGTCATCTGTTACTTTTTTTGCTACCTTCGATAAATACACAAAAAATGGAGATTGTTGTGGAGCAAGCTCTGCAATCCTTTCACCAAAGTTAAACATTCTACGAGTGTTATCAGTGGTTACTCCCCAGCTTTGCGTATTCTGATTCGAAGGACTATATACATCATTTATTGCCATGTGTATACCCTTCCTTTCCTTGTTTTAGTGTTATCATTATACTATGTCCAAGGATTTTTAGCTTTATGAGCATCTACTAGCCCTGCCATGATATCGTCTTCTGGAGAAGTCTGTGTTGCTTGACTATTCTGAGAAGGCATTACTCCCATGGGTGAAGGAACTTGCTGAGCTCTTTCAGTTTGTTGAAAAGCAGGAGATGGAGGTGGAGCTGCTACGTTTTGAGCAGGTTGTCCTTTATTCATCTGATATAATCTCCATAAATTATCCATATTTATAGATTTGTCATCAGACATCTCTGTAACAAAATTAACAGCATCATCTTCAGTTGCATTAAAATTAGCCATTACATACTCAGCAGCTTGTCTAGCTTGTTGTTCTTGGGCAGCAAATTGTTGTTGTTGTCCCATGAACTGTTTTTGCTGAGTTTGTAGCTGAGTCATTTTATCCTGAAACTTAGCTGCATTATATTCATTTAACAGAGTATTATAATTTTCCATCTCGTCTTGCCAATCTTCAACATCATCAAGATATTTAGCAGATTCGCTTCTAGGGTCTTCTAACGCATCACTTCGGTTAAAATTCCTAGGTTTTCCTGGCTTTGCAGGTGCTTCTGGAAAAGTATTTTCAGTTTCAAAGTTTGCTTCTTGAGGTTGTTGAGCAACTGCTCCTGGCTGCATAGCCTGAGGGTTGTTCTTTAAATACTCAATAGCAGGTGTATACTTATTCATTTCAGCTTTTTGTTGCGCTAACTCATTCTGAGCTTTCGCTGCCTGTGACTGCCAGTACTGATACCTTCTTTCATCATTACTAGTATCAGTGTTTGTGTTTTGAACAGGGGTTTCTTGTACAGGTTGCTCAGGTTGTGCTTCATTCAAGCTCTGGTTTTCAGCTGGATGAGGTACTACGTGAGGCTGCTCATTACTGTTCTCATTATGTGCTTCAGGAAATGCTTCTGCAAATACATCTTTTACAGATTCTCCTGGAGCCTCAATAGAGCCGTTTGTTTGGGTATCTATATCGTTCATTTTTTGCCTTTCTTGGAGCTCTTGCCAGTAGAGGTATCCGATTGTTTTGTTCTTTCCGCATTCATTTTCCTTGCGTCATCTGATATTTGGCTCAGAATGTCATCAAGACGCTTTTCAAACAATTTACCTGAGTAATCACTTTTGGTAGCTGTTTTATTAAGTTGCGTCTTAAATTTCTCAACTTCAACTCTTTGTTTAAGGTGTACATTTTCTCTATCTCTAGTTTGCAAGTCACCTTCAAGGTCTGTAATCTGTTCTTCCATTTGTTCAATTTGCCCTTGAAGTTGTTGAACTTCTCCTTGTCTTGCAAGTACTCCTTCCATATCATAAACTTCTGTTTTCTTAAGAACTTCTACTTGGTCTATGATTCCCTGTTGAAATAAATTTGTATGTAACTCTAATTGAGCATATCTATTAGTAGGCAATGTAGAACCTGTAACAACTATTAAATCATATTTACCAATAGTAACATCATTTAATATCTCAATTTCTCCAGTCATATCATTAACTAATCCTTGATTCATAGTTTCTTCTGTTACAGAATTATTAGGATTAATGACTCTAATTGTTTTTTCTTGTGTATATAATTGCTGTGATAAAGGAATAACAACTTCTCCAAGTCTTTTTAATCCTGCTTCTATATCTGATAGTTTAGACTTCATTTTTCTTTGTCCAAATTCATCAATAGCTATAGTTGCTTTATAAGTCTGTGGAGCAGCTTGAGAATTTCCTTGCATTATTTCATACAACCCTAGTTGATGGTCAATATCAGTTTTAGCAGTTTGCTCATTTTGATAGAGTTCATTAGAGAGTTGAGCTGGCTGAACTAAAACAGGCTGACCATCAGAGGGGTCGAAGGGGATTGCAACCCCAGGTTGTGCCCATTTCTCTTCAAATTCTTTCATGTCAACACTTCCTTCAGGAACTAACACTTTAGTATTAGTACTTGTAGTTGCATGAGCTATTATTAAAGAACGGGTCTTGTTTATAAATTCTTGTAAACCTTTTACCATTCGAACATCACTCATAGGAAAAGGAGTTCTTGTATGTAAATTCATAAAAGTAACTAAAGGATATTTATCTGTAGGCAATAATCTTGAGTATAAATAAGCATCTCCCATAATAACACAATATCTTATTCTAGGTAAATCAACTTCAACTACTCTTATTAGTCCTGCTTCTATAAGTTCTTTTTTATTAGTCTGTCTTACAGGCATTCCTTGTTGCATTAATTGTTCTACCTGATTAGGGTCTAATACAATCTGGTTATTAACCATAGCAACTTCTTCTTCACAATACATTGAAAATTCATCTTTCATTAGTGTATGTTCTTTACCACTAAATTCTTCATAAACTCTATACATAGAAACCATTATTTTTTCATACTTCTCATAACCTCTTATGTATTCATCATGCTCTCTATCATTAATATCTTCAGGGAAAATCATTTTATCTTTTATAGTTTCGTCAACTCTATTAGTCATAGGCATATCACTAGTTTGTTCACCTGTAGCGTTTTTGATTTTAGTAGCATACATAGGATATAATTTTTTAGCTTGGTCTTTACTAAAAAGTCTAGATATTATAATGCATTCTGCATCATCGCAAAATCTATCTCTAGAATTAGGGTCTATGTAAACTTCTAAAGGGTCTACTGAATGAAAACAAACTTCACCTTTACCATCATCTTTCATTGGGTCTTGATAAGCCAATATACATCCCATGCCAATAACATAGTAATCATCAATAGCTTGTCTTAATTGAGTAACACCGTCAGATATATCAAATATATATGCTAATAAAGTGTTCATTACTTGAGCGACTTTATTATCAGAATCTTCTCTAGGAGAAACTCTAAACTGAGGCCTGTTAGCAGTAAGCATTGCTTTTGCTGCCTCAACAGCAGGATGTATTCTATTAACAACAACTGGAGCTTGACCTCTAGCCTCTAGAACATCTTTCTGTTCTTTAGTCCATTGTCTTCCTAATCTAAATTCTCTATCTTCTTGAGCATTTTCTGCCCAAGTTCCTCTATGTTTACTATATCTTCTAAAAGTATCATGAACTTCTTGAGCTAGCTTTTTTTTATCGCCAGGACCAACATCTTCATAATTTTTATATTTATGTATGAACTTTTCCTCTACCATAATTCTCCTAAATAAAGATAGAAATCTTCAAGATAATATACCACTACATTGTCATCCAATCAAGAAACTTATTTTTTACAGTTTTCTTTTCATTGATTAGTTCTTTAACTCTACATGGTTTTGCTCCATCTAAAGCTGTCCATGCTGCATCCATAACATCGTCATGTTTGCCTCTTGGATAAGATAAGAATTCTTTCTGTGCCTCTAAATCTTGAGGTCTAAAGAAAAATTTACCTTTTGCAAAAATAGGAACTAAAGATATTAGTCTTTCACTCTTTCTATTACGAGGCTTTACTCCTTTTTCTAATCCAGGTATATACATATTCTCATCTCTCATTATTTTTCTAACATTAGCTCTCAATGCTTCTTGGTATGCTACTGTTTCTATTTTCATTCTCTTGTGTTTGTATTTTTTAAATGTATCTATAATTTTTCTAGGTTGTTCTGCTGGGTCTAATCTTTCTCTTGTTAAATCAACTATATACTTATTATCTTCTGAATCTATTCCAATAGTAACAATAACAAAGAAATCTGCTAATGAAGATAGTGATGATGCAGGGTCTACTCCTCCATATAATTCTATAGGTACTATTTTCTCCTCTTCTCCATTAGGCATAACTAAACAAGGCTGTCCTTCTATCCTTTTAAAGTCATAATGATGTAATTTTATATACTCAGGTTTAAAAGGAGCATCATCAGGAGCTTGCGCTATATTCATGTATTCTTGGAAAAAACCAGTTAAATTACCAACAGAAGCATATTCTTCTTTTATAGACATAATTCTATCTCTTGGAAATCTTTGAGGCCAAATAGACTTTTCTTCTTCATCCCATATAGAATACCATAAAACATTCCATGCAGATGACTCTTTCGCCCAGTATAAAAAGCAATCTTCAGATATAACAGTACCAATCATTATAATTCTACCTTCATCAGACAATGATGGTATTACAGCTTCTGTCATCCATTTTCTATTTTTAGCTCTTGCTTCTGGTGTAAACGCATTTAGTTCTGATTCAAAATCGTCAACTATAATTAAATTAGGTCTTGTGTCTCCCTCAATAAAACCCCTAACTCTTTGTCCTGTACCTACAGCTACTATACGAGTACCATTTGCAAGGACTACATCTGTATGAGTCCATCTTTTTGCAGTATCAGGTCCCATATCTCCAAATAACTTTTTAAAGTTTTCACTATGAGTTAAATGATATTTTATACGAGATAAGAAGTTTATTGACTGAGCTTGCGATTCTGATATAATAACCATAAATATTTCTTCATCACTAGCTTTAAATGCAGCTCTCCATAAAGGTAAAATAAGACTTGTTGTCGTGCTTTTAGCTGTACCACGAGGAGCTGCTATTAATACTCTTCTTTTATCAGGATTAGATATATAGTTATAAATATCTTTGTGAAATGGGGGAGTAGTTCTTTTTAATGCAGTAGGAAAACAGAACCTACCAAAAAGCCCTAAGTTATTTTTTAATTTCTTAAGGGCTTGAGTTTTTTCATATTCTTCTTCGTAATCTAATACTACATCACTCATCTATTACTTTCTGATTTGTAGCAATAAGCTTCTTTTCTTCTTCTGCAATTTCATCTATAATTTTTCTAGTAGAAGTAGCTTCAATTTGAGTAGTTTCAACAATTTTATCCTTATCTCTCATTCCAAGCATATCTTGAATATTCTCAACACATCTCATATAATTACTAACATCTTTTTTATCTTCAGCCATAGTTATAGCTTTTTTTAACATAGTAACTACATCTTCTTCACCAAAAGCATTATCTTTTAATAGTTTTATTCTCTCTTCTTTTACCATAGTTTTAAATACCTCCGAACGCATCCAGCGTTTTATAGTTCTTTTTTTAGCGGAATTAATGTCTCCATATACCGTTTTAATAACTACTTCTGAATCAGGCTGGATAGCATAAAACAGAGCTGCATCTTTCATTTTTTGTTTTTTAACTTTAACTTCGATTTCACGTTTACCACTAAGCGTGTGAACAGACTGCCTACCTTTAGCATTAAATGCTTGTTTATCACGAATAGGACTATAAAAAATATAACCCCAAGGCATACGAATATAGTTCCTAACTCCAGTATTAGAGCTATGATATTGTTTTCTTTTAATGACTTTACCGATATACCCATCATCTGATACGGCATAATCTCCTTCGTCTGCGTCTTTCCAATGTTTAAAATTTATTCCTTCGTTAGATGCTTCTTCTTTTGTTCTAATTTTATAAGATGTTAATCCTACATCTTTATGTTTAATGTCAATAAAAAACATTAATCAACTAGTTCGAAATGTGGAAAATCGTCAAACCGATTATCATCTACCTCGAAATTCATATTCCAGTCTCCTCCCCAGCGAAGAGTAATACCCATCCTACGAGCCAACCCAAGCACGAACCCACCAAAAAGTGTGAAACGCTCTCGGTCATTCCAGTCCACGGGGTAAGGCACAACATCAACAGCACGACTAGGCTTTGAATTATGCCGACCAAGAGGGTAACGGACTTTAGTTTTTCCTTCTGCATGATACCTATCCTGAGTCCTCTCGTCTCTGTGTCCTTCTAATACACTACAATCTACATACTTTATGACTTCATTAAAAACCTCTTGAAGTCTTTTATCACATGTAGCTAACTGTTCTTTACTTTTCTTTCCGAATTTTGCCATATTTTTTTACACCTTTTATTAAGTTACTAACATTAAAAGAATAAGGAATAAGAGTATTCAATGTCTTTTGTCTTTTCTTACAACCTCCACATTGCTTTAAACCAGCTGCAGATGTTAATTTCTTTATAGTATCTCCAAGTCCTTTGCTTTTCATATTATAACTCCGAATCTCTTGGGTCTGCATATCTACCTGACTGACCTAATGTATATTTAATACCTGTTTTAACTTTATTTTTCATATTAGCTAAATTTTTTCTTATTTTCTTTTTTCCTAAATAATTAGATAAAATATGTTTTTTAGATGTTTTCCAAACAATTAAAGATTTAAGGTCTGCATTTGTAATAAAAGGTTTAGATATAAGCCTAATTCCTAGAGATAACTTTTGTCTCCAATATATAGACTTTTTATCTAAACTATTACCTTTTTGACTACCTGTAGACATTACTGAGTAATGCTTGTAAGAGCTATCGTTTTGCCTTCGACCTCTTGCTCGATGATTTGTTACTAATTTTTTTTGCATTAAATAATCTCCTTGTGGTACCCTTAGTCCCGTGCCAAGGGTTACCTACACTGCTTGAGCTAACCATTTTCATTATCTTCTAGCTTTTCTTCCTGATTTTACTCTACGAGTTGCGCTCATAGACCTAGTGTTTCTAACTCTACCTTTAGAAACTTTTGTTGTTGCTCTTTTTGGTTTACTTTTACCTACTTTTCTTTTTGGTTTTTTTTTAGCTTTAGCATTAGCAGAAGCTTGTGCACCTACCTTTTTTTTATAAGCCATTGTATCTCCTTGTTATTATGATGTGAAATTTCCTCTTGCTTTATGAGGAATTAATAAAATTTCAAATTTTTGGTCTGCTTGAACTGTTGCTGAGCTTATATTTCCAACTCCAACAGCAAATCTTAATTGACTCGTTCTAAAAACTCCTGTAGAAGCAGCTCCATCTGCAAAGCCTATATTACTTGACTTTGCTAATTCGCTATTATCATTGTTGCTTGCGCCAAAAAATGATATAGGAGTCTGTTCAGTTCTTTGCTCAGTGTCATCTAAATCTATTACAATTCTACTTACTTCGCTACTTATACTCTCTCCAGTAACCGCATTATCAAAGCAATCAAAAATATTCATGCCATGATTCCACCTAGTAGGCTCATCTCCTATTTTTAGAGATTTTGTGTTAGGTGCAACAGCAGTTATTAAATTTATTTGTAAATGAGTAAGGACAGTACCATCTACTTTTAATAAACTTCTTTTAAAAGGATTTATGACTAAAGTAAAATCTCCTTTTAATCTAATTGGAATATTTTCAGTCATATTGTAATACTGATTCAATTTACCTGTAGTAGCTGAAGGCCATAAATTTATTGTAGTAATATATGAATTTGTAAATGATTTATAATAAGGATTATTGTAAGTACCGCTTCCTTTAACCCATTGGGAAGGATGACCTAAAGACTCTGATAAATAAGGGCTCCAGCTTGACATTTTAACTCTATCCATTATACACCTCTTTCAAAAGTTATTATTGCATTCCAAGCAAGATTTATAGTACCACCTGTAGTATTTTGATAAGATAACCTCAAATAAGGCATTATACCGTTTTCTTCTATTTTGAATTTATAAAAATCTCCTGCAGCAGTTGGGTTAGTTCCACCTGACTGACTCCAAGTAATATTAGAGCCTACTATAGAATCCCAGCTAGCTACATCTCCTTTTAAATAAGATAAACTGTTAACACTTCCCTCAACGTCTAATGGAAAATCAGTTAAACCTGCTACTCTATTTACATTGATTGCAAAATCCGAACAAATATCTTGAGGTATAGGCTCTGTTACAGCCCAATCACCATTAGGTACTTCACATGGTGCAAAATTAGCAATCCAACTACTAGTTAATAACTTTTCTGAAGGATTAGCTGTTTGATTTGCTCCTTTTTCCCATCTTATAACTCTAGCATTAGCCATGTGGTACCACTGCAATCTTTATTTTTAATATTCCACCTGCATCTGAGGCAGCACCTTGGTCAGCACTAGGACCAGTAGTCCTTAAAGCCATATAAGGTAATACTCCTTTTGCATCAATATCGTAAACTTTGTTTATACAAGCTCCACTTATAGATAATTCTCCAAAATCTTCTAATTTAACCCAATTTGTTCCATTGACAGAGCCTACAACTTCAAAATCATTTAATGTTGCTGAACTAGCTAAGGTCAAATCAGCTTTATTTACAACCATACAGTTAACAGCTATTGAAAAATCTTCTCTAACTATCCAATCAAACCTGGGACTATAAAATACAGTACCATCATCTGCATCATCTAAGTATAAATCAATCGTTCTTACAGGAGTACTTAATCTGCCTGAATCTGTTGTTAATTTGTAAATATACCCATCATCGTCTGCTTGAGCTACTAAACCTGATGATAAGGTAAATTCAGTTGCATCATTAACAGTAAGGACAGTTCCCATTAAAGTAGGAAGAAACCATTCTCCACTACCTCCAACATTATTAGCGTTAACATGCCAATATAAAACATCGCCAACAGCTATATCATTTCTTATGTCAGAATCTGTGCCTCCATCAACAGTAATAACTGTTTGACCAGCAACTTCGCCAGAGCCGTTGTTTATCTGTACTGTTGTCCCTACGAAGCTAGTTTGGTTAACTAACTCTTTTTTCCATCCTAATTTATCAAAATATGAATCAGCCATTAGTATCCACCTCCTGATGTCATGTCTGGGTTTTGCGGTGCTTGCTGTTGAGGGGGAGCTTGCTGTTGACCAGTAACCTTTTGTCTTCTACGCATCATCATTTGTCTTAATCTGCTTCCAAGCCCTTTTCCAAAGCCTCCTCCTCCAAAGCCTCCTCCAAAGATACCTAGCTTTTTAGGAAATTGATTGCCTGTATTAGGCATATTTCCAGACATTTTCTGCATTTTACTCTTCATGTTGCTAAAAGGACCTCCTCCTCCTTTAAACTTGCTAAACATTTTACCTAGTAAGCCTCCAAAACGTTTTTTACCAGGTCCTCCCATAACTGGAGTACCTCCTCCGCCTCTTTTAGCCTGTAATTTAGCCCTAAAACCTTTAAACTTATCCATAAATCCCATAATAGCCTCTCTTAAACTTTTTAAAAAAAAATATACTGAAAAAAATTACGAAATATTAAAAATATAAACAACATAAATAAAAAAGCTTGTTTAATATAAATATTCTATTATATTTAAAAACTATAAGATAGTCTATATAAGATATATATATAAGATAGTTATATAAGTAGATACCCCTAAGGGTATCGTTCTATCTATAACCTACTGTAACCGCCTCTATAAGTACAATTTCTAAAAAATATAACAAGATTGGATGTGTGTGGTATATATACATTGACTCCCCCGTTCTTTTAAGGGCTATGGGGGGTAACCTTCGTTCAAGAACAGTGGTGTCTTACAATGGCCCCCTCTCACATCGATACATTATAACTAATTATAGAAAGCGAGTCTAACATGAAAGACAAACTTATAACATGGTTCAACACGTTGAATCTTACTCCATTCATCAAGAAGTCTACAACTAACACTAACTATCAGAATCATTCAACAGGTGCTATGATTAAGCAGATTAGCATGCCTAATGATGATGATTCTTATCTTGCAATCAAGCAGGCTATAGCATCAACTGATAGTAAGTTACACTCTTTAACTCATATCGATGCTGATACAGGCTTCATTCATGAGTTTAGATTAGTTGTAGCACCTAAAGGCTCTGAGTGGCAATCTAAGCGTAAAGGCGTTGTTAAGAGTGGTATTAGAACTACTAATCATTGTAAGATAGACTACATCATCAATCCTCCTAAGGTTGAT
>TARA_R110002012_G_scaffold112409_2_pt1 | contig 10421 bp, 10 predicted proteins | sample TARA_R110002012 | Tara Oceans TARA_R110002012 (sample SAMEA4396515) | marine metagenome | biome: Westerlies Biome; feature: [DCM] deep chlorophyll maximum layer (ENVO:01000326); material: water (ENVO:00002006), including particulate matter (ENVO:01000060) such as... | depth 40 m
ATTCTCCGGGCATTAGCATTCTGGGAACTGAGTCCTGATTTGCGACACCGCCAGTTACAAAACCACCGTCCTTCATTCCAGGTAATTTACTTACCAGCAACTTGGCCATAGAGAAAGCAATAGAAGCAGCACCGCCAGCAAGCGCGAATCCGATAAAGGGACCGACACCCACGTGGGCCTTATATGCTTCAGATGCAGCTACAGCAGCGTTACCTACGATCTCTTTTTCCATGATACTCAGAGAGGTGTGAAGCATACTTCCGGCTGCTGCCGAAAATGCGGCAGCGAATTTTTTCTGGCCGCCTTCTGCTGCATCAAACGCAGTAACAAATCCCTGCCCTATACTGAGCTGGACTTGTTCAATTTGACCTGCGAACTTCTGCTGCTCAGCGAGATCTTCCTCCATCTCTTTCTTTTTTCGTTCTCTTCTTAGAGCATGGTACTTCGCATCAGCGGCATCTAGTGTTCTCTGATGATCTAACCGGCTCTCTAAATGCGCCGTTTCTTTTTGATTCGCGATATCGATAGACTTGAGATAGATCGCGTGATTCTTTTTGCGAATTGCGGCAATCTGCTCTGCTGTGAGTTTTATCTTACCGCCAGTTTCACCGTTCAGTTTTTTAGTGGCTTTTGTGACTTTCTTTAAACCGCCGTCCTCTTCGTTTAAAGCCTTCTCTGCCTTCTGAACAGCTACAATCAACTCACCGTGTTTAGTAGCGCTCTCTGCAATTGCGGCGTTAGCGTGGCCAATGGTCTCAGTGTATTTATTAAACACGCCGCTCATTTGGTTTTCTTCTGATCTAAATAAGTTGATACCTTTAATTACCAAATTGATACCGTCTACCATAAGCTCAAAAGGCTTGTTTATGATTTTAGTAAACTCTAGATAGATATTCTCAGCTACTCCAAAAACAGCAACAACTGATTGAGAGAAAACGCTTACGACTCTTACGAGAACCTTAAATCCCATTTTGAAAACGTCTACAAAAGGCGCAAACCAGTTACTAAAAGTACCAGCCTCTTCTTGGATGACTTTAAAGAATCGAATAAAAGCGGGTTGGAATTCTCTAGAAATTGCACCAGCGATTTTGCCCATCGCCGTGCTGGCGTTGCCCATCTCAGTTTGATACGCGTTAGCCATCTCAGCAGCAGCAGTGCTAGATACTAAACCAAGAGCATTAGCGCGGCGCTCTAGGGCTTTCATACCCTTTGCTCCCATATTGAGAACGGGCATTAATTGGACGCCCGATTCACCAAAGAGTTGGTTTGCTGCCGCAGCTTTCTGAGAAGACGATCCCAATTTGCGAACCACTTCTGCGCCTTCTAGAAATAGCTGTTTGGCCGATTTAACGCCTCCTGATGCATCTCTTAGGCTAATTCCCCAGCGCTTGAAGTCAGAGCTATTTGCTACAGCTTTCTCAGAAACCGTTTTGATTGCGTTGGTCAGTTGTAGCAAACTGACATCGCTTTGAGCTGCTATGAATTTAAGCTTAGACAATTCCTCTACGGTCATGCCTACCTTTTCCGCTGTTAAAAGTAACTCATTCCCAGATTGAGTCGCAGCATCATTAAACTTGATAAGAGCACCGAGAGTACCGAGGAAAGCCCCGCCTGCTAGAGCAACAGCCTTACCGGCAGATTTCCAGCTTATGCTGATATTCTTGGCTTGCTTGGATAAGGTTTTAGCTTGTTTCGTTACACCCGCTAGACCTTTGGAAAGTTTGTCTTGTAGCTTTAGGGTAATTCCTACCGCTCTTGCGCCCGCCATCTTTTTGCCCTTTCCTCTTCTGCGACTTTGCTTATGTTAGAACATAGAACAAAAACATCTATAACGAAATTCGGTTGATCCATAAGATCGCTACCTCCCCAGGGTAGCGCGTTAAATTCTTTGTACTCACTCCACCAAGCTATGCACTCCCAAGCCTCATTATCAATTTGAGACATCGGGCATCGCCTAAGCTCTGGCATCCAAGCCCAAGCGACATTCGGGTTTGATTCAGAATCGCAATTTCGGATTTTTCTTTTATCGTCTCCATCTGCGAATTCGTCACCTTTGCATTTACTACATCCCCACTCTAAAGTCTTTAGATCCCCACTGAGGATCATCTTTAGAGCGATCTCTATTTTTTTCTGAGACCTGCTTTCAGTGTGCTGATCTCAGTAAGGGCTGAGAATACCTCATCGATAAATCCGATTTCTCCGCGAGAAAAAAGATCTGGACCTGTTTCGATGGAGTTGCCCCTGATGTCTGAGTAATTCCTAATTTGAGATACTCGATCACCAATAATTTTCTTCATAACCTTTTCAAGGCTTGCAGTCTTATTTGTGTTTGCTGATCTAGTATACTGCCGAAACTCGCCACCGGTCATTGGTTGCAAATTGAGAACTACCTGATCATCTTCAGGCAGCTCTCTGTTGTCGTCAAATTCTGGAACGTATTCTACGCTGTCCGATTCATTCATAATGTTTCCCCGATTCTCAAATTGAGATTCACAAATTAGCTTGTTTGATTAATTGATATTAGAAGCTCATCAGCACCGCTAGACCCTAGAGCCGTAAACGGTACACTTAAGATAGCCTCTTCCGATTCTGGGATTTCAATACCAGCAAAATTGAGTTCTACAGTTGGTAGATGGATCACCATGATATCACCAGATTCAGTTCCCAATTTGACCACAATCGGAATTGTAGTAAAACTAGGATCCGCTGTAGCTGTTGCCTGAACGTATCTCTGAGTCAAATTCTTGATCAGATCTTTTCTAGCTCTAAACCCGATCGTACCCGTAACAGCTCTGAAACCTGCGATGAAATCGCTGGTGCCCTTTTCAAAAGCCTCGTCCGATACGGCTTTGAGTCCGTTAGCCAGAGTCATTTCAAACGACGTGATCGGAATTTCAACGCTGTTCAAAGTGAGACTGCCGGTCATACCGTTTAGGGGATTGCCTCCGGTGCTCTCTGTGTACGTTGTAGGCGTGACAGCTTGACCGTCTGACCAGCTAGAGCTGGCGATCGTTAACGTGTCTGAGCTTTTAGATTGAACGACTTTATCGTTTAGAGAGTTAAAGCTGATGACAGATCCAACCATAAACGAAACACCGTTGCCGCTCTCTGTAATAAGAGCAGTAGCGCTAGACCCAGCGCCTTCAGTTGTTCCTGTACCGGTTAAAGCATAATTAAACGCGCCGCCTGAGAATGTCATTTTGGGAACGTCGCCGCCGCTGGCTGAGACTGTCATTTCTTCGACGTATGCACCAAACAGATCTTCTCTAAGTACATCGTTACCAGTTCGAGCAATTCTCAAAGTGGGAAGAGCGTTTACGTCAGAAGGTCGATAGGTCAAAAGAGTTGTTTTTCCAGCGCTACCGTAGGAGCTGTGGCCGCTAGTACCGTCAATACCGTTACAAGTAAAAGTGGTTGATCCTGTAACCGTAACTGTAAAAGTAAGGTTGTTAACCTGTGTTGTCCCTACAACTTCCGTAATGCGAATTCGATCATTAGTCTTCAGGTTATGGCCACCGCTACACGTTACCAAAAGAGGATTGTTTAGGGTAATACCTGTGATCGTTGATTGCACGGGAGTGCCTGCACCGAGACCCGTTCCCATTGCTGCCTCAATTAGAGGATCGACATCAGGTACAGTCGTTCCGCCTTTTGGCAAAATGAAACTGTCACAACTCCAGGTCACCTCTTGCTTACCGGTGATTTTTTCGAGTGCGGATCGAGTCGTTCTGGAATCCATCCGATCGTTTCTAGCTACTTGGAAATCGATAGACGATGCAGTGACCTTTGCAGCATTTGTGCCTGCTAGAGCTTCTTGATCGCTTGCTCCATACTTACCGCCCGTGACAGTTTCTTTTTTTACAAAGTACCGTAAATTACGTCCTAAAAGGTGATCTGTTGTAGTTCCCATGACTATAGCTCCTTCGTCTCAATTTGAGATTCTTCAAGGTCTGCTTTTTTGCTGGCCTTGGTTTTCTTCTTTTGTGGCTTCGTTTCTGCTTTTTCAAAATCGGACGTGGACAAGAGATCTTGAGCAACGCCATCAGGTAGATCTAAAACATCACCAGAGGTTAAAGGCTGGTCACCATATCTGCCGCTCGGACTACCAATATATTTAATTTTCATTTTGCGAATCCTCCTATGATGCACTTAGTGTTCTAATATAAGGCACGTCGACTGTCAGCACCATAGAACCGAAACCATTAGCATCAGGCGATCCCTCATCTGTTTCAACCGTTGTGATGGTCGTAGCGATCGCCTTACCGCCTCGTGTCGTGTCTAGGTTTAAAGCTGCTATGATGTCATCTAGCAGATCATTTAATTTGGTAGCTCTATCAGCCTGAGTCGTTCCTGAGATATGAGCGATGATTGTCACATTGAGAACAACTCTGATCTGGCTACCTGGGAAGTATTCAAATGATTCTCGAACTGGGGCATAGCCGATCCAGGGCTTTGCACCGCTACCAACATCGGCCCAGGTTTTACCAACTGCCTCAACTGTAACAACTGTGGTTTTGTATCCATTGTCAGTTGTGATCGTGGCTAGGACCGATCCTATATTGGAAACGATATCTTTTCTTACAGGTGTTCCCATTATCATTTACCCCAATCGCTACTAGAGAAATCGATATTCGCTCTAGCTTTATTTGAAGAATTCGCTAAATAGGAATTGAAAAGTTTTTCCATTTTGGGACGGCTTCGCTTAGTAGCTTTTTGAAGATATTTTTTACCTTTAATTTTAACTTCGTTTCTTAAAGCATATTGAGCTTGATTCTGATCATCTACAAAATAGCTTTTTTTCTTCTTACCTCTAGATTTGCCTGGAACCCAATGTAATGCATCTGCTGGCCAATTGAACGGGCTGCCGGTGTTGATAGCTTCTGACGTCAGAGGTATAGCCAACATAGGCCCTTTGGATTTTATCTTGTCGCCCCTGTCTTGAATGTCAGCATAGGGCAGCGCTGAGTAAGTTCCTATTGTGACCTCATGAGAAACGCCGCCCCTTCTGTCAGCGACTAACGTTTCCTCAAACGATCCAGCCAAGCCACCACCGCCCGATCCCCTTTTGGGATATTTGCTGGGCTTGATGCTTTTCCTAACTGCTCTCTCGATCTCAATCGTGGCGATCGAAATCATATCGAATCCCACTTTGAGAAGGCCCTGATTAATCTCTTCGTTTAAGTTCTTCAAGTAACTCACTAGAGGGAAATCATCAGCCATCAGTATTTGTTCCAGTCTGGATCATCGTTGTCTACGCCTGTACCAGGGTAATCCATACCGCCAACTCTGCCTGCTGGTTTTACAAAATCCGAATCTGACTCTATGGTCTCTTTTCTGTCTCTGCTAAAGCTGCCGCTATATCGGGCACCAGCATTTCCACGGTTGGCTTTGATTAGCTCGCTGAGCAGCTCTCTATAGTTCTGAACGATAGCACCGCGATCAGCAGATAGACCTACCGCGCCTCGATTTAGGGCACGAGAATATTGAGCGATGATTGCTCTACAGCATGAGATAGAAGATAGATCGATATCCTGGTTGTGCTCTGTCAGCAAAGCATTGATAGTCTCATTTGATAGGATTTGATCTGTAGAATCGGTGTCTCCCAATTTGAGACGAACCTTATCTAAGTTTGAACCTAAAGAATCGCTATAGCTCCAGGACATGCTTTAAACCCCATTAACCGACTTTTTGCGCCGTCGCTTCTTCTTAGCCGGTTTCGTTTTGGGATCTTGCCATTCGATCCGACCGAGATCGATATGCGATCTCAAAGTGCGATCGCTCCAAGTGTCAGCTTCAGGTACGTGATCGCCCGGTCGACGTTTCACGTACCTGTCGCTGTCTACTTTAACTATGAGTAGTTTCCCCGCTACCCACATTTTTTATGTGTCGCAGTTAATGAAACGAGCACCGAGAACACCAGAAACAAGTTTCTGATCGTATGCCATTTCCATTTCGATACGATCACTGCGAAGGTGATCCATCCGAAAACGAGACACGCGCTGACCGTCGCCACCAGCACCAGCGTACTGCCAGTTGAAAGTATAACCGGCTGATGGTTGCATCAAGCTAGGGCTATCAGGAACATAGAGAAGCAAAGCTGTATCGCCAGTGTAGATGCGACTGATAACATCAGTAGCGCCTTCTAGAGCAGTGTTCTGAACTGCACGAGCTACGAGCACTTTTTTCATTCCCAAAAGAGAAGCCAAAAGATCTTCGCTTACAACACCAGTTTGTGTGTAGCGAATTCGATCAACGACATCAGCACTGTTTTTCAAGGCATTATAGGCATCGACCCCGAGGACGAGCGTGTTACCGCGGAAACCAGTTTTTGCTTCGATAGAATCAGCTTGCTGCTCGATGTCTTCGATCGGAGTAGCACCGGAAGCATCCCACTTGGTAGAAGGTGTGATGTTGCCGCCAGTGGTTGATCCTGTCCAGGTTGCACCTGTAAAGAAGTTGGTGGCCCAGTCAGCATCCCGCTTGATCATCATTTGCTGAGTCAGAAACTTGGTAGCATCGCTGTCCATGTTCAATGGTGCATCAGCGTTTTGACGAACCTGATCTGCAACGTCCTTATGCAAAGCAAAGACATTCGCAGAATAGGAATCGGTAGTCAGGTTGTACCCTGCACCTTTTGATTCCGTACCAGGAGCGCGAATCGCGGCTTCTGCTCTGAGGAAGTCACCCTCATCATACTTGAAAAATAGATCGCTCTGTTTTGGGACAGAAATGCTTGGAAAGCACTGCGTTGCGATAAATTTTGTCTCATTTTGCAAATGGGCAATGGAGACTTGGGTTAGAGGTCCGTTTACATGAACGTCACTACGAGTTGGATTTGGCATTTTGAGATTCTCCTATAATGCGAATTTAAGCTTGCTTACCGTTTTTCTGGAACAGTAATGAAATGATATCGCCATCAGCGGTAGGATCTTCTAGAGAAACTCCGAGACGGTAAGATCCGGTGTCCGAAACTTTAGCCGCTGAATTAGAATCACAACCAACGTTGTACCCTGCTCCTAGACCTGATTCAGTTCCAACGTAAACTTTAGTTACGCCATCGATGCAGATCGTTGCAGCTTGTCCAGCCGTCGGCTTGTTTTGGAGAACGCCGATAGGATTGCCATCGTCGCCAGTTAGAGCCGCTTTACCGTTAGTATCGACAGCTACAAAGTAGTACTGCTTGCCGGATAGATCCGCAGCAGCTTCCAAAGTAATACAGGTTTGATTTTCTGAGATTGCCATTTTGAGATTCTCCTCTTATTTGGCTTGTTCGTTGAGATAAGCTGTATAGAGATCTGGGTTCGCTGTCATAGCCTCATCAAATGATTGGGCGTAACTCTTACCTGATTTCTCAACTTGAGATTTAGCAATGGTGTCTAATTTTGCGAATGCAGAACTAGAGTCTCCATAGCTAGTCATACTAGACCCGATTTCATCAAGTAGACTGCCCTTCTCAATCATCGCGCTGACAGACTTGAAGATACCTTCAATGTCTTTCGCAATTTGAGAATCCATCGCGTGTAGCGATTTCAGCATCAAGCCAGTTTCATCGGGGGATTTGCCAGGAACAAAACGAAACTCTTTGTGAGCCTTAGCTACAAACTCTTTCCGGAGTCGCTCGTCACGTTCTACGGCCAGAGATCTTTCGAGCTTCTCTGCTTTAGCGACTGCCTCTTTTTGGGATTTCCAAAGAGCAGTTACTTGATCGCGTACAGCAGGAGCAAGCTTCTTCATAGACTTTTGAAGAGAAGATTTTTTATCGTCTTCGTCGTCTTCGTCGTCTTCTTTCTCTTCATATACGTACATCTTTTTAGCGTCGTCTTCGTCCTCGTCCTCTTTTGAGGCAGACTCTTTTTCGTCGTCTTTGTCGTGTCCGGGTTCGTGCTCTTTCTCAGCAGATTCTTTATCGTGACCGGGTTCGTGCTCTTTCTCAGCAGACTCTTTGTCTTCTTCGTCCTCTTTTGAGGCAGACTCTTTTTCGTCTTCGTCCTCTTTCTCTGCTTCAGAGATCATAACCGCCAGCTCTTTGACCTCTTTGTCTTTGTCTTCTTCGTCCTCTTTTGAGACGCTAGACTTAGAAATACCCAAACCACTAGAAACCACGTCTAAAGCTTGTTCTGCTGGTACTTGGTCAGCATAGGCGCTTAAGATTTTCATAGCACCTTTGATTGCTTGGCCTGCCTCTTCTGAGAGTTCGGCAGATTTGATTACATTCTCAAAGTGAGAATCTTCGCTAGTTTGCGCGTCGATGACTGCGTGTAGAATATCTGACATTGAATTTTCCTCGTCACGTTTCATTATGGGAAATCGCTTTTTGAGATTAGCGCCCTTGGGAACTAAGCTCACCTCTACGGTTTCCAATTCTGTTAAAGCCGTTAATGGCATTATCGATCCTCTGCGAGTTCTAAGAACTCTACTTCTGGCATCTCATTCTGGGACATCTCTTCACGTTTACCGTAACCGCCAATCGAATAAGCATTTAGCTCGCCCGATTTCACCTTGTCCCAAATTGAATCAGCCACTTTTGTGCCTAGCACCCATGAACCAGAATGAACCACGTCGTCACCGAATGGCATTCTGTAAGCTTTGTGTGGTTTGTTCTGAATCGCATTTTGATAATCCTCTCTACTTGGGTAAGGGATTATCGAAGATTCGACCGGATAGGCATCAGCCTTCTCTTTATGATCAAATCCTATTATGCGACTTGTCGCCAACCACTCATGTGCTGTGTCCTCTATCGCTTTTGGAGAAGTCCAATCCTGTTGGCCATCAATCACATATGGATCTAAAACGACCCCGTACACGATTTGTTTCTCTGAGTCTGCCTTTAAGATCGGCACCTGCAACGATTTCAGTTCCTGAGTTTCAGACTTTCCAGAATCGATCTGGCCACTGTCACCACGCGTCTCAATCTGCGAATCGGATCTAGCTTCAATGTCTTCAACTTGTGCATCCGTTTCGTTTCGAGATTTATCAATCATCTCGGATCGGTCTACACTGTTTTTAGTTGCTGTCTCTAAGTATCGGTCATAAGTGGTCATAGCGTCAAGACTTAAATTCTCAATGTGAGACGACAGGTTTTTAGAAATCGATCTCAATTTGCGATTGATCTCGCCGCTGTCTCCAAAACGCCGTACAGCTTTAGGGTGTGGTAAGTTGCAATTTGCGATTTCGCCCAGAGCTTTCTTAGACGTTCTGCCTAGTGCAATGACTGCAATCGGGTTTGATTTCTCGATCCAGTCAATTTGAGACACGTCTAGAATACAGACATCGCTCTTTCGCAATTTGAGACGATCCAGATACAGATCCTTAAACGCTCTACCGTCTGGCCCTGATAGGAACTCACCACGAGCTTTATCGATTTCGTTAGCTTCTGAAACTACGAAAACAACCGATCCACCCGGATTCCAAATTGGGACACCTGTTTTATTCAGTGCCTCGATCTGAGACTTGTGAGAGTCAATGAGTCTCTGTGATTCTCTGTGAAGCTCTGAAGCTTTGAGAACCACTTTCCTGCTTTGGATTTCCTCTACTGCTCTGGACGCTGCCGCGATGATTCGACCTCGGATCATTGGGTCAGTCTTAAATTGAGAAAACAGGTTTGAGAGATATTCCCAAACCTCAGCCAAATCTGCCTCATCCATCTGAGCTAGAGTCGATGGCCTAATTTGAGACAGAGCCAGCAGGTTAATCACACTCGGATTCTGTTTCTCAGAATAGGATTTCTTGTTTCGTTCTGAGATTGAGTCAGCCCAGGTCTTGCCTGCCGAACCGCCCCAAAGTTTCCAGGCGATCAAGCCAGCGCCTGGATATTCAGGATGAGATCGATCGCTGTTCTTAGGAGCTTTCAGATCTACCTCGTGACGAGCAAAAAAGCTAACCATGCGCCTGATGGTAGCTAGAGGTACATTGTCGCCATTTGACAGGTTTCGTGCTCTAGCTACTCCTACCTCAGTTCCACCTCTACCGTGCTCTCGTCTCAATTCGAGACCGCGACGTGCAGCCTCTTGGACGCCCTTTGGTGGCTTATAGGTTTCTTGTTTCTTCAATGGATCGTGCTGTCCGAATTCGGGATCCGGTGTTCCATACTTTTTAATCCGATCAGGATCATGCTCTGTGATCAGCTCAAAAGTAAAATCCGCTGATGCTGATTCGTGCGGCTGATAATCACCGACCATGAGAACCGGTCCTCCCTCATAGTTCATCCAGTGGTAGCCATCAGGAGCAGCTATGCTGATTGAATCTTGTTTCTCAATTTGGGATTTCTTAGTAGATCGTGAATGGCTTGCAGGTAGCAAATCGTTATCCGTAGTATACTTTGCGTTTTTAGGTTTACCCGTTCCCATTAAATGCAGAAACGCGTTGACCCTAGCCATCGCCCATTGATCACGGCTTGTGACTGATGGACGATGAGACGTAGA
>TARA_R110002012_G_scaffold64157_2_pt1 | contig 10413 bp, 8 predicted proteins | sample TARA_R110002012 | Tara Oceans TARA_R110002012 (sample SAMEA4396515) | marine metagenome | biome: Westerlies Biome; feature: [DCM] deep chlorophyll maximum layer (ENVO:01000326); material: water (ENVO:00002006), including particulate matter (ENVO:01000060) such as... | depth 40 m
GGATTATTCTTTTAGTAACTCCTCTACTAGAATCAAAAACATTATGATTAGAAGTAGTGTCTGTTGATTTTAACCAAACAAAATCTGGTTGTAAATCAGAGTTACCTCCATTAGTTACATTTCTTGTACTACCTGTTCCAGCATATGTAGTAGTTTGAAAATAAACTGACGGATCATCTATTGTTGTATAAGCCATTATCCATACTCCCCTAAATTTTTAGTACATAATGCGTAGCCATTATTTGTACTATGTTCAAAATTTCCAAATCCCTCTGGATCGGTATTGCCAGAACTAATTGTTTGAATAGGATTACCAAAATTACCATAAAATTCTAAACTCTGGCTATCAGCATATACAACATGATAGTATATATAATTAGCATTTGGTGTCCAACTTATTGCTCCTAAAGATGTTCCATTTGAATAAAAAGTAACTTGATTATTTGGTAAATCATATAATGCCCCAAATATATCTCCATAAGCCATACTGCCTGATGCATAAGAACTAGCTGAACCATTAACTATTTTACCCATATCTCCTTTTAAAACAACTCCATGTGTTATATCATCATGATAAGCTAAAATTCCAATACGACCTTTAGTATGGTCGTTTGAATTCCTACTCCAATAAGTTTCTACAAACCATTTATTAGTATGAGGAATAGCTATTGAACTCCATTGTCTATAGTCTGCTGAATTATCATTTGAACTAGTCCAAGATTTTAAAAGACCATTTTCTAAACCTTGACGAATTGCGTTTGTTGGTAAACTTGCTTGTAATGGATTAAAAGTCGCAAAATTGTTGGTAGGGCTGTCAGTTACTATAGAAGTTACTGTTGTATTGTGATCGTCCCAATGATGTCCATTACCAGAAGTATCAGCTCCTTTACCACTTGCATCAGCACTTGTGCCTGTTTGTTTAAATTCTAATTTATATCCATTAGTTCCATAAGATCCGCCTAATTGTTTTGGTTTCCAAATGCCACTATCTGTATCATATTCTCCAAAATCACTAGCTGATTTTTGTGAACCATCTATAAAATGAAATTCTGCAATATATCCATTAAAAGGGTAGTTATAACTATTATTATTTCTTCCTATTCTTTGTAATTGTGCTTTATTAGTATGATTATAATCATAATTTTGGTCTGGATATGTAGCTGTTCCTAAACTTGTTTCTTGTGCTCCATTAACATATATTTTTATTCTATTGGAAGCTGTACCTTGAGTTGTATCAACAGCAACTACTATATGATACCAAGCTGAGGGATCGCGAAAAATTCTATTAGTAACAATATCAAGTTTATTTGTACTACCATCGTATTCTCTTATAGTTAATTGGTCATCTATCCATATATAAGAACCATCATCGCCTGTATCTTCGGGAGCCGCAGAATATATAGTTGTTCTTTCACTATTTACTGATGAAACTTTACACCACCATGAAAAAGTAAATGTTCTTAAATTTCCATCACTAGATGGAGTTCTTGTAAAATGAACGTTGTTATCAAATCTACAAGAATTATCTATATTATATTCTGCTGATAATGTTCTTGCTGGGAGAATAAATGGCATATTATTCCTTTGTAGGAAATTCGCCTAGTGGTCTTGCATATACAGGATTTTCTTCTGTTCCTGTATTTGTATAAGTAAACAAAGTAGCAAGAGCATCTACATCACTAGCTCCATCTATTTGATCTTGCATAGAATTACATTTTGTTCTTACACTTGCTCTCCAAGTTTTCCAACCAACATTAAGTGTTGATCCTGTTTCTTTTGCTTTAATAACTCTCCAATCACTAATAGATAATATATTATTACATTGCTCTTCAATTATTTCTTTTTTAACTGTTTTTAATCCTTTAAAATCTCCATCATCATCTATGGCTCTTGCTGTTGCTGTTCCATAACTTGCAACAACTTTATCACTACTAGCATCATAGGTTAAAGTTTCATCTGTATTGATATACCAATTTTCATCTTTTTTATTCGTGTTATCATATTCTACTTCATATAAACCAATGGCTTTTTTTTCTGCATCAGACCATAAAGAATAAATTTTTGTTGAATAACGAATATCATTAACAACTAATTTTCTAGGATTATTAAATGTTTTGGTAATGCTACCACTTTCTACTATTGCATACATATTTTAACTTTCACTTAAATTCATTGTTCTACCTACTTCTTGCCAGATAGCACCATTGTATCTGAATACATGAATATCAGTTTTACCATTTGTAGCAGTCTCAGTTGGTTCTGTTGAAGCCGCAAATTCAAAAACTGTGTTCCACCCAATAGTGTGAGTACCATCAAAATTTATTTCTAAACAAATAAATTGACCTTCCACACCATTACTTGGAGCAGAGAAAGTTGTATTTTCTGTTGTTAAATGATAAGCATTTGGAGAAACTGCGACATCCCAAGCTACAGCATTAGATGATGAAGTAATAGCATCTTGAGTTAAATAACCAGCACCAGCTAAAGTTAAAGTTGTTGAAATAGTTGTTGCACCTGTAACAGCTAAAGTTGAACCATTAAAAGTAAGATTGGCTTCTCCATTTAAAGCTGAAGATGATGAAGCAGTTGTAACTCTATTATCTGATAAATTTGCTACAGCAGTAACGGGGTGTGTGATAGCTGAAAAAGTTGGAGGAGCACCAGCACCAGCACTTGTTAAAACGTGTCCACTTGAACCAGTTGCAACAGCAACAGGATTTCCAGAAGCATCATAAGATATAATATTTCCATCAGTACCAGAAGCCATTTTTGCTAAAGTTACTGAATCATCAGCTATTGTTATTGAACTATCAGAAAAGTCTACTGTGTTAGCAGTTGTATTAATTGTGGCAAAAGTAATATGATGTGTTCCATCATAAAATTTTAAAATATGTGAAGTTGCACCACCAGAAGTATCAAGCCAAAAACTACCAGCGGCTAAACTTGCTGGAGCAGAACTACCAGCATGACTAGTATTCATTGCCGCTAAAATATTATTTAATTCTGTTCTAAAAGCAGAGAAACCTTGATTTGCTATACTTACATCTGAAACTTGACTCATATTTATTCCTTATATCATTATTAACTAGATGACTTCAACCCATAACCTTGACTTACATAATCAAATGTTCTGTTGATACCACTTCCGCTTGAATTTGTAAATGCAATAGAAAAACCTGTCGCACTTTTTGATGTAATTGTATAAGTATCTCCTGTTGCCATATTTTGAGCAGATATGCCGAGAGCAGGACTTTCATAAAAACTATTAGTATAAGTTATGACTTTTGTTCCTGTTGTACTAGCGATATCATTATCACTTTCAATTCTTTTTTCCATATCTACAGTTATTGAAATACCACTTACAAATCCTTTAACCTTATTATTTTTATTTGATAATTTTAATCTAAATTTAAAATATCTTCCTTTATAAGTTGTTGTAGCATTCATATTAAAAAAATTAGTACAATCGCCTAAACTAGAAGTAGAACTTGCTACTTGTAAATTTTGGTTTGCATTAGTTGGATCATTACCATCAAAAGGTGCAGGAGCATCATCAAAAGAACTAAAACCACGACCTGAATCAAATAAATCGTATGGATCTGATATTTGGTCTATTGTTAAATTTTTAGTAAATGAAACATCAAATATTCCTGTTAAACTTAATGTAGAATTTAAAATATAAAAACCTTCATTATCTATATTAGCAGTAGCATTATTAGGATTAGAAGTTGTGTCTGTTCCCCCTAAATCAAAGTTACCAGAAACACTATCAAAATTTCCAACAGTATCTTCAAAATCTGTAATAGTATCTAAGACTATAGAATTAGTTCCAGATGCATCAGTTAAAGCTACATCACTATCATAAGTACCTAAAGTTATATCCTCTGTTAAAGTTTGAATATTTTTATAAGATTGTAAACCAGAAATATTAGAATAAATTATTGTTTCATTATTTGATTCATTTCCTAATTTATCAACAGCTTTAATTAAAAATGCACCTGTTTTGGCATTAGTTGTTTTTGTTGTTCCACTTGTTCTAGGAACTTGTAACCAATTATTTGATTTATTCCATTGGGCTCCACTTGTTACATTTTGATAACGAATTTCATAATACGATACATCTAAATCTGCAACAGAATCCCAATTTAATTGCATTTGATCTGAGCCTTGCATATTTACTGAAAAATTTGTTACATCTGCTGGTGGCTCAGTTGCACCAACAATTAATCTACTTGCAGAAGTATAACTAGAACTAACTCCAAATCCATTAATAGATTTAACTCTTACATTATAAGTTTTATCATCAATAACATTTAACATTTCATATTTTAACTGTGTTCCTTTTGCTATTATTTTATAAGCTGATTCTGTACTTAATTTAGTTTCAATTTGATAATATTGAGTAAATTTATCTGGGCTTGCTCCAACAGTAATATTTAATCTCGTTAAAGCAGTTCCCTCATTATATAAAATTAATTCATCTGTTAAAGTTACACTTGCTGGGGGAGAAACACTAAAGGGGTTGGGTAAAGTTGTATCTGGTATTGTTGCTACTGCTGTTTGTGTTCCAAAAGTATAATACGAATCTTGATGTTCTGATAAAGTTAAACTTGCTGTCATATCACTTGAAATACTCATTGCTTGAACTCTAAAAGGTTTTGCAGAAAATCCTGGAGTAGCATGAGTTATATTTACGATATCACCTATTGATAACTCTAAAGCATTTCCATCAGCTTTTAAAGAAACATCTAAACTTGATCTTGACCTACGCAAAATAATTTCTGCCATTTCTCTTGCTTGATAAGGATTTGTTATAGTTGGAAAATCAAATCTACCTTCTAATACAATACCGCCATCTGCAGTTTTCATATTTGCATGTTGATCAGCACTTGCTTCTGCTGAATCATCTATAGGTGGATATTGCACTTCATCAGACTGATAATTTTTATTGGGATTTATAAAAGCAACTAAAACTCTATTGTATCGTGAATTTTTACTTTTACTTGATACACTAATACCTCCAATAATATTATCCTCTGTTAAAGTAATAGAAGCACTACCTGTTGTTTCTACTAAAACTTTATAATCACCGGAAGTATAATTTAATAAACCTCTGCAACCTGTTAAAAAAGTTTTAACATTTTCTATTGCTTTTCTTGAAGTATCTATAACAGCATGACTATCCATTAAATCTATTTCATCAGCACCAGAATAAGGAGTTATATTTGCATCACAAACATCACCAGCAGTTTGCCAATCAGCAAAATTAGTATCAAAATAACTATTAGCAATAGACATACCATAAGTTGTATTTCGTAAATAATCTAATAATTGATAAATTGGATTATCTGAATATGCCCATGTAGAACTTGTATCTGCTCTATGCGAACCAGAGCCACCTGTAATTGAGCCATCTAAATTTGGATTATATATTTTTTTTCCTTTAACTAATGCATGAACTTGTGGAACTCCACCAAAGGCATCACTATTCCATTTAAACTTTAATGCTAAATAACTTAAACCTCTTAATCTATGATTGCTTGTCCATGAAGTTAAAGCACCAACTAATGTATCGTAAGTTTGACTATCAGAGCCATAATGTGGTCTTACTGTTATTAAACTTTCTGCTGATGAATCTGGATCATTTGGATCAGCTTTATAAAAATTTGAATCGCCACTACCTACTGTTCTTTCTGTATTATCAGCTAAATCACCAGACCAAGTAACAATATTATCATTAACATAAATAGAAGTTATATCGTCTATTTCTCCCTCTCCTAAAACTAAAATCATATATAAATATTGATTATCAGTTCCTGATGTTTCCATAAAAACTAAATTACCACCTACTTTTCTTGTTCCATAAATTATAGGTATTCCACTATTAGAAGATTTTTTATTTAATAATACTCCTTTAGCTGTATTATCTAATTCGCCAAAATCTGGTATATCTGGTATTGGAATTATCCACGATATAATACTATCAACAATATCTACTATGACATCTATAATATCGCCAATAATTGGTATATCTATATCTGGTACATCACACATTTATTTCATTCTCCAGATACCACCCATTTGTTCAAATCCAACTCTTTCAAGTAATTTATCTGCTATAAGTTTTGTAGAAATACTTAAATGAATTGCTTTTCCATTAGCTTGTGTTTTAATTATTTTCATAATGTTATTAAATATTTCTAATGATCTATATTCTGGTAATACATATATAACTTGAACATTTAAAATATTTTCTTTACTCCATAAATATTCGGTGTTGTGCATTACTGATAATCCTATTAATTTATTATTGTCTAAATTTTTAGTCATTAAAATTTTACCATTTTCTATAAAATAGAATATTCTTGATTTTAATTTATCATTATCAACTTTAGGATAATTTAATTCCTTAACTTCTTCTTCAAAATTTTTTAATATTTCAAAAATTTCGTCAGAATCTTTATTTTCTGCTTCATAAAAATGATAACTAGACATCAGCTTTCCCCCATCTTAAATCTAAAATATTTAAAGCGGCAAATTCCATTCCTTTATCGCCACTAAAAAATCGTTGTTGTGAATTATCAGAAGTTGTTCTTCCACTTTCTTTATCAAAAGTTGCCCAATGAGAAGTTATTGTTAAAACAACATTTGCAGTATCAGTTGTATCTACTATTTTATATTGATCTATTGTTCCATAAAATAATAAAAAGGGATCAGAAATTAAAGCATTAGAACTATCTAATAATCCTCTATAAATTGTAACTTCTTTTCCTATAACATTTTCACCTAAAACAACTGCTGAATATGTTTGATCAACTGCTGATAATTGTATTGCTAAAGAATTTTTTGTTGGTTGATTAGTTTCACTTACTCCTGTGATAGATCGTAAATGACCAGAAGCAGTATAGATAACTGAACTTCCAGATACACTAGAGGTTAAAGGAAAACCACAATTCGTTAAATAGACAGGTGTAGCAAATCCTAAATGAACTAAAAAAACAGGATTAATATTTCCTGTTGCTAGTTCTGTTTTGACAGCACTTGCTAATCCCCTTGCCATTATATCGCCTCAATAACATCAAATTCAAAATTGTATAAAAGGTTTCCATCTTTATCTATATTACTACTAGGAAATTCTTGTAAGTCGCTTGTTAAGTGTACTGTGAAAGGAATACTATCATAAGTTACTGTTCCGTTATTTGCTAATGCTGTAGTTAAAGGTGGCTCTATAGTTACTGTTGAAGCATTACTACTTGAAGTTACATCAGCAACAATCATATAAACTTTATTATGCGAATTAAATTTAATAAAATCTCCAGCTTTAAATCTTCCAGCACCATCTGCACCAAAACCATCTAAAGCAATCGTTGTATCTGCAACTGCATGAACTCCATTAACCAAAACTGTTCCAGCTTCTACTCCAGTAGCATTAAGATAGCTTGGGAATGTAATTGTAAAACTTTCTTTTTGTCCTCTTTGTTTAATTATAAAAGCCATTATGCTTTGAAAATCTTCTCTTTTTTTTAATTTATATTGGCAAGTAAATTTCCATCTCTGACCATCAACTTGTCTGCGATATGTTTTTCCACTATCAGTTGTTGATACCAAAGTTTTTTGATCGCTTGATATATTAATAGCAGTAAATTCAACATTAGGTAATGCACCACTCATATAATTGCCTGTCTTCCTTTTTCATTAACAGCACTATTAATCATATTAACTATGACACCTCTACTATTAACTAGTAATTCATTAAATCCTCTAGCATCAACAGTATTAATATTAAAGTTAACAGTTACAGGTTTGCCACCTAATTGATTATTTGGAACTATAGTTCCAGCAGAACTTGGCACAAATAATTCTGGACCAGCTTCTCCAACAATACTTGGTTGTCCAACAGGAGGTCTACCACCTTTTTCAAAACCCTTCATTTTATTAACTAAATTCATACCTACGGCAATAGTTGCTCCAGCCGCCATTACTCCAAATGGCCAACCACCAAAATTTTTAAATGCTCTTACTGCCGCTCCATAAACATTTATTAATGCATCTTTTATTGCACTTGATTTAAATAACTCCATTGATTTTTTAACAGCACTTTGAATAGCTGAACCAATTAATGCATCTACAATTAATCTAGTAACTGTTCTTGCAAAATCTTCAAAATTTAATTTACCTGTCATTACAAAATTAGTTAATGTTTTTTGTAATTCATCAAATGATTGTTTCCCAGCATCTTTAAATCTTGCCATTGCATCAGCACCTTGTGCCATTTGCTCTTTAAATCCAGCCATAAAAGATTGTACTCTTGTAAGATCAAATGTATCTTCATCAAAAATGCCTGTTTCGTTCATCATTTTTAATTGTTTTTCTTTATCTAAAAAATCTTGTAAACTCATATCAACAAATTGATAAGCATCTCCTATTTTATTTATTGCTTCTTTATATGCAGTAAGAGTAGGAAATAAATCTTTTAAATCGTTATCTAGTATTCCATGTGTTTCTATTAATTTTTTAGTTTCTTCATTATTTTCTTTTACTGCTTTTCCTAGTGAACCATCAATCCAAGCATTAGGTTTAAGTGGTGGAAACATATTTAAAGCACTTTCATTATGAGCATCCATTACTTGATTTAACAAATCTAATTCAGTTTTTAATGCTACAATTTGATTAGTATTGTTAATCATTGAATCTGCTACACCATCAACTAAATCTGGTATTTCAATTATATTATCTTTAAAATTTTTTAGACCATCTAAATCATCAATTTTTGGCAAATCTATTTCTGGTGTTAAATCTTCAAATGATTTTTCTAGTTTTGCATTTTCTTCTGTTAATTTATTTATTTGATCGGTTATATCTTTAATTTTATTTTTAACTTCTTTTTTAGTTAATTTTTGAAATCCTTCTAAACTTTTTTGTAATGGGTCTGGCAATAACATTGCCGCAGTTGTCATTGCTCCAATAGAAAGTGCAACTAAACCTAAACCTCTAGGACCAGATAAAGCAGTTATACCTACCAAAGTTATTTGCATTTTTCTTAATGCTGAAGCTATTGTTAAAACAGTTCCAGCTAGTTTATATGCAATAAATCCACCAACTGCCGCTTTTAATATTTTAAAATTATCTGCTACAAATTTTACTGACTCAGATAATGCTACAACTGATTTAGCTAAACCCTCTCCTAATTGAACAGCAATATCTTCTATAGCATCAGAATTATCAGCTAAAAATTTATCTAAATCTCCAAATTGTTTTTTTAACTCTGGAAAAAAACCAGCTTCTAAAATATCTTTTTTAAAATTAAAAAACTTATCTCCAATCATTGATAAAGTTCCTTCAAAAGTTTTAGCTAAGGCTTCTGTTGAACCTCCAAATTCACCACCTTCTCCGAATACTCTATCAAATGCTTCTGCTGTTTCTTCGGCAGTAACGACAGCACCAGCTTTGAAACCAAGCATATCTTTAACACCTCTATCTCTAAATAAATCAGCCGCACTAATACCAGCAGATAATGATCTTTGTATTTGTTCAGAAGCAGTTTTAAAATCTAGTCCAGAAACAGCCGCAACATTACCTGTAATACGCATTAATTTAGCAAGTTCATCAGCATCATCACTTACTACTGATAAAACTCCAGCACCTCGTTGAATTTCTTCTAAAGAAAAAGGTACTTTTGAAGCAAATTTTGCCATTTCGTCAAATGCTTTTGCTCCTTCTTCTGCTGTGCCAAATAAAAATTTTAATCTAACTTGTAAACTTTCAAGTTCCATTCCTGTTTTAACAAGAGAACGAATTGCCATTCCAGCACCTAAACCAATAAAGGCATTTCTTAAATTAAATACTGATTTTTTAACTTTATCTAAACCACCACGAACACCTTTTAAAGCGGCTTTTGACTTATCTCTAGCAACTATGTCAATATTTACTTTTTTTGTAGCCATTATCTTTTCATCTGATTAATTCTGTTTTGCCTATCTTGTTCTTCTTTTTTAAGTTCAAAATAAGCAATCCACATATTAAACTCACTAACCGACATTTGCAAGATTTCACTTGCTGTCTTATGTAAAGTTTCGGCTAAAGCAAAGATTGAATAAATCTCTGCATTATTTTTTATTTTTTTTTAAGTGAATTAACTGATTCGTCTGTATTCATAATAGCAGTTGCAACTTTCGCAATAACATCTGTATCTGCTTTAACTTTAAATTTTAATTTATGATCTAATGTGAACATTTTATCGCCATCTTTAGTTAAAGATTTTTCTATAATAACATCTATGAGAACATTAAGATCGCTATCATTAGCACCTTTGAAGATTTTTGCTTTCTCCAACATATTAAAAGGTTTTGAATAAATGGCTTTGTTGCCTATTAATCCCCATTCTTCTACTTCTATAATCTTTGTTTCAAGGGA
>TARA_R110002012_G_scaffold282753_1_pt1 | contig 10412 bp, 2 predicted proteins | sample TARA_R110002012 | Tara Oceans TARA_R110002012 (sample SAMEA4396515) | marine metagenome | biome: Westerlies Biome; feature: [DCM] deep chlorophyll maximum layer (ENVO:01000326); material: water (ENVO:00002006), including particulate matter (ENVO:01000060) such as... | depth 40 m
GAAAGACTTGTTCCCAAAGGTGAATATAGAGATGCAATGAATATACAGGTTTCGACTTCAGAAGGTTCTGACGTTGGTACCATTCAAAATATACTAGGTAATAGACAAGTTACTTTACAAGATGGATTTGTACTTCCTAATGATTCTACGACTATTGGATGCGTGTCAGATGAAAAAAATGATACGTTATATTATTTAATATGTAGTGATAGTACAAATTATATAATTAGTTATACAAAAGATAATTCTTTTGGTTTGCCTATTTTTGTGGATCATAATAATGTTTTACAATTTCAAAAATATATTTATATTACAGGTATAAATATTATTGACGATATGTTGTTGTGGACAGATAATAAAACTGAACCTAAAAAAATAAATATTACTAGATGTAAATTAGGAACTCCTAATTTTGTGCAACACACTCGTTTGATAAATGACATCCAAGCAATAAATTTTGGAAGTGCTGTAAATATAGAAACAAAGCATATTACTGTTATTAAAAAAGCCCCAAAAACAGCATTAAAATTAAAACTAAACACTTCTAGAGATCCAGATAAAATATATACAGGTGTTATTACTACAACAAAAGGCCCTAATATATCACCCGCTACTACTAATAGTCTTGGTGTTCCTAATACACAAAACGAATCTTCATTCGTAGGTTCGGCTGGTTACTCTAGTTCAAATGAAAATTTTAGATATGACTTTGGTGGTATTACTACAGAAGAAGGTAGTAATATTTTTTCCGTACATATAACCAACGGTGTAGATAGTACCGGTGCTGTAGTTCCATTAGGACCAATAAATGCTCCGGATGGTTGGGGTAGTGGTTTATTACCTGGACTTCAAGGATGGCATCACAACAACAACCCTACTTACGGCGGCTCACCATCTGGACAAGCTAGTAATACAAATATAGATATAGGTACTAAAGTTGTTCTCAAACCGTTTAATGACGATGGAAGCATCCCTAGTCTCCCAGTAACAGATTACGTTATAAAAGGAGAAGTTGTAGATCGCTGGAATGAGAATACTCTTTATCCATTATCTATTACCAGTAGTCAGTCTGTTGATATAAAAGTAACAGCTATCGATGGTTTTCCTCCTGTTGCAACTGAAGATCAATTAGAGCTAAAATATGTTATTGATTTGTTTGATGATAACGAAAGACTTTTCGAATTTAAATTTCCTAGATTTTCTTATAGATATAAATATTCAGATGGTGAGTACTCTACGTTTGCACCTTGGACGCAGGTAGCTTTTGAACCAGGTTCTTTTGATTATCACCCTAGAAAAGGTTATAACTTAGGAATGACAAATAGAATTAAAGATATTGATTTACACGGCCTTGTTACAGAAAAAACACCTAAAGATGTTATTTCTGTAGATATTTTATTTAAAGACGAACCATCTCCAAATATATATGTAGTGGATACAATACGTAAAGATGATGATGATGGTATTGCAAATCCTTGGAATGATATTTTAACTAACGATGTTAATGGTGGTTTTTATAAAATTGAAAAAGAAACTATTAATGCTGTTGTACCTTCAAACCAACTATTACGTCCTTGGGATAATGTTCCAAGAAAAGCTTTAGCACAAGATGTAACTGGTAATAGAGTTGTATATGGTAATTATATTCAGAATTATGATTTAAAATTATTAGAAGGAGGTAAGTATATTCCAAAATTTAATGTAGACTTTGTGGAGTTTCCAGAAAGTATAATAACAAATACTCCAGATTTAAATGGGATAAACACAAGAGTATCAGGTGCTGGTAAATCAATAAAATCACTAAGGGAATATCAATTAGGAGTAGTGTTTACTGATAAATATGGTAGAGAAACACCAGTTATATCTAATGAATCTGGAACTATAAAATTAGAAAAAAAGCATGCAGATAAATACAATAGATTAAACGCTACTCTTGATGGTAACTATCCAATGTCTGCTAATAACGATTTGCAGTATTTTAAGTTTTATATTAAAGAAACATCTGGAGAGTATTACAACATGGCGATGGATCGTTGGTATGATGCTGAAGATGGTAACATTTGGTTGGCATTTCCTTCCTCTGATAGAAATAAAGTAGATATAGATTCGTTTTTAATTCTTAAAAAAGGTTCAGATCTTAGTGAATTAGTTGCGGATCCAGCTAGGTATAAAGTTATAGCTATAGAAAACGAAGCTCCAGATTATATAAAAACAAAAAGAACATTAGCTACTAAAATTACGCATGGCTCTCAAACAGATATATTTGGAACCGTTATTGGTGATGGTCCAGCACAAGGAAGAAGACAATTTGAATTAAACTACGGAGCTTTTTTTGGTACTGCAGCCATGCATTTAGATAATTATGCGGAAGGAGAGTTGTGGTTCGAACTTTCGGATGCGAGTACTGGTCAAGCATCTAATAGATATAAAATAGCAAGCATTGAACATGACCACGATAAAGATATTTCTGGAGTTCCAGTAACGCTAACAAATGCAAAATATTATATTAGCTTAGAAGAAGATCTAGGCAATGATGTTAATTTTGTAACTAATGACCCAACTGGAGTTAACTCGAATTCTTTTACAGCTGGAACTCAAGTAAACATATACAAATACGAAATAAAAAATAGCCCTAAATTTGATGGTAGATTTTTTGTTAAAATATATTCTGATGATGTATTTTCAGATAATATAGGAAAATCATATTTAGAAGGTCTTGATTATAGAGTTTTAAACTCAAAGAAAGTATATTACATGCATCCTGATCACCGAAAAATGCACACCGAGGATCTTAATAATTTTTTAACATATGGTGATTCAAGTTTGATGCGAGGTGATGTTGTAAACGAGTATCCACAAAATGGCAATAATTGGGTGGGGACATCTTTTACATTGACTGATGGTTTTGATAAATGGGGTTATTACTCAGTTCCAGAGTTTGCATCTATGGCTTTATATTTTAGAAGATACTCTCAAGTAGAGCAAGATGGACCTGATGGAAATAAATCTACGCAAATTGGACTAGGCATAGATCGTTATCAACTTTTACCACACTTAAAACCTGGTAGCACAACAACTATTGCTAGTGGTAGTGTAGCTCCTTGGGGAAGCGCGTCTAATGATCTTGTAACGTACTTAGGTTCTGGAGAATATTCTGATGATTGGACACCGGCAAGAAATTGGAAAAATGAACATGGACGATGTAAAATGCAGCCTGGTATTTCTGGGAATGATGTTGGTCTAAAAGGTTATACTACTTCTTTTAGAGTAATTCAAAATTTCAATGGAAAATATTTGCTAGAAAAAGAAGTTTTAGATGCGGATAATGCTAGAGATACTGAAGTGTGGTTTATAGATGGTGGACCTTATGCTGGTAAATGTTGGGATATAGATAATAATCTTAACTTTGGAAACATGGGAAGGTGGGAAAAAAATAGAGATGGCACAACTATAGGTAATCCAAATTCTTACTACGCGGGTACAGATCAAAATATGACCCTACCTCAAGGGTTTACTCAAGCTTGGGATTTTCAAGCTGGAAATAATACTGGAATGTCAAATAATGTCAATAATGATACTCATAAAATGGAACTTGCCTTTGGGGGTATAAGAACACAAGAGCCAGCAAGTCCAGGTACATCAAACAATCATTTTAATCTTGGAAATTGGGACCAAGGAAGTGGAACATTAAACTCATATTATAATGATTTAACGCCATTTATAAAAAACATTAATAGTGGTATTAAGTTTAGATGGAAACAAGATCCAACTGGTCAAACATATGTAATTGGTAGCGCCACTAGACAAAATGTACTTAGACATAGCACAACTAGAGGAAATGATAGTAGCATCGAATATCCTAACGTAATAGCATCACAACCTGGATTTACAAGTAATACTATTGGTTTAGAGTATAATTTAGGCGCGTCTATGGCTGAATTATTATCTTTTAATTACTCTAAAAACTGGAGAACATCATCAGTATCTCCATCTTACATTAATCGTTGGGACCCTTTAACAGACGGAGAAATAAATGGACCAAATATAGGTGGAATGGTAATACATTTAGTTTGTTGTGACGCTAATGGCGCTACAAGTGGTAGTGGGCAAACTGCATTTGGTATTGATATACAAAGCGATTTAGTAATACACGTTACTAGTTTAGTAGGAAACCCTAGTAATGCTCCAGCGTTAGATACTTATTCTGCATCAACACTTATGGTTGGGATGGCTTTAGAATCGTATGAAAAGAGAGATGATGCAGCTGGTACTCTAAGTTCTGTAACTAGTCAATTAGGGGGTGAAGATTATCTTGTTATAAGACGTATTGATGAAATTACTACTAGTAATTATAAATTATATCTTGGTGGGTATAAAAAACCGCTTTTACAAGCAGATCATGAATTAGCAAACACTAGTTCCAAACGCCCTAAGATTGGTTCTAATTTTCGATTCGTACAAGTTGGTATGAATGGTTATAGTCATAACTCTGAGTTCAATATAAACACAATGGCTAAAAATCACCCAACTGTTGGTGATAGATACGGAGCTATAACTGCTGTTGGATTTGATTTAGAATTTATTGAATATATAGAGCCAGAAGAAATATTATCTGAAAATCCAGCTATATGGGAAACAGAACCCAAAACAGAAGAGGGTTTAGACGTGTATTACGAGGCTAGTGCTAGTATACCAATGGAAACTACAGCAGATACTATTGAAAGTGCTTTTCCTATAAACACTAGTTTCTTGGCTATTGGCGGCTTCCTTCAATTTTATAAATTAGATGTTGTTGGTTATTTAGGCAGTCAGTTAATAGTAAAAGATAGGTGGGGCACCGCCAATACAGCACAGACATACACGGGTGTTACTACGCTAGTAGGATGTTCGAGACCAGATGGAATAGATTTTCAGCCTACTTTTGTTAGTATTGTTGATACGTTTTTTCCTACAACCGGAACAAATCTTCATGGGTTACTAACAGTTGGTTCTTCTTTATATAATATTTCTTATAAATTAGATTGGCATAATTGTTATTCTTTTGGTAATGGCGTCGAGTCTAATAGAATTAGAGATAATTTTAATTTACCATTTATTGTAAATGGAGTGAAAGTATCTACAACTTTAGAGCACGATTACAAAGAGGAGCATAGAAAGTATGGTTTAATATATTCTGGAATATATAACTCAACTTCTGGTGTAAATAATTTAAATCAATTTATACAAGCTGAAAAAATTACTAAAGATGTAAACCCTATATATGGTAGTATACAAAAGTTACATTCTAGAGATTCTGATTTAGTAACTCTTTGTGAAGATAAAATTTTAAGAATATTAGCAAATAAAGATGCTGTATTTAACGCTGATGGAAATACAAACTTAACAGCAACAGCAAATGTTTTAGGACAAACAATACCTTTTTCAGGAGAGTATGGAATATCTACAAATCCAGAATCATTTGCTTCAGAAGCTTATAGAGCATATTTTTCAGATCAAGTTAGAGGAAGAGTAATGAGATTATCTAAAGATGGGTTAACTCCTATATCTGATTATGGTATGAAAGATTGGTTTAAAGATAACTTGAAACTAGCTAATATAGTTTCTGGTAGCTATGATGACAAAAAAGATGAATATAATATAACTTTAAGGAACATTCCTCAGGGTCTTCCTATTTCAATTGTAGGACATGACGCGAATATTCCTGAAGATCCTGGAGGGCATGATGATGGTCCTACTGGAACTAGTTTGTAAATATTAATTAAAAAGTAAATGAAATGACTCATCAAGTAGACCCTATAATTCAAAATACGTTGATAGCATCAACACAGACTGCTAACATGCTAAATGTAGGGGATATTATTAATGGACCTGGTATACCTAATAATTCAACAATTTTAGAAATAAGTTATGTTGGAAGCGGAACATGGGAGATAATAATAGATAGTAATTTTATTGCTGGCGATGTGTATACAGCTTTAGGTAATCATATACCATATTTAGATCCTAATAATCCAGTCAATAATCAGGGCGCTGGTATGGTACAATGGCCAACAGAAATATTTGTTACTCCGTCAAACCCGCTGCCAGTTAAAACACTTACATATAAAGAAGATGTTAAAGGATGGGTTAGTTTTAAATCATTTACCCCTGAAAATGCCATTAGTATGGCAAATGATTATTATACATTTAATAATGGTGAATTGTGGAAACATCACGATGAAAATGTAAATAGAAATACTTTTTATGGAACTTACACAAACTCTACTTTTAATGTTATTTTAAATCAAGCTCCTGGTAGTGTTAAATCTTTTAACACATTAAATTACGAGGGTAGTCAATCAAAAGTTACTATCAATGTTCAAGATGACCAATATTATAATCTAGCAAGTAAACAGGGTTGGTATGTTGATAATATGTTTACAAATAAAGAAACTGGTAGTATAGAAGAATTTATAGAAAAAGAAGGTAAGTGGTTTAATTATATAAAAGGAAACCAAGTATCACATGATAGTAATGGCGTTAATATATTAGTAAATCAAGATGGTAGTTCTTCTTGGGACCAAGCTAGTTTTGCAATACAAGGGCTTGGTACCTTTGTTGATGCTAGTGGTTATTCTTTTCCTGGTTGCATGGATATCAATTCATTTACTTTTAATATTAATGCAAATGTTGATGATGGTAGTTGTAAATACGCTGGTTGTATGGATGTTAATGCTAGTAATTATGGTATGTTAGAAACTGTGAGTATTCACATAGATAACTATACCTGGCAAGATCAAAATGGTGTAATTTATAATCCAACAATTACTGACTTAAGTTTACCTTGTGCTAATTGCTGTAACGCTGTTATTTTTGGTTGTACAGACCCAACAGCGCTTAACTATGACCCAATAGCAACTAATGATGACGGAAGTTGCGTCGCAATAGTATTAGGGTGTACAGATCCACTAGCAATTAACTACGATATAACTGCTAATGTTGATGATGGTTCTTGTACTTATTGTGTATATGGTTGTACAGATGCTACTCAATTTAATTATGACCCTTTAGCAACTTGTGATGACGGTTCTTGTACTGCAATAGTGAGCGGGTGTACAGATCCAACAGCTAACAACGAGAATACATTAGCCAACACCGATGATGGTAGTTGTATGTATGATGTTTTTGGATGTGATGATCCAACAGCAAATAATTACTATTGGGACTTAAATACAGATCCAGGCAATCAAGACCTTATTGATGATGGTTCATGTACATATGATGTTTTAGGTTGTACAAATCCAACGGCTAATAACTATGACGCTACAGCAACGGTAGATGATGGTTCTTGTACATATGATCCTCAAGGTTGTACAGACCCTACAGCATGTAATTATGATGCTGTTGCAATTATAGATGATAGTTCTTGTATTTTACCTGATGGATGTACAGATCCAACAGCAAATAATTATGATCCTGCTTATCTTTGTGATGATGGGTCTTGTGAATTTGATGGTTGTACAGATCAAATGGCATTTAATTGGAGTGGCGCTAATTTTACTGACGATGGATCATGTCAATATCTTGGTTGTACTGATCCAGCTGCAGATAATTATGGTTGGACAGCTCCAGGAGTTACCCCAACTAATGGCCAAGTTTGGACTGTAACTGGTAGTGGACAATCATTTACTTCTCCTAATGGAATTACTGGGGTTTCGGCAGATGCAGGTTTCTTTGCTCCAAATTCTACAGCTGTTTGTCAATATCCAGCAGTTGGTGGTTGTACGGATTCAACTCAAGATAACTATGATCAAAGTGCTACATTTGATGATGGTAGTTGTTGTATGTATGGGTGCACAGATCCAAATTCTTGTAATTATGATCCTAATGCAACTTGCTTATCAACTTGTGGAATTAATTTTTCTTTGGTTCACTTACAAAATACAGATCCAAATTCATCAATGCCTAGCGCGGATTGGGATGGAGATGGTACCAATGACCCTAATAGTAATGGTAATATTCACTTTGTAGCACTTATAGATCCCGGTAGTTCTTACACTGTTACACTGACAGCTGTTAGTGGTGGTGGTGGTTTTACCGCGGGTGAACTAGTTCCAGTCAATGGTCCGGGCACAGCAACAACGATTAGTTTTATTGGCCAAGCCAATGTCAACCCTGGAATGGGTGTTTATTACAAGAATTACTATGCAATCCCAGGTGGTCCAACACATAGTGGTTTTGAATATCGATTGGATATTACTGATAATACAAATGGTTGTGCGGCAACTTATACTTATTTTGTTCAAGAATCGAATCCTAATGCATCTCCACCGGTGGACTTAACTTATAGCTCTCAACCACACCCAGTTAACGATCCAACTAACTCCATACTAATTAACGGGCAATTAGGTCCAGGATACGTTGCCAACAACAACACAGGATATCTTGATCATATTACGGGTAGTTAAAATATTTAAAATAAAAAAATATGCCGATAACAACAATTCCTTTTACATTTCCAACTATAAATGCCTCGGTGCAAGTAGGAGATATTGCTTATTATTCTCATAGTGGTGTGAATACTAGTGTTAACCCTTTAAACCCTCTTGGTTTTAATAATACTGCGCTTAGTAATACTGTTATGTTGGGTCCTATTATAAGTATAGTCGGCAACGTAGTAACAGTTCAATACGATACTGCTTTATCAAATCCACAGCCAGGTGATTATATATCATTTGCTAAAGATAAAAGAGTAAATACGTCAAGTTTATTGGGTTATTATGCTAGTGTAAATTTTGTAAATAATTCAGTGAAAAAAGCAGAGATATTTAGCGTTGGCTCTGAAATTTCAGAAAGTAGTAAATAAATAAAAATAACAAATGTCATATCACAATATATCTACTGGCGGTACGCCAAACAGCGCAAGACAAAGCACAACAAATGCTCAGGGACAAGTAGCTCCTATTGGATTTCACTATATGCCAGATGGAACTTTAATGTCAGATATAGAGCATGCTAGATTGTACGGTGAAAAAATTATTAGTAATTTTGATTTAGATTTATCTAGTTTACCAGCAGTCGAAACAGTTAGATATTTTAATATAACGGGAACTGATGGAGGTTCGTTTATGTTAGAAATTAAAAATGAGGATAATTATTATTATAACTTTGTAACTAAATCATTTCAAGTAGCTCAAACTAGATTAGAAGATATTATTACAACACAAGGGTATACAGGTTCTATAACTTTTCCAGCGATTACTGATGATGATCAATATGATGTTTACCTTTTTGCAACTCCTGGAACAAAACATGCTCAACATACAGAGGTAAGATTTGCTGATAACAGCGTTGATATAAATTCGTCAACAGGTTCTAACTCTTTATTAATACAAAAAGTAATATATCAATTTGCAACTGACTTAACACTAGATCTTGAATTTATTTCTCCAACTAGTGCTATTGATATTGGTAGTTTTGAAAAAGCAAGTTTTACAAGTCCTAGAGGTTCACGTACAAACTCTTCATTTTCAATTACTTGTACTGTAGATTCACTAGCTAATGCTTATCAAATTATAAAACAACCAACAATCGATGATCTTTTAGCTTATAATAGTTATGCAATTGAAGCAGCGGGTTACGAGGATTTACCAGGAGAAGATACATTTCCCGTTTTAACTAGTAGTACTAATACTATAAATGGAGCTGTATCTGCTGCAAGTAGAATTGTCATGGACGTTGCCGCCGTTACCGCGGGACAACTTGTTGGAGATAAAATAACTACAGCGACAACAAGCGACACTGTTGACGGCGCTGTATCATCAGGCATTAAAGTTGTTATGGATAACAATGTTGCTGGTAAAATGTCACGTGGAGATCGAGTAACGGGTAACGCTCTCTTAGATTCAAAACTAGTTACAGTAGCCGCACTAAACCCTGATACAGACAACGTAAAGGAATTTTCTATGTCAGAACACGTCCCAATTGACGACGGTACAACGTTAACATTTAGTTCTATAGTAAATAGAAGTGATGTTACTGTATTAGCTATTAATCCAGATGATGATAATACCTTTGAAATTTCAATAAGTGACAACGTGTCTCTTATGGATGGAATTACACTTAATTTTGGTAACAGAAAAAATTACCAATGGGCCACAGATAATACTTCTAGACTTTCAACTGGTCAACAAATCATAATGGATTCAAGTTCTACAAATGCAACGTCTGGTTCTATTATATCTAACTATGAAAATTCAATAACTCGTACAGATGAATATGGTGGAAGTGTAAAAGTAATATTAGATACAGCGCCAGCTATAGATACAAAAAACAGTAAACCGGTTGTTACAAGAGGGGAAATAGTTTCGCAAACAGGTAATATTGTTTTTTCTAAACAGCAAGCTTTAGCTTTTGGTGGTGGTAATTTTAAC
>TARA_R110002012_G_scaffold173968_2_pt1 | contig 10410 bp, 10 predicted proteins | sample TARA_R110002012 | Tara Oceans TARA_R110002012 (sample SAMEA4396515) | marine metagenome | biome: Westerlies Biome; feature: [DCM] deep chlorophyll maximum layer (ENVO:01000326); material: water (ENVO:00002006), including particulate matter (ENVO:01000060) such as... | depth 40 m
ATGGAGTTAGCCAAAGCGCTCACATTTACAGATCATTTAGTATCTTTATAGCTACTTATGAACCCCATTATCACAAAGGCGATAGACAAATTAGCCCTTCTTAGCAAAAAGCACAGGGTGGAAAATCTCTATGTCTTTGGTTCAGTCACCACCAATCGCTTCACTTCCAGCAGCGACATTGACTTTCTGGTGGAGTTCCAGCCTATGGATTTCGGAGACTACACCGACAATTACTTCCAGTTTTGCTTTGCTCTTGAGGCCTTATTCGGCAGAAAAGTTGATCTCACAACTACCCGCTCGCTCTCCAATCCTTATTTCATCGAATCGGTCGACAAAATAAAAAAACTAGTCTACAGTGCAAATAGAGATAAAAAAGCTGTTGCTTGATATAAATACTGCAGTTGGGTCAATTGAAGATTATCTTGGTTCCGAAAGGAGCTTTACTGCCTATAAGTCCAACAAGATGCTCAGAAGGGCCGTGGAAAGGGAGTTTGAAATCATTGGCGAAGCATTGAACAAACTCATGAAGATTGATCCTGATATCAAGATTTCAAGCACAGAGTTAATAATTGGGATGAGAAATCGAGTCATCCATGGTTATGATAAAATAGACGACGAAATTGTTTGGGGAGCCATTGTCCGGCACATTCCAATATTAAAGGCCGAAATTCAGGCTTTACTGAAGAGCACTTAAGCTTAATCTGGGGACTGTTTTTATTGGAGGCGCAGGTCGCTCACATTTGCCATTGGTACGAACCAAAGTCTCGCAGCAGCGCAGCTTTCAGTGCCGGGGCTAGCAGGAGCACTCCGGCCACCGGAACCAGCATGGGGAGCAAGTTTTTACCCATTAAACTAAAACCTTATGACAAAATTAACCAGAGAAGACATATTTAAACTCCTACACCGTGATTTGGCTAGTAAACCTAATCTGAGCGGTTTAAATTTAAGCGGACTAAATTTAAGCGGACTACTTTTTTTCTCTGTGAATTTAAGCGGTGCCAATCTTACAGGAACCAACCTTGAAGGCGCTAATTTTATTGGAGCTAATTTCACTGGAGCCAATTTCACTGGAGCTAATCTGAAAGTAGCTAATTTTTGGCTACAAAATCTTGAAGGCATTAATCTCAAACATGCAAATCTTACGCAAGCTACCCTTATGGACGCCAAGGTTACAGGTGCTGATCTAACAGGAGCTATTCTTCGGGAAGCAAATGTTACAGGCGCTAATCTAATTAGCGCTAATTTAACCGGAGCGGATCTGACCGGAGCGGATTTTGAAGGAGCTCACCTTACGAATGCCAATCTCACTGAAGCTAATCTCACTAATGCATGTTTTGTAGGTGTTGATCTTACAGGAGCTAAACTTATAAGAGCTAAACTTGCGAAAACGAATTTTACAGGAGCTAATCTTCAAGGGGCTGATCTTGCTGGCGCCGACCTAGCAAGTGTATTCAATTTGGTGATGCCCTAAGAGGAGAAAGAAGTGTTTGATTTACCTGACTTTCAAAAAGATTCAGCCTTGCTTATCGCCATTACTTATACAAAGTGTTGTGTGGCGTATTTTGTTCATTTAGCATCTCTCTAAGTATTTTAAATGGATATGAGTCTCTTATTTTTATAATAAAAAAATCCAAATTATTTGTGTTCTGAATCTCAAAGCTGGTAATTTTTGACTTATTATAAATCCTAGACACTTTGTTGTCAATATCGTATAAGAAGATGTTAGTAGAAGTTTCTCCCAAATAATTTAAATTGCCTTTACATTTCTCGGTTGTAATAAATTCATTATTCTCAATGAACGAAATTGAATACTCATCTTTTTCAAATCTTTTTGTGTATGAATTGAATAAAGTAGAAATAAGCATACAAAGTATTATTATGACTATCGCCATTGGTATCGAAATGTTTAGCATCCTTTCATCAGATATTACACCTATTAGATAAACGAAATACACAAAGTATGCAGGAATGAAAAGCAATTTATTTGGAAAAAAACCAATAAAAAAGATCCCAATTAGTGCGATTATCATTTTACTACTTGCTAATCCTTTTTTAAAAGGCTTTTCAAATAAATCAGTAATCCTTTCTTTTTGTCTCTTATTTAAACCCAAGTAGTAAAAGAATTTTTTTCTTCTGATTAGCACAATTCTCTCATAAATTATCCATAAATAAGAAAATGCGATGAAAAAAGATATTTCATACAGTAATATTATTAACACTATTTGAAAAACATACTCCAGCGTAAAATACACTAAATCTGCAACAGCTAAATAATTAAAAATAGGAATACTAAAGCTTTTATAATACAAATAGTAATTAATAAAGCTAACTGAATATATTATTAACAGAGTAATTGAAATATTTTCTTTTGTAAAAAATGAAAATATTATTTTTAATTTATCCATATTTTCTCTTTAGTCAAATACCACACAACCGTTATATAGACCCCAGTCAGTCCCACCACTAGCGTTTATATTCAATATAGTCACAGGTGGCCATTGAGAAAAATTCCTGGATGCTTGCCCATTATAAACATATATTTTTGGCGCTAAATGTCCTAGCTATCCAACGGGCTTCTTTGCTGATCGAATGTTTGGTAGTAATGTGTGTATAAACCGGGCTGTTCAGGACTTCAATCCGCCCCACTATCGAACCATCTGCGATCCGGCCACATTCCCCATCAGCCGCAAGGGTCTCCCCTAGCTACTGCGGCTACCTGTTAAGCGCATGTCCCACTACCTGTTAAGCGCTTATCCAAGTGGTAGACAAGCGCTTGTGTCACTACCTCATAAGCCCTTATCATATAGGTAGTAAAGGCGTTGCTTCGTTCCGGATAAGCGCTTATGATAGGTGTGATAAGGGCTTAACAGGAGGCTGTGGTGCGCACCACACATAGTTAGTGCTAGGCAGCATAGGTAGTAAGTGCTGGGCACCATAGGAGCTATTTGTGCGCACCAAACTGAAGACGGAAAGAGTTTGGTGAGAAAGAGGCAAAAATTGAGGTAAACGCTCCTGTGTGTATGAGTATACGAAAATCAGGCCAGTTTGGGAGAAGAGGAGAGTGGTTTTTTAACCCCGTGGGAGGGGGAGCCGGTGACGCCCAGACTACAAAAGTTTTGCTTGTCAACAGCAAAGCTGATCGGCTGGCAGCCACTTTGGGAAAGCGTAAACCGACTGAGACACCAAACTTTTGTAGTCCCGCCCTCGCTGTTTTGGCCTCACTCACCTGTCTATGACAATTTCCGACTCAGCACGAAAATCCCATTCAATAATTTTAATATCTCCTGTTTCCTTGTCAGCCTGAATCTTCAACCACCCAACCGAAAAAAGCCCATTGTCTCTCAACTTGATTCCGACATAGCTGAAACCCTGTTCACTTTTACCCCTAATAGTCCACTCGTCTTCCCAAACGTTATATGGTGCATCGGTGATTGACACAATTTCAGGGCTGTAATTATCCCACATCTCCGGAACCAGCGCCAAGCGCCGAACAGTGTCACCTGGCAGCAGAAAGAGCTCGGTTTCTCCACTTCTCCCAAAGATAGCACTTTCGCCCAGGGCACGAATCCGTCCAGTTAACCCAGTACCTGAACTATTAACCCCATCCCAGATAAGCATGCCATATTGGACGGCAAAATCATTTATACCATCTCCATTCATGTCGTAATCAACCGAGGGCGGCACATCTTTTATTGTCGTAGTCCGTGGTGAGTACTCCGGAAGTCCTTCCTCATCCTGACAACCAACCAAGAAGACTGCAATAATGAAAATGAATGAGAAGCAATATTTCATATATCAAATATAAAATAAATACACAATGTGCTCTTTGTGCCTTAAAAGAAATATTTTATCCCTAAAACTAAGAAAATAATTAATTTCAGGCCAGCGACCTCCAGATATAAAACACAATGTAGGCCTCCCATCCTGGGAATTGCCGGAAAAAGTCTTCCAGCTCTTCTCTGGTTGGTTTCCTATCGAGGCCTTTCAGCTGCTTGTAGCCGTTGAGGAGCCCTGCATCGCCATAGGTAATGGCATCGGCCCTGCGCAGGCATTTCATGGCCACGTAGTTGGCCGTCCACTCACCTACGCCCTTCAGGCTCATGAGGCATTTCAGCATCTCCGGTGTGCTCTCTAGCAAAGAAAGCTTTTCTACAGAGACCTCACCTGCGAGAAAGGCTTCGGCTACTATGTGCAGGTATCTGGCCTTTTGAGATGAGTATTGCATGCCTTTCAGGTCGTCGAAAGACAGCTTGAGCACCTGCTTCGGGGTGGGAAAAACATGGTAGGTCTCCCCCTCGTAGGTTTCGCTTTCGCCAACGGCTTCCACCAGGCTTCTTTTGAGCTTGTAGGCAAATGTCAGGTTGATCTGCTGGCCAATAATGCTCCAGCAAAGCACTTCAAAAAGATCGGGGATGGAGATCAAACGAAGCCCCCAATATTTTTCAACCAACTGCTCAAGGTCAGCGTCTTGCCGGGCAATGGCTTTCAACGGCGCAACGTCCCCTTTCAAATGCAGCCACTCGGTGATGTAACTGACAATCTCCGATTCCCTGGCCTCACCTTTCAGCAAATCCACCCGAAGTGCACCATCCGATTCACTGATGCTTAAAAGAGAATGCCCTTGACCTCCAATTCTCAAAAGCTTGGTAACCGACCCACCCTTCACCTTGTGCAGGCAGTCATCAAAGCCCCTGTCGAGAAACCACAGGCATTCTTTGAAACTAAAGTTTTCTGGTGTTGGAATAGAAAGACTAAGCGGCATGCATCTCCTCTTCTGCCATGGTTCGCACCTTCTCCCAGGCAATCAGGCTTAGCTTGCGGTCGTTGCCCCAATGATAGCCGCCAATGCCGCCATCTCTTCTGATCACCCGATGGCAGGGGATCAGTACGGCCACTGGGTTGCTGCCTATGGCAGACCCTACTGCCCTTGATGCTTTTGGGTTGCCAATATAGTCGGCAATTTGCTGGTAAGTACTCAGCTGGCCCTCGGGAATGCGGAGCAATGCTTCCCACACTTTGACCTGAAATGGGGTCCCCTTCAAATTAAGTTGAATGGCCTGCTGGCTCGCCTCACCGACTCCGAAAATTTGATTCACAGCGGCTTGATTAGCATCAGCGTTCTCTGTCAATACCGCCTCGGGCCACTCTGATTTCAGCAGGGCCAGTCCCTCTTCGGGCGTGGGCACAAACTCGAGCTTGCAGATGCCCAGGTCGGTAGAAGCAACGATCAGCCCACCAAAGGGAGATTCGTGAAAACTGTAATTGATGTTCAGGCAGTTACCTTTGCTTTTATAAGCACCGGGCGTCATGGCTTCAATGGTCACAAAAAGATCGTGCAAGCGGCTGGAGCCAGAGAAACCTGCTTCGTAGGCGACCTCGCTCAGCGGCACATCGCCAGTTTTCATCAGCTCCTTGGAGAGGTTGAGACTGAGAAACTGTTGAAATTTCTTGGGGCTTATGCCAGCCCAACTGGTAAACATGCGTTGAAAATGAAAGGGGCTCAGATGCACAGCATCGGCTACTGCTTCGAGCTTAGGCTGCTCTTTGAAATGCTCACTGATGAACTCAATGGCTTTGGCAATTCTTTGGTAATCGTTCATGGCTTCAAAATTTACTCAAAAAAACAGTAAAGCCATCTGTATAGAAACCCGAAACTTGCTGACTTTGCCTCTACCCAAGTCGGCTCACATCTACCGTCACCACCATTTTCTGGCCTCCATTGCTATAAACAATGCCCTTCAGCGGCACCACGTCGGCAAAGTCACGCCCAAAAGCCACTCTGATGTGCTGATCTTTAACAAGCAAATTGTTGGTAGCATCGAACTCTACCCAACCAATGCTGGGAATGTAGACTGCATTCCATGCATGGGAGGCATCGGCACCCACCATCTTGGGTTTGCCGGGAGGGGGAATCGTTTCGATATAACCGCTCACATACTTTGCGGCCAAACCAAGAGACCGCACACAGGCAAGGGAAAAGTGGGCAAAGTCCTGACAAACACCTTTTCTGTGTTTAAATACTTCTTCCAAAGGGGTGCTGATGTCGGTAAAGCCAGGCGTGAATTTAAAATCTTTATTGATCCGCTTGTTGAGATCAAGCATGGCATCCATCACAGGCCTGCCGGGTGTAAACGACTCCAGCGTGTATTCTTTTACCCCGGGTATAAAGCTCACATGTGTAGACTCCAGGTAAAACTGGCGAATATCGTTCATGGCATCGGTGGTTTGCAACCAGCTCACCACGTCTTCCCAGGGTTCGGTTTGCTTTGAGTCAAGGTTCGCCCAGGCAGGCATCCCTATTTCGACCTCACTTTTCGACTCCACCAGCAGTTTCTGATGTGTTTTTTGCACCGAAAAATACATGAACTCATTGTCAAAAAAGTCTTTGCGGGTAGCCAGGTAATTGGGCTCGGGGAAAATATTGTACCTATACGATTTCACCTGCTGAAAAGGAAGCCGGGCCGGACTTTGAACCACAATATTGTGGCACAGCGCCGTGGGCGTTTGGTAATCGTATTTCGTAATATGGGTGACTCTGTATTTCATTTCATTCGTTAGGAATGTGCTGCCTTAAATCTCTGGCAACCTGTTGGCTTTAACAAAACCATACTGGCTTTGGGTGTGACTGAAATAGCTTTCGTATATCAAAGTGGAAGCTTGCTGCAAGAGCTGAATGATATCGCCCAGGAACTGCTTTAATTCCTTGCGTGTGTCAGCGTCGGGCTTCAGTTCGGCTAACTCATCGAGATCAACAAGCCTGACTTTTGATAGGGCTTCCAAAAGCTTCTTTCGGGCCGGGCTTAAACCGGTGCCAATGCCCAAAGACGGCAATTGCTTCAGGTGATCATCGATACGTTCAATCATGTACACAATGGCCCGGGGATTTCTGTCGTCGGCCAGCAACAAGTTCAGTACTCCCAGCACTTCCAGGTTGGACCGATAGCGGTACCGGTAGGTCACCAGGCTTTCGTTGCTCATCAGAATCAGCTCGATGAGCGATTTTTCCTGATCAGAAGTGGATTTGGCCGACAAAGTAGCCTGCAGCATCAGGCAGGTGCCAATAGACGACTCAATGAAACGCCCTATATTAAGCAGCCTCCAGGTAGACTCCCTGGTCATGTTGTCAATATTGAGGCCGTTGAAGGCCATCATATGCACAATCAAATGATCAAGGCGGTGATAGATTCCTCTCAGGTTGGTGCCATTCATTTTCATAATCTCCCATTCCTCAGAAATCAAATCCAGGATACGCCAGGTATCCAGACTGAGTCGGTCCCTGATGGCATAGCCATTAGACAGGAAAGACTTTAGCGAATGAGCGAGTGACCCAAATCGGTTTTGATCAATGGCCAATGAATAGAGCTCCTTTTCGGGGTCTTTGAGTACCCTTTTGTCGTGAAAGCCCGGCTGCGTACTTGTGAGGGAAGTAAGCCCCTTCAGCAGTGTAACGAGGGTTTGATCATGCTCGATGTTGACCTCATCGTCCGTTTCATTGAACTTTCGCAGCACAATCCTCATCAGCCTGATGGTGCTGACAGTCCGCTCCAAATAGCGCCCCAGCCAAAACAGATTTTCTCCGGTTCGGCTTGGTAATATGTTCTCCGTTTGCTGCACAATGACAGGCGGCCTATTCACCTGCACCTGCTCTTTGGCATGACCCAGCACCCAGGTGTCTTTACTAATACCTCCCGATTGGTTAGAAACAATAAAAACACCTTTTTTAGGTGAGCTGCGTGACAGCCCTCCCGGCATGACGTAGTAGGTTTCGTTTTCAGAATCGGCGACTACATAGCTTCTGAATACAGCATTTCTAGCCTCCAGCTTTCCGTCAATGAGCGACGGAGTAGTTGAAAAATCAACCATTTCCTGCCCAACGAAGAGGTACGGCCTGACCTTGATTTCTTCTTTTAGCTGCTCAATTTCCCTTTTGCTCAGCTCCCCTCCATACACCGACTTATTTTTGTCATTTCGGTAGATCATCCTGATGATCAGCTTATCGATATTCTCCAGGACGTACTTCTTTTCCTTTTCCTGTCCACACCACCAGGTCGCTACCGACGGCAGTATCAACTCCTGTTGCAATACGTTCCTGCTTAGTTTTGGCAAAAACGCCATCAAACCAGGGTTTTCGAGGATGCGGCAGCCAAGGGGATTGATCACCATCACGTTTTTCTGCCTCACCGCCTCCATAAGCCCAACGACCCCCAAGTGCGAGTCGGCCCTGAATTCAAGCGGATCACAAAATACGTCGTCCACCCTCCTTACAATCACATCCACCTTCTCCAGGCCCTTCAGCGTTTTCAGCCAGATGTAGCCGTCGCTCATGGTCAAGTCCTGAGCAAACACCAGGGTGAAGCCCATGAAAGAAGAAAGGTAGGCATGCTCAAAGAATGTCTCGTTCGAAGGGCCGGGAGAAAGCATCACAATCCTCGGGTTCTCCTTGTTTTTCCACGACAGTGTTGAGAGCGTGTTCTTGAGCGTTTGATAGTAAGACGAGATTTTCCTTACCTGGTTTTCCCTGATCATGTCGGGGAACACCCTGGTCATGGCAGCCCTGTTTTCCAGGGAATACCCTGCTCCGGAAGGAGCATCGGTTCGGTCGTGGAGCACCCACATTTTTCCATTGGGGCCACGGGCAAGGTCGGCCGAGTATTGCACCAGCTGCTGGGGCCCGGGTATGCGAATTTTATCTACCTGGCGGAGAAAACCCTGGTGGTTATAAATCATTTCGAAAGGAATCAACCCCTCTCTGATCAGCTTTCTTTCACCGTAGATATCTGAAAGGATAATATTGAGTAGCTCGGTTCTTTGAGAAAGGCCTTTCTCTATGACCTCCCATTCGCTCTGACTGAACACCATGGGAACCGGGTCGAGATTCCACGGGCGGTTCATCCCGTTGGGGTCGCCATACACATTGTAGGTCACCCCATTTTCCCTGAGCTGCTGCCCCACTTCCTTGTTCCGCTGCTCCATCCGCTCAATGCCCAGCTTTTCATAGGCATTGGCCAGCTTTTCCCAGTGAGGCCACACCTTGCCATCGGGCGTGGTCATCTCATCAAAGAACGGCTCATTGGAATTCGTTCTGTCTGCCAGGTACGATTTAATCATCGCCAAATCTCACCAATTTTTTGTGATTCCAAAGTTGATTTGTGAAGATATTATAGCGGTGGCAGGCACAGCATTATTTTCGCCCTTTGTACCTTCTCAGGTCCATAGTGTTAGGATAATCCTGATTAACTTCCTCTATTTTTATATCATAAGTGGGCAGGATGTTGATTTTGGTCACAAACCGGCCAGCCGCCTGAGGCTGCATTACCGTTGGCTCCACCATATTGATAGAATGCCCAAAGTCGAAGAAGCGGGAAACCCTTCTCGCTTCCGCCTCATAGCTATTCACAGGGAAGGTCGCATAGTTTCTGCCGCCAGGATGAGCCACGTGGTACTGACAAGCCGCCACCGACTTTTTCGTCCATGTGTCGTAGATATCGATCACCAGAGGAGTGTCGACTCCCAGCGTGGGATGCAGTGCCGATGGAGGTGCCCAGGCCCGATAGCGGATGCCTGCCACATACTCGCCCTGAGTACCAGTATTCTTCAACGGAATGGCAAAACCATTGCAAAGCAGCTTGTAGCGGGACTCGGTCAATCCGGTAATTTTCACTTGTAGCCTTTCCAATGAAGAATCGACAAAACGAGCGGTGCCGGAGTTGGACATTTCCTCACCCAACACATGCCACGGCTCGATGCCCATTTTGAGCTCCACATGAATATCGTCGACCTGCAGTTCGCCCAGGAAGGGAAAGCGGAAGGCAAAGAACGGATCGAACCAGGACACATCGAAGTTGTACCCGGCATTCTTGAGGTCGTTCACCACCTCCGTCATGTCCTTATAACAATAGTGAGGCAGCATAAACTTGTCGTGCAACGATGTGCCCCAGCGCACCAGCTTGTGGTTGTAGGGCGTCTTCCAGAACCAGCTCAGCAGCGTTCTGATCAAAAGGAACTGAACCATGCTCATGCGGTAATGGGGAGGCATATCGAAGCCACGGAATTCCAGAATACCCAGCCTGCCGGAGGAAGAATCCGGTGAATAGAGCTTATCGATGCAAAATTCCGCCCGGTGGGTGTTGCCTGTGATGTCTACCAGCAGGTTGCGGAAGATTCGGTCTACCAGCCAATAGGGTACATCGTCCTCTTTCATGTCGGGCACCTGCTGAAAGGCCAACTCCAGCTCGTAAAGGATTTCGTCCCGGCCTTCATCCACCCTCGGTGCCTGGCTGGTTGGCCCAATAAATTGTGTAGAAAAAAGGTATGAAAGTGCCGGATGGTGCTGCCAGTAAGTGATAAAGCTTTTGAGCACGTCGGGGCGGCGAAGCAGCGGGCTGTCGGCTGGCGTTACCCCACCAAGGG
>TARA_R110002012_G_scaffold96501_5_pt1 | contig 10408 bp, 7 predicted proteins | sample TARA_R110002012 | Tara Oceans TARA_R110002012 (sample SAMEA4396515) | marine metagenome | biome: Westerlies Biome; feature: [DCM] deep chlorophyll maximum layer (ENVO:01000326); material: water (ENVO:00002006), including particulate matter (ENVO:01000060) such as... | depth 40 m
ACAGCCAAGTCATGACTGATAAACAGATAGCTCAGATTTGCGCGCTCTCGGATATCTTCCAAAAGCGATAGAATTTGTTCCTGAACGGAAACATCCAACGCCGAAGTCGGTTCATCGCAAATTAACAGCTTTGGGTCCAATGTCAGGGCACGCGCGATTGACAGACGTTGGCGCTGTCCGCCAGAAAAAGCATGTGGAAACCGTCGCAGCATGTCAGGGGTCAATCCGACCCAACGCAGCATTTCCGCTGCTTTGTCACGGCGATCGGCGGCAGAACCGATGCCGTGTATCTCCATCGGTTCGGTCAATGCCTCTTGCACCCGCATGCGCGGGCTTAGAGATGAATAGGGGTCTTGAAAGACCATTTGCGCTTGGCGCTGAAACGCGCTCCGTTCGGTACCGGTCATCGTGTGGACCGCCAGCGGTGCGGCCCCCATCCCCGGGCGAAACAAAACTTCGCCCCCAGCGTCAGGGGGTTCAGCCCCGATGGCGATCCGGGCGCAGGTGGTTTTGCCCGATCCGCTTTCGCCGACAATTGCCAACGTCTTGCCACGCGCAAGTTGCAGGTCGATGTTCTGGCAGGCGGGAATGGTGACCGGTTTGCGCCACCCTGCGGCGCGCATCGTATAGGTTTTTGATACGTCCTTTAATGTCAGGATGATATCCTTGTCATTGGATGGCCTGGCAGGCGCGGCCACCTTCGGTATTGTCGGTGCCGCCGCAAAAAGTTTAGCCGTATAGGGGTGGGCCGGGGAACTCAGGATGTCACTTGCCAAGCCCCGTTCCATCACGCGACCCTTGTGCATAACAACAACTTGCTGCGCCATATTGGCCACTACGCCCAGATCATGTGTGACCAATATGACGGCCATCCCGGTGTCTGCCTGAAGCGTTCGGATCAAACCCAACACCTGTGCCTGAGTGGTCACATCCAAGGCGGTCGTGGGTTCGTCTGCAATCAGCAGATCGGGTTTGGCAACCATCGCCATCGCGATCATGGCGCGCTGGCGCATTCCGCCGGACATCTCAAACGGATAGCTGTTCCACACCTGCTCTGGGTTGGCGAATCCAACCTCGTGGAACTGCTCGAGTACGACGCGTTTCGCTTCGGCTCGCCCCATGTTCCTATGCAGCCACAAAACTTCTGCTACCTGGTTCCCCAAACGGTGGAGAGGCGATAGCGAGCGCATAGGTTCCTGAAATATCATCGAAATTCTGTCGCCGCGTATCGCTCGCATCGCTTTTTCTGGCAACTTCATGAGATCTACCGTCTGCCCCCGGTTGGCAAATTGGACGGTGCCACCCCGTAACTGTGCCGCCTCGGGCAGCACCCGTAGCACCGATCGGCAGGTCAGCGTTTTACCCGAGCCGCTTTCCCCAACCAAGGCCAGCGTTTCCCCGGCATTTACCGAAAAACTCACGCTATCCACCACAGGCGCGTCTTTACCAAATCCGATGGACAGGTCGTTTACATGTAAAAGCGCGGTCATGAGACTCCGGGGGGGACAGAGAGAGAAAACGTCGAGCCGGAGTGAAGCCGAAAAAACCCACAGCGTCTAGGGGTACCATGTTAAAGTCCCGTTTCGCTTCACATTGTTAGGTGCAATCCCCATCTATCAAACTTGTCGTACAAAAAAGGAGCAGCAAATGAGCCGCCTAGATATTTTCATCAACCGTATGGTTTCGCAGCGGGCTTGCCTGAACCATGCTGCCGAATTGACAAAAGACCAGCCGGGCCCTGTGTTTGAACTGGGGCTTGGTAACGGCCGCACTTTTCATCATATGCGTGAAATCATGCCCGATCGCGATATTTTCGTGTTTGAACGGGCTGTGGCGTCGAACCCTGACAGCACGCCAGCCGATGATAAGCTTATCTTGGGGGACGTTTACGATACTCTACCTGCGGCACTGTCACGGTTCGGCGCGACCGCAGGATTAGTTCACGCTGATCTCGGCGGGCACAACCTAGAGAAAAACGACGCCTTTGCCAAAGCTATTTCGCCGCTGGTCGAACCGCTTTTGGCCATGGGGGGTGTGATGGTATCAAGCGACAAAATGTATTTCGAGAATTTGCATGAAATCGCCCTACCAAACGAGGCGGTCCCAGGCAGATGTTTCATTTATCGGCGGCAGTAGACGAAATTTTAATTTGTTAAGGTGATGTAAATAATAGGTAAATTTTGGGGTAGTGCCGTAATTGCGGCGCTGCCCCAAGTTTTGCTTGCAGCTTAAAATTTCCATCCCTAGGGTGCGGCGAGATATAATGAAACGATATTTCGCAGAGTGAAACAATCCTTGGGAGGGATTCATGACCTATATTAAAAACCTTGCGGTTGCCGCCGTGTTCGGTTTTGCCGCGTCCGTCGCAGGCGCTGAAACTGTACTTATCCACGGAGAGGCTGGCCCCAACCGTGGCGCACGCGCCAACGCATTGCAGTGGTTTGCCGACCAAGTGGCCGAACGCTCTGAAAATGATCTGCGTCTGGACATCCAATGGGGAGGAGCCTTGTTCAAATCCAACGCCGCGGTGCAGTCCATCGGTGACGGCGTTGCCGACATGGGTTCCGTGATCGCTGTGTATTACCCGCAGGAAATGGCCGGCTATGGCATAGCGGACTTGCCCGTTAACAACCCTGATGCCTGGGTCGGTATGCGTGCAACAGATGAATTGATGCGCACGAGCACCGAAATTGCTGAAAACCTTGCTGAAAAAAATCTTGTGTATATCGGCACTTGGACCACCAGCCAAGTGAATATCGGCTGCAAGGGCGATGCGATTCGGTCCGTTTCTGACATCGCAGGCAAAAAAGTGCGCGGCGTCGGTGCCTATGGCAAAGTCTTTGGCGACGAAGGTGCGAACATGGTGAACATGTCGATATACGACGCGTATCAGGGGCTAGACACCGGCCTGATTGATTGCAGCCAAGGCTATTCATATGCGGTAGCCGCGCTGAAGCAGGCCGAGGTGATGGACAACTATACCCTGCTTAACTGGGGGCAGGTCGGTGGCCTTGGCATTTTCATGAATAAAGACATGTTCGATAGCCTGACTGCCGATCAGCAACACGTGTTGCAGGCGACGGGTGAGGATATGTCTGATGAATTTGGCCGCATGATTACCACAGCCAATGACAACGCAATTGCCGCCATGAAAGAGCAGGACGTTGAGATTATCGAACTGCCCGATGCCGAGCGCATGAAGTTGGTGGATGCCGGCCAAAAGTTTTTGGCCGAATGGGTCAATACGGCAAATGCGTCCGGCCTTCCCGGACAAAAGTTGTTGGATGACTATCAGGCGCTGATCGTCAAATACACCGCTGAGCGTGACACCAACGGATATCCTTGGACAGCGAAAAACAACTAATACAAAGCTTTGGGAGGAGCCTGGACCATGTTGGTACCACTTGAGAAAATCCTGTTAGGGTTGGGCGCTGCTGCGGTCATTCTGCTGGGTATATTGATCACTACCAACGTGGTCGCACGGGCCGTATTTGCGTCCAGCGTGCCAGACAGCGTTACAATGGTCCGAGAGTTGATGGTCGCGGCCATTCTCTTGCCGCTGGCTGCTGCAACTGCCAACCGCGCACACGTAAGTGTCGCGTTCATCTCAGACCGGTTTTCGCCAATGTTGCGATCTTGGTCGATAGTATTGGGGTCGGTCATGGGAATGATTGCCTTGGCCGCCCTGATCTATGCTGGTACCCGAGAATTCCTGAGCGTTTGGGAAAAGGGCAGCTTTTTCTATGGCGATTTGAACCTGCCCAAGTGGCCGGGGCGGTTGCTGTTTGTAATTGGGATCACCGCCTGCTGGCTGCGGCTGGCAGAGCTCGCCACCCGCGATATTCGCACCATCCTGTCAGGCGGCATCGTATCCGATGAACAAGATCACACAATAGAACTGCTTGCCGAAAACGAGGTGCTGTAATGGATGCGTCAACCATTGGCCTGATCGCGTTCGGCGCGGTTCTGTTGCTGCTTGCCTTGCGGGTGCCGATTGCATTTGCGCTGGCCAGCGTCGCGACTATCGCCACTTTCTTTATCTTCGCGTTTCGTACAGGCACCTTTATGCCGGAACGTGCGATCCGAGCCACCACATCAATGGTGTTCTCGAACTCGTTCGATCTGATCCATTCGTATGACCTATCGATGATCCCACTGTTTGTGGCATTGGGCCACATAGCCTATCGCGCTGACATCACAACAAAAATTTACCACGCGGCCAAGGTCTGGCTGACCCGGTTGCCCGGTGGCGTCGCGATGGCAAGTGTTATGGGCTGCGGCGGCTTTTCCGCCATCACAGGCAGTTCAATCGCCTGCGCGTCCACGATGGGCAAGATTTGCACACCCGAGATGCTGCGCATGGGCTACGACCCACGTCTTGCCACCGCATCAGTCGCGGCGGGCGGCACCTTGGGGTCGTTGATCCCGCCATCGGTGCTGTTCATTATCTATGGCATTTTCACCGAAACTTCGATCTCTTCGCTGTTTCTGGCCGGGGTTCTGCCGGGGCTTCTGACTCTTGCTGGCTTCATCCTAGTGATTGCCGTCTGGGTCTGGCGCTCGCCAGAGATCGCGCCTTCTACCGCGACGCGGTATTCGACCAAAGAACGATTTGCGGCCGCTGCTGAAAGCTGGCCCGCCGTTTTGCTTTTCGTTTTAATTATAGGCGGCATATATGGCGGGATTTTCACAGCAACCGAAGCCGCTGCGGTCTGCGTTGTTGCTGCAACTTTGATAGGTTTTGCGCAGCGTAAACTGACATTGCAAGGCCTATGGGACGCGGTGAAGGAAACATGCATCCAAACATCGGCGATCTTTTTCATCGCGGCAGGGGCCAAGATATTCGTGGCGTTTATCGCACTGACAAACGTCGCACCGATGATCGTGAACGTTGTGGCACAAGCTGAACTGTCAGTGGTTGTGTTGATGCTGGCGATTGCCGCAATCTACTTGCTACTTGGCATGTTCCTTGATCCTATCGGGATTATGGTGCTGACATTACCGCTGATGATCCCACTGGTCGAAAGTTATGACCTGAACCTGATCTGGTTCGGTGTCGTAGTGATAAAGCTTTTGGAGATCGGCCTGATCACGCCCCCGGTCGGGTTGAATGTATTCGTCATCGCCAACGTGGTGGGTAAAGACGCACCCATCGACAAGATATTTGCAGGTATCACACGATTTCTGAGCGTAGATATCATAGTGCTGATCCTCATTATGTCGTTCCCGATGATCTCTTTGCTGATCCCGATGGCGGCACGATGAGCGGTGAAAATGCAGATCGCAAGTTTGCAAATACGCTGGCGAGAGGATTGGCCGTGTTGCGGGTTTTTCGGGCCAGTGACAGTGGTCTGACCCACGCGCAGATCGCCGAACGTACCGGCCTGCCAAAGCCTACTGTATCGAGGCTTACCTATACTTTATGCGAACTTGGGTATCTCAGCCATGGAGGCCGAAATGATCGGTTCCGGCTGGGCCCATCGGCGATAGCGTTGGGGTCAGTTGCTTCGGTGGCGGTGAACTTTCTGGATCTGGCCTCAGATGCCATGCAGCAGCTTGCCGATGATACAGGTACTTTGACACTTGTCGCAGTGCGCGACGACGCCAAGATGATGCTGGTACGCACATGGCGACCGCGGAACGCGTCGACAATATGGCTGGAGCCGGGGCACCGGATACCGGTCTTTGGGTCGTCATCTGGTATGGCCGTCGTGGCGTCACTTAGCGAAGAACGGTTTGAGCAGTTGACGCCCGAACCGGATATGCGAAGGTTCCGCGCGGAGGGGTATACACAATTGATAGGACAAGGCTTTGCCTATGCGCTGGAGGGCACGCGCTATGCCAGCACCATAAACGCAGTTAGCGTGCCTTACTTCGCCGAGGAATTTGGCGAACCGGTCGCTTTTACGGCAGGCGCAATGCCGAACGATCTGTCCGACATGCGTATCCAAAACGAGGTTGGACCAGCCTTAAGGGAGGTCGTGCGCGGGCTTGAGAACCGCACGGGCCGTACCCCGGCACTGAGCCGACGAGATTAATTAAAGACCAAGGAATGTGCTAAATGACTGACAAGATTGGATATACCCGCCACGGCGATGTGGCCGTTCTACGGATCAAGAACCCCCCGGTCAATGCGCTGTCCCATGCTGTCCGTGAAGGGCTAGTTGCCGGTATGGGCCAGGCCGAAGCCGATGAAGGTGTCAAAGCCGTTTTGGTCGTTGGCGATGGCCGAGCGTTCATCGCAGGTGCCGACATTACCGAATTTGGCAAAACTCCGCGTGAACCGTTTCTACCCGATGTCTGTTCGCGGATCGAATCTTCGCCTCTGATCGTCGTCGCATCCATGCATGGTGTGTCACTTGGCGGCGGGCTCGAAATTGCCATGTCAGCACATTACCGCATCGCTCAACCCTCGGCCAAGGTGGGGCTGCCCGAGGTTCATTTGGGTCTGATTCCCGGTGCCGGTGGTACACAGCGACTTCCGCGTTTGATCGGCGTGGATGCTGCACTTGATCTTATTACCTCTGGCCGCCAAGTAAAAGCAGACGAGGCCGAAACTCTCGGCATAATTGACAAAATCATCGAAGGCGATCCTCAAGACGTTGGCTTGGCCTATGCTGAGAACCTGATCGCAAACGATGCGCCAAGACGCGCCATAAGCGAAATGAAAGCGCCAGCGCCTATCGACTGGGACGCTGCATATGACGGTATCTTGAAAAAAGGCCGTGGCCAGATTGCTCCGGCGCAAGCTGTTCGTGCAGTGCAGGCATCGATCGAGCTGCCCTTCAACCAAGGGATGCAAGCCGAACGCGAAATGTTCATGGATTTGATGAAGACAGACCAGCGCCAGGGCATGATCCATGCCTTCTTTTCGGAACGCGCCGTCGGTAATCTACCCGAGCTGAAAGGCGTAGAACCCCGAGCGCTGCAATCCATAGGAATTATCGGCGGTGGCACAATGGGTGCGGGCATCGCGACTGCTGCGCTGCTGGCGGGCTTTAACGTCGTGCTGATCGAAATGAAGCTAGACGCCGCCGAAGCCGCACGCGGGCGTATATCGAGCAACCTGTCAGGGGCGCTGAAACGCGGTAAAATCTCGGAGTTGCAGTTCAAAACACTGACGACGATCGCGCTTGAGGTGTCGATCAACTATGACAGCCTTGCGTCGGTTGATCTGGTGATCGAGGCCGTATTCGAGGATATGGCGGTGAAAAAGGATGTGTTTGGCAAGCTTGATGCAGTTTGCAAGCCTGATGCAATCCTTGCTTCGAATACTTCGTATCTTGATATTGACGAAATTGCGGCCAGCACGTCGCGCCCCGAAAGCGTGATTGGTCTGCATTTCTTTTCACCGGCCCATGTCATGAAGCTTCTTGAAATCGTTGTCGCTGACAAGACCGCCCCAGACGTGGTGGCGACAGGGTTCGCGCTTGGCAAGGCATTGAACAAAATATCGGTTCGGGCGGGCGTCTGTGACGGGTTCATCGGGAACCGAATTCTCGCGACCTATCGCACCGCCGCTGATCATATGGTGCTGGACGGTGCGTCGCCTTATCAAATCGATAAGGCATTGGTTGATTTCGGTTTTGCGATGGGACCTTTCGCCGTGGCTGACCTTGCGGGGCTCGACATCGGGTGGGCCACGCGTAAACGCAAAGCCGCCACCCGTCACGCTGCCGAACGGGTACCAACATATCCCGATAAAATCTGCGAAGCGGGCAATTTTGGTCAGAAGACCGGCAAAGGATTCTATGTCTATGAGGCGGGAACCCGTGGGGGTGTGCCGAACCCTGAAGTGCCAGAACTGATCGAAGCTGAGCGCGCTGAACGCGGCGTTACACCGCGTGATTTTACCGACGCTGAAATTGTGCGCCGCTACATGGCCGCGATGGTGAACGAAGCGGCAAAACTGCTGGGCGAAGGCATCGCCAAGCGACCTCTCGACATCGATATGGTGCTGCTGTTTGGTTATGGCTTTCCGCGTTACTGGGGTGGACCGATGAAGTGGGCAGATCTGCAAGGACTGCCCGCGCTGCTGGCTGACATCGAAAGGTTTGCCACGGAAGATCCTTGGTTCTGGCAACCCGCGCCGTTGCTGACACAGCTTGTGGCAGAGGGTCGCGCATTCGACGATCTGAACAAAGATACAGCAAAATAAATGAATTTGGGCGCGTGCCCGACCGACATCAACCGGAGGAAGACAAATGGATCTGAGCTATAGCGACGAAGAACAGGCATTCCGCGCCGAAGTGCGGGCCTTTCTTGAAGAAAAACTCCCCAAAGAAATGAGCGACAAAATTCGCAAGGGAGAAGAACTGGGGAAAGAGGGACAGGAACGCTGGCATGCGATCCTGAACAAGCAGGGCTGGCTGGCCCCGAACTGGCCGAAAAAATTCGGTGGCGCTGAATGGGACGCCGTTGAGCGTCACATCTTTGAAGAAGAAGCCGCCGCTGCCTATGCGCCGCGTATTGTACCGTTCGGCCTATCTATGCTGGCACCTGTGTTGCAGAAATTCGGTTCTCAAGAACAAAACGACTATTGGCTGCCGCGCATCCTGTCGGGCGAAGACTGGTGGTGCCAGGGCTATTCCGAACCGGGTGCGGGATCGGACCTCGCGTCCCTGAAAACGATGGCTGTGCGCGAAGGTGACCATTACATCGTCAATGGTCAGAAGACATGGACGACACTTGGGCAGCACGCCAACATGATCTTCTGCCTTGTGCGGACAGACAAAGACGTGAAGCAACAGGAGGGTATCTCGTTCCTACTGATCGATATGGATACACCCGGCGTCGAAGTCCGCCCGATTATCTTGCTGGATGGCACCCACGAGGTGAACGAAGTTTGGTTCACGGATGTGAAAGTGCCGGTCGAAAATCTGGTTGGCGAAGAGAACAAGGGTTGGACCTACGCCAAGTACCTGTTGACCCACGAACGCACAAACATCGCGGGCGTCGGGTTCTCGCAAGCCGGTCTGACAGCGGTCAAACGGATTGCACGGGCTGAAATGTCTGGCGGCAAGCCGTTGATGGAAAACCCGCATTTTGCCGCACGTGTTGCGCGGGTTGAAATCGACCTGATGGCGATGAGCACAACAAACCTGCGCATCGTCTCAAAGGCGGCTTCTGGTGCCGCACCGGGTGTTGAATCGTCCATGCTCAAGGTCAAAGGCACGATCATCCGTCAGGAAATCAACGATTTGGCCCGGCGTGCTGCAGGTGCTTACGCGATGCCATTTGCATCCGAAGCGATCGAAGGGTCGAACCTTGCCCTGCCTGATCCATTGAATGCCGGTCCTGTGGCCGCGCAATATTTCAACAACCGCAAACTGTCGATCTTTGGCGGCTCGAACGAAATTCAGCGCCAGATCATTGCCAAAACAACGATGGGAGGTGGAGCATGAACTTCGACCTGACAGAAGAACGCCAGATGCTGCAGGACAGTCTGCGCCGTTTCTTGCGCGACAAATACGATACGGCAACACGGAATAAGATCCTTGAAAGCGACACAGGTTTCTCTGCCGACATCTGGGCCGGCTTGGCCGAACTTGGCGTCATCGGTGCACTGTTCACCGAAGATCAGGGTGGCTTTGGCGGTGCAGGTTTCGACATCGCCGTGGTGTTCGAAGAACTGGGCCGCGCAGGCGTTGTCGAGCCTTTCCTCGATACCGCAGTGCTTGGTGGCGGTCTGATTGCGGATCTAGGCAATGATGACCAGAAGGCGCATGTTGAAGAAATCATCGGCGGCACGCTACAGATGGCATTCGCACATGGCGAGCCGACCAGCCGCTATGACTTGAACCGCGTGAGCACGAGCGCCAAAGTCGATGGTGACAATGTTGTTCTGAATGGTCGCAAGGCCGTCGTTGTGAACGCTGAAAACGCTGACATGCTGGTGGTTTCCGCGCGTGAAAGCGGTGATGCAGGTGATGAAGATGGCATTTCGCTGTTCTTGGTGCCAAGCGATACAAAGGGCGTGACGCTGCAAGGCTATGCTTTGTTGGCTGGTGGCCGTGCTGCGGAAATCACGCTGGACGATGTCAGCTTGCCGATGTCCTCCCGTCTGGGTGAAGCCGGTAAAGCGTTCAAAGCCATAGAAACGCGTGTCGCAGCGGCCAATGTAGCAATCTGTGCCGAGACTTTGGGTGCCATGGAAACGGCAACACGCCTGACCCGCGAATATCTGATGACCCGCAAGCAGTTCGGCAAGCCTATCGGCACGTTTCAGGCTCTGGCACACCGCATGTCAGACCTGCTGATCGAGATGGAGCAAGCACGCTCTGCCGTGATCGTCGCAGCCGGTCACCTCGAAGCTGAATACAGGAGCCGCGAAAGCCATGTTTCAGCGGCGAAAAACCTGTTGGGTCGCGCGGGCCGTCTGGTTGCCGAAGACAGCATCCAGATGCAC
>TARA_R110002012_G_scaffold3238_2_pt1 | contig 10407 bp, 9 predicted proteins | sample TARA_R110002012 | Tara Oceans TARA_R110002012 (sample SAMEA4396515) | marine metagenome | biome: Westerlies Biome; feature: [DCM] deep chlorophyll maximum layer (ENVO:01000326); material: water (ENVO:00002006), including particulate matter (ENVO:01000060) such as... | depth 40 m
ACATTATTTATCTCCTTTAAACATATCTATTATACCTAAGTCATCAAACCACCTAAATCCATAAGGGTCTTCTCCTTGTAATCTACCAAAGTAAACTAATTGTAAATCTTTAATTTTAGTTCTTACTCTTGCAACCTTCTTTTTATATTCCTCTTTATTAAATTTTTTATTGTAATAATCTTTTTTTAAATTAGAAAGTTTCTTTTTTTGTCTTCTTAAATCCATAGCAAGTCCTACTCTTTGAGAAGCCTTTAATGTTGAAACACTTTTGTTACTAACCTTAACACCAAAAGAGTTCATTAAAGCTTCTATCTCTGTTTGAGGTACTCTATACTTAGATTTTTCCCCTACTCTAGCCCTTTCTAATTTAATTGTAGAATAAGAACCGGGAACATAAGGAAAGTTAGGTATAAGTTTTTTACCAAACATACCAAATGCTTCAAGTGTTTCTTCTATGAATTGTCCATCACCTCTGTTAGCATCTTTTTGACCTCTAAAAATATCATACCCTATCATAGACATTAAAAAGTCACCGGCTACACCAAAGCTAGGTTGTAAAGGTTCAGGTAAAAAAGGAACAGCGTTCTTACCATCCATACTTAATACATCACCGCCCGGAAATAATCTACTAATATTTACAAACTTAGGTCTACCATTTTGGTCTTTCATTGGTATTCTAATTGTCTTCTTAGGCATGAAAGGCAAGTCTAAAATATTTCCTGCTTCCCAATCATTAAGCAATGCTCTTTCTTTTTTAGATTCTTGTTTGTCTGTATCATAAAGACCTTCTATCTGCGTCAAGGCTGAACCTAAGACTGCATACTTTATAAATTTAGTAGGTCTCATAATAGCAGCCTCACTAAGTATAGGAATCATTCTATAAGTAAAAGATAAGAAAGGTGTAACGGAATTTCTTAAAGCATTAATAGCAGGTGCATTAATATCATAATCTATAAATTGTTTTCTTGCAAATAATGCAGCTTCATCATAAGTATCACCCATTTCAATTCTGTGCATAAAAGCATTTAATCTAAATACATGGTCTTCAAACTTATACCAATCTTCTAACTTACCTGTAATTTCATTGTTTACAACTTTTTTGTAAATATTTTTAGCAAAACCTACTGAGGTATTCCATTCTGTGTCTTCACCTTTTGAAGTGTAGATGCCCCCAAGTTTTTTTGTCTTAAAGTTTTTAATCTCTTGTCTTAAAAAGTCTGCATCTAATACTCCATGTAGTTTAGCTAACTCTACAATATCAGAATTATCTCCTGTACCATTTGCATTTTGTACTAATGCTCTATATGCTCTAGGTAGTTTTGTAATAGGGACATCTGCTAAGTCTGATAATATAACATTACCTAAAATATTATTGACATGAACAGTAGGATTCCATGCAGTCTTAGATACTTTCCAAAGTCTATTTAAATTTTTATATCCTTCCCATAATATATTAGAAGGGGTGTCTTGATATTTTTTTATACCAACAATATCTTTATAGATTGTTTGTGGTACATACTTACCTGCTAATTTACCATACTTATTTATTTCTGTACCATCAATTTTAGCTTCAGGTATTTTAAAATAACCTTTACCATAGTTTCTCATTTCTTGTTGAGTTCTGCCTTTAGCAGGTAAAGAATATTTTCTTGCTACATCCGAAAAAAATTGATACTTAGCAATAGTTCTTGACATAACTAAACCTGTGTACTCTGTAGATATAGCTGCATTTTCAATTTCACCTAACCATTTTCTTTCAGGTTTAGAATACTGCCAACGCAATTCTACTTTGTCTGTAGGTTTTAATAATTTTCTTTCAACAGATTCATCTACTATTTCTTCAAACATAGGTTGTCTAGTTTCTTTATCTACTGTAACTTTTGTTTTAAGTTTTATTCTATATAATTTTCCATTTATTATTTCTATATCTTTAGGTAATTCCCACCCTTTGTGAGTATTATCTACTACACCATCTATAGTATTTTTATCAAATCTTAATTTTGTTAAATATTCTTCTGATGAGTATTCTTTTACTAAACCTCTAGTCCTTAATTCGTCACCTATTTTTTTAATCTCTAAATTTAATAATGCTTTTTTTTCAGCATTGCCTCCCTTCAGTTGGTCTGGGCTTATCTTACGATATAATCTCATAAGATATCTTTTTTGATTTTCTATAGCTACATCTTCATCAATTAATCCTAAGTCAATATAACGCTGTGTCATTTTAGTAATCTTACTTCTACCCATAGCTGCAAGTCTTCTAATTTTTTCAGGTATTTCTACAGATTTTTCATCAAGACCTTTTATATTGTAAGAACCTTTAACAAAAGGAGTAGACAAGTTAGTTACTTCATCCCCTTCTAACAAATTTAATAATAATTTATTTTCTTCAGGAGTTAACTCTTCCATTTTTTTAGCTATCTTAACCATTTGACCTGCTAAAGAATTTTCTAAACCTTGTGCTTGAAATTCTAAACTTCTATATTGTTTAGGCACACCAACTCTATCAACAAACAATCTACCTAACAACTCAGGTATAGATTCAATAAATACTTCTTGTTCATTTCCTTCACCTAATACAGTTTCTTTTCTTATACCTAAAGTTTCTGTGGCTGTTTTAGATTTTAAAAATTTAATTCCTGAATACCCTGCAGTAGCACCTACTATAGCTTGTCCAAATCGTGTACTTAATGCAGGAGATTTTCCATCATCTGAAAAGTCTTGTGTAAAACCAATAGCACCACCTGCAAAAGCTGTACCACCTTCACCTGTTGTTACTTTCTTTAATATTTTTCTACCTACTTTATCTTCATAATTTTTTTGAAAAGCATTAATAAACCTACCTAATGCCCATATAGGCTGTTTACTTATATCTTGTGGTATATCATATCTTCTTTTAGTATAAGGAAAAGGTATTGTATTATAATTTTTAGAAAACTTTTTTATAATACTATCAAAAAAACTTTCAGGTTCTTGTCCTATTTCTACATTACTTCTTATATCTAATGTTTCTTTACCTTCAGTTTCAATACCTTTTACAACGCCTTCTTCATCAACTGCTCTTCCACCTGTAGAGGCTCCTTGAATCTGTACTTTAGAATATCCTCTTGCCATCATTTCATCTTCAGTCATATCCTTTCTTAAAAATTTAGGAAGACCTCTTAATTCTCTATCGGTAAATACAGGCAATTCTTTGCTTCTGCCTTTTGATTTTAAAAAACCTTTTCGTATAGTACCCATACCTGTACCTACAACAGCACCACCTGCAGCACCAAAAGCTGCTTGTTTAAATCTAGTGTCCATGTAAGGATTGTCTTCATCAACATAACCTGTAGCACCTGCTATGGCTCCTGATACCATTCCATATTTACCCATCTGATATAAACTTTTAGCTTTACCAAAAGGTATTAACCATGAAGCAGGGTCTAATAATGCACCACCAAAATAAGCTGCAGCTACCCATCCACCATTTTCACCACGCATCAATTCATTAAGTTTTTTTTGATTGGCTCTTTCTTGGTCTTTACCTACTCCTGCTATTTGTTTTACACCTCTGTAGGTATCGGTAACGCCTAACTTAAAAGCATAAGCAAAAGCATTGTCTACTTCTGGAGGGTCTACAGGACCGGGGTCATTTGCAAAATTTTTATTTGTAGATTTTTTTTTAGTAGCCTCATCTACTCGTCTATATGCAGGTCTACCTTCACTATCTACGTAATATTCTATAGCCAATATATGCTCCTTTAATCTACGTACTGTTGAATGTTTCTTTTACTTCTTCCGCCTTTTTTAGATTGACTATCTTTCCAAGCTTCTTGTTGGGTTACTGTCATTAAAGTCCCATCATCAAAATGTGTATTTCCATATTTAGAATCCCAAGCTTCTATTTCTGCTTGTTTTTCTTTTCTTTTTTTACTGCCTAAAGCAATCCCTTTAAGGTCAGGTCTTTTTGGTACCACATCTTCTACTGTTACTGTGTCATCAGTATTAGTTTTTTGTTCTCTTTCTGCAATTTCTTCCTTTAATTTATTTTGTAACATTTCTGCTGCATATTTATTTAAAGGTAAAACTTTATCTACATATGTTTGTAGTTCAGATAAGTCTGTTTCTCCACTAATATTATTATCAAACTCTTCTATAATAGATTTTACTTCAGGAGAATTTATTGATTGTGGAGTTAAATACTGTAAGTTATCTCCTTTGTACCAATCATATTGTTGTGAATATAATATTTCTGCCCTAGCTGTTATATCATTTATTTCAATGCCTTGTAATTTAGCATTTTCCTGTAATATTTTAGATTTATTAAATATTTCTATTACTTTTGGGTCTTCCGTATCATATTCATATTCATCTTGAGCAATTTCTTTATAGTATAAATCATCAAAACCTTTCGTAATCTCTGTTATATCTTTATTTGTCAGATTACTTTTTTCAATACTTTTACCTGCAGAAAATTTAGTATCAATAGGGTCTCCTGCTGATATAGTTCCTACGTCTGCTTGAATATCTTTAATTCCTCTTTCTTCTATACCTCTTGTAAACAAAGTAGAAGTTCCTTTATATAGACCTACTTGGTCTTGTAAAGATTGATTTACTTCTTCATTTTTTAATTTAATATCTTCAGAAACTTTATCTAAATAGGAAACTTGTCCTTCGACAGGTTTTTGTGTAGAAAGTTTATCTACAATACCATTAGAATCTAGTTGTGAAAGAGAATTTAAATCTCCTCCTGACATTACAAAACTGTTTAATTGGTCTGTATAATTTTCACCTACTATAGTAGCAATATTTTTAAATGTTTGCATATTACCTTTTTCTTCTTTATAATAAGCATTATATTCTTTTTGTAATGTTTCTTTTTTATCAGCTGCTCTAGTTCTAAATTCTTCAATCTTATCTCTCATTTCTTGTCTTTTATCTAAGTAAGATTCTCCTGCACCTATGGCTATTTGTCTAAGACCTCTTGCACTTAATAATCCCATTACTTTTCCTCCTTTTTAGGTTTACCCATTAATCCTGTACTAGGCATTTCCTCTTCTACTTCTTTCATTTCATCTTCTTCTTTTTCTGGAGTTGCTCTCATAACTGTTCTAATTAAATCTTTTGTTTCATTTTGTTCTGGTTTACTTATTTTAATTTTTTCTATACCTGCTTTTTTAGCAATAGTCATTATCATTTTTCCAACAAGAGGAGTTAATAATAAACCTGTGTCAGGTGTAAACTTACCTTCTACAAATCCTGCAAATATAATTACTTTTGTTATTTCTTCTACAGTTAATCCTGAATCTAAAAGTATTAATACTTTGTCCATAGTCGCATCATTATGTAGACCTTCCCACACTCTCATAGATGCATCTTCTACTGTAGCAAATTGTGGAGCATGTTCCCAAGGATAATTCTTAGGTGTATCTGTTAATGCTTGACCCGGTACAGGTGCATCAAATGGATTTGTTTTTCTTTCTGCCATGTTATCCTCTCATATATTCTGTTAAATAATTATCCCAAAATCTTTGTGTGTCTTTGTAAGATATCTGCTGTATTTGTGCTGCTTGTCCCGGAGGTGCTAGTTCAGTAGTTACTCTATTACCATAAGTATCTGTTCCTACTTTGTAAGCATCAAATCTTCCACCTCTTGAGTTGTGTATATCTAATGCTGAAGGTCCACTTTGAGTAGCAGAATCACCACCTAAAAAATCTTTAGCTATTCCTATTCCTTTTAGTATCATTCCTATATCCATTTTTTTCTCCTAAGATAATATATCTTCAAATATATTTAAACCTATCTTTCCTATTAAACCATTAAGTGCAGCTTTACTTTCCTCATCATATAAAGCCATTGTTGTTTCTCTATCAAGAGCAGCCATTGCTATATTGTGCGCTCTTTCTTTATTATTTTGTGAAGATGTGTTAACCCATGATGCCTCATCTCTCCATTGTTGCCATAATGATGATAATGCAAAGTTAGATATCTGTAATAAATTTTGTGCGTCTGTTTGATTAGCTGCATTAATACTAGCAGTATTGGCTGTATTAACTTGTCTTCTCCATGTTACATTGGATTGGTCTATTACTCTTTGATTCTCTACATTAAACCTTTGTCTTTGGTCAGATAACTGAGTATTAAATTGATTGATACTTGCTTCTCTTTGTGCATCAGCTTCTTCTACTGCTATAGTATTTTGTGCATTTTGTGCAGATATTTTATTCTTTTCTGCTACAGCATATTGATTCATAGCATCAGTTCTTTGAGCATTAGCAGTTTTAACTGATGTATTTAAGTTAGTAAAAAACTGGTCTGTTTGTGCTTGACTTTGTGAATTAAACTGTGATGCTGCATTGTTTGCCGCTTGGTCTGAAAATAAAGATTGTTGTCTTACTTGTAGATTAGCTAAACTTGTTTGTTGAGTATTGTTTAAGTTAGCCATATCCATTTGTAGATAAGCACTAGCATTTGTTAAAGCAGCTTGTTGTCTGTTATTTAAATTAGCAAAGATAGCTTCTTTATAAGTAGCTGCATCTTGTTGTGCAATAGGAATGGATGATGATATAATACCTTGTGCTAAAGCTTCTGCTGCAATACTTGAAGCACCTAGGCCTCTTTGTTGCATAGCTGCATCTACAATTCTTTTAGCACCTTGAGCAAAAGCAGGTAAAGCTGTACCTTCATTAACAGCACTAGTAATTGATTGTGATATGTTAGCTAGTTGTCCTTGAACTGTAGCTTCCGGAGGCAACGCTGTTATATCTTCTTGTGCTGCCACCATAGGTTGTGTTACTGTGCCTTGTGCTGCTGTAGCTTGTGGAATATTAGCTGCTGTTGTTGCAGCATTATAATCATATGTGTTAGCTGCTATAGGAGTAGCTTGAGTTACTTGAGTTGCAGTAGGTATAGCTGTAGATGCTATAGTAGGTGCAGCAGTAGCTGTTGGTGTAGCTGCTTGTGCTGTTCCCGTTAATCCCGGTGTTGTTTGTAATTGATTTGGTGTTACGGATTGTAACGCAAGATTAGGTAGGACTGCCCCACCTTGAGGTAATGTTGGTTGTTGGACTGCAGCACCCACTTGTGCTTGTGCAAATTGTGTTGGGTCTGTTAGTGTATTAGATGTTTGTGTATTTGTTGTTGTAGTTGGAGGAGTTATGTTAGCATCCATAAAAGTCTTATAAGATGCTTCATCTCCAAATTGTTGTTTTTGTACATCCGTTAAGTCTGCGTATGATTTGTATGCCATTTTAGTCTTTTGCTCCTGCTATCATGTAACTCTCCATCCACATAATCTTTTCTTTAATGACTGCGATGTCTTGTTGCATTTGTGTTATATTATCTACTTTAGTTTCTACTGCCTCTAATCTTTGTGACCACATACCCCATGTCATAGCTAAACTTGCTATAATAACTAAGTAAGGTAAAATTGTTTTTATATCTATTTGCATTATTTCATACCTGCTAAAGGATTAGCTAAAGTCTTTTGTATAGTATCTGTAATCTTTTTTTCTAATTTAATCATATCTTCTTCTATAACCTTTATTGTTTCTTTTAAATCTTTTTCATTAGTTCTAGAATCTTCTTTAACTCTTGTTTCTACATCTTCTACAATACTCTCAATTCTTCTAACGTCACCCTTTAGGTCATTTTTTAATTCTTTTGCTACATCTGCTACAAGTTGTACTTCTTCTAATACCATAGATAGTTCCCCTTGTAACATTGTTACTTCTTGTTGTACTAAATCTATTCTTTTATCAAACCCACTCATATCAGGACTTACAAATGAATTTATCTTTTTTTCCATAGATTGATATCTTTGTAAAATTTCCATACCACCCCAAAGGCCACCAATAATTGTACCTAATAAAGGTAGTATAAGTAGTAGCTTAGAGCCACCTACCTTAATTCCTTTGTATTCTACTTCTGCCATGTTGCTCCTTATTGATATTGACTATCTATTATATCATTAAATGTATTGTTACTATCTACTACCATATAATAATTAGCTAAGTTGTTATCTTCTATCTGTGTATCAGGTAAAATTATATCTGTAAAAAATCCTACAGTATCTTGTAATGCTACCTGTGTTTCAAAAAAACTTTTAGTATTGCCTAGTACCTGCATAACTATTAAAGTTTTTAATTGATTGCTGTCTTCGTATCTACCTTTATCACCCATATTCTTAACTATTTTTGTAGCTGCTTTTTGTTTAGCTGTAGGTTCAGGTTTAGATTCTTTTTTAATTTCTTGTTTAGGTTCTTCAACCTCTTCTTCTACTTCCGGTTCAGGCTCTTGTTTTACTTCTTCTTTTATTTCTGGCTCTGCTTCTTGTGTAGGTTCTTCTTTTACTTCTGGCTCAGGTTCTTGTTCTGGCTCACTATCCATATTAGTTTCCATAACAGGTTCTTCTTCCATGGCTTCCGGCATATCCATAGTCGGCTCTTCTGTTGTTGGCTCAATGTCAATCTCCATTTGTTGTGGTTCAGGTTCTGGCATATCTATATCAGGAAAATCCATCTCCATTTCAATATCCATTTCAACTGAAGCTACTGTTATTTCCATAGGCATTTCCATTTCCATATCTGTAGACACTATTACAATATCGGGCATATCATATTCCATATCTATGTTCATATCCATGTCCATTTGAAAATCCATCTCAAACTCTTGCATTTCCATTTCTACAGACTCAAAAGAAAACTCTTCTACATTAGATTCAATAGGTTGAAAGTTAAAATCATCAGTTACATCATTAGATTCAAATATCATTTCTGCAATATCATTAATATCTTGGTCGTAATCTAGAGTTAAAAACTCTTCTACACTTTGTATTTGTTGATTAACAATTGTAGTAATTACATTATAGAGTACATTGATTGAAACATCATCAAAGACTGGTCCTACGGCTAAGTTAATATCTCTTCCACCAACCTCTACAATAATTGTATTTAAACTTCCTGCAAAATCAAAGTTACCTGTATAAGATTGATACCCTGTAGTTACACCTGTTTCAGATAATATATCTGTACCACTAAAAACTGAAGTAGAACCATTACGACCTGTAATATTCATATAGATTCTATCTTGCGAATCTTGTTTATCTACCTCTATAGTATACACTATTTGTCCACCATTGTCAATAGTTAAATCACTTATATCAATAGTTTGTATAAAAGTTGTACCCATACCTGCAACACCCATAGTTGAAGTTGTGTTACCACTACCTGTAATACCTGCACATTTATCTGTACCTAATCCATAACAAGAGGTACCACTTGGCATTGTAGCAGGTCCTTCGCCTCCCCAATCAGAATCCATATCGCCTTCTTTACTAGAAGTTACATATCCATTAGAGCCATCTAAAATGTTTCCTGAATCTTGGTGAGTAACTATAGTGTCTATAACTTCTGACCCACTATTCTCACTAGTGATGCCCGGAGTACATAACCCTAAAGTTTCAGACGTACACTCTGACTTTAACTCAGAATAAGAGCAACAAAGTAAGACCACCAATAAGGTACTTCTTAATATCACTATGTGTCTCCTTATTAGGTTCTTCTACTATTTTTGATTCTTCTTCTTGTTTAGCCATAGCTATAAATACTTGACTGTCTTCTGGAACCATATGTTTGTTATCTAACCAACCTTGTTTAGCATCTTCGCCAATAGCACCCATGTAAGGACAGTATGTAGCTGCCATCCACATTGCATCAAATATTCTAGAATCAGTACAAAGTGTAGAGACTGCAGCCACTTTCATACCCATACCAAATAATTGACGAGATAGCTTAATCATTTCACAATTAGCATCTTTGATTGTTATACCACTACTAATACCTAAGACTTGAGTTTGTACACTTCCTGAATATCCACTTGTACATACATCACTATTATTAACTACCACACTTGGGCTATTAGCTGTAGGTGGTGTGTTGTTTGTAACTACAGTTGAGGACACAGTATTACTGTCTGCTGCGTGTAAATCTACAAAGGTAGCTGTTGCTCCAAATACAAATAATATAGTTAATAATAATTTCATAATTTATCTTGCCGTTGTCGGCACTCCTTTACTACTTACAAATGGATGTTCTGCAAAAGCCATGTATACATATGTTTGTGCTGAATTAGTTTGAGAACCGGCATTTCTCATTTTAACTCCATTACTCACTATATCTAATCTGTCAGTAGTCACTTCTGCTCCTGTATCATTAGCTAATAATTGGTCGTTATCAACATTATAACCATCTCGTTTCGTATCAAAAATATTCCATCCTTGGTCTGAACTTGAAGTATCTATACTTTTACACATAAACCAAGCAGGTTTAAAGCCTAAATAAACAAATGCTCCGTTTGCATTACCATTACCTTCATAGCTTCCTATCTTAGAGTAGCCTTGAATACTTCTAAAACAATACGCCACT
>TARA_R110002012_G_scaffold61746_1_pt1 | contig 10396 bp, 6 predicted proteins | sample TARA_R110002012 | Tara Oceans TARA_R110002012 (sample SAMEA4396515) | marine metagenome | biome: Westerlies Biome; feature: [DCM] deep chlorophyll maximum layer (ENVO:01000326); material: water (ENVO:00002006), including particulate matter (ENVO:01000060) such as... | depth 40 m
AGAATGGATAAAATTATCCTCTCCTACAACTCCTGCTGCATACTTAGCTAATGAAATTTCATTCCATGTATAACGGGAATGGCGGGTGTTTGTGGGGGCTATATTCCACTTAAAATTAGCTTTATTCCATGTAGTAGTGGTTTTTGCCATTTATTATCCTGCTGATATTTTTATAAAGCTTGAAGAATTATATAATCTTCCAGCTACACCTGGATCAGATGTTGGTAAGTTTGAAAAATCTACGCTAGCTCCATCTATTTTTAGAGAACCAAATGATGCTGATGATGCAGCACTTGAACTTATATTACCTGAGGCTGTTATGTGTGTAGTAGCATTACTACCTAATTGTATTGAATCTAAGCCAGAATCTACAAATATCGCTTTTTCATCATTATCACTTCGAACTTTAAAATCTAGACTTGCTAATCCACCAGGGTTAGCATCAATTCCTGTGTTAGATATTTTTAAGCCATAAGCATTACCATAAAATTCTAAATGGTTTTGTTCTAATTCAATTCTAGTGCTTGAGTTATTATAACGATTTATTGTAGAAGCATTAATGTCACTTAAACCGGGGGTTAAAATACCTACATCAAGAGGTGTACCCAGTATTGATTTACTACCAGATAATTTAAATATTTCTGTAGGAGAGCCAGTTTTAGAATTAGCAACTCTGAATGACATATGACCCTGAATACCTGTTTCATCAACGTCGTCTACAAGTGCTACTATTTCTGCTGCTGATCCTGAAATATCTATTTTACCAAAACTAGCACTATCGATTGCAAAATTAATTCTACCTACTTCATCACCAGTATCTGCACCTCTAGTTGTTCTAGAGCCTCTAATTAATAATTCACCACCCCTATCATCATCTCTAATTTCTTTAAAATCAAATGCTTTAATAGGATTATTAGTACCAATACCTACTCTTGGATTAGCTCCAGATCTAGATATATGCATTACTTCTAATAAATCTTCATTAGTAGAGCCTGCAAATACTTTAAGTGCACTACTACCTGTGTCAAATTTAATTTGAGCGGATGCACTAGCAATTTGGTGGGATCCAGATATAGATCCGGACGCATCTGAATTGAAAAAGAATATGGCTGGGTTTGAAGTAATTGCTATTCCACTTCTAGGATCCTGTGAGCCTGTTCCACTAGTATAGCGTGCTGTTTGTATATTTCCATCTACTTGAACATTTGGTCTTGAATCATCTGGAGTAGTACCCCCACCGCCTGTATTAGGATTAAAAGTAAAGGCTTTATTAAAAACTATAAAATTATTTGGATATTCCTCTAAAATACCTCCTTGTGTTATTAATCTATGTCCTGTAAAATAGAAGGGTTTTGAAGTATGCTGTGGTGTTACGTGAGTTTTAGCAAAAGTACCATCGCTTATAAATCCAGAGTCTGCTCTTTTAGCTACAGAAGTGGCAATACCATATTTAAAACCAACTCCCTCTTGATTTTGGAAAAATGTTGATCCGTTAGTTGTTAAAGACCCAACATCTGTTACATCTTGTAAATCTACCTGAGCATAAGATGATGTTACGGAGTATGAAGAGGAAACTACATCGCCACCACCTCCGCCACCCCCGCCACCATAGCTTCCTGTAAAGAAGAATTGGCCAGAGGAAGTATCATACATTACAGTTTGGAATGGGCTGTTATCTAGTGATAAAGATGCAAATAATTGGCCACTTGCGCTTATATTGCCTGAGGCTGTGATATGAACTAAAGCTCCATTAAGACTAGACTGGAGATTGGGGGATGTGATTAATCTACCATTAGTACCTACTATTGGGATCCTTCCAGGGATTAAATCTGTAGATTGTAATCCATTTATAGCATGGATAAGTCCAGTAACCAACAAATCTCCACCAATATCAACATTATCTGAGGCTGTTATATTTCTTATTTCTAAACCACCACTTGCACTTATATTGCCTGAGGCTGTGATATGACCAGTACCTGAAAGTTCTAATGAGCCTGTTATTTCTGAGTCGCCACTTCTTTGTCCAGTTGCTTTAAATGTATTTGTGACTATTGAAGCACTTACTGCGTCAAATGCTCCTGAAATTTCTGTTGCGATTTGTGCAGAACCACTTATTAAACCTGGATTACCATACATTAATTCCCCATTTGCGGTATTATATACTACAAAACTAGGTGATGTATGATTTGTCAATCCAGCATATAATCGGCCACTTGCGCTTACAGTTCCTGAAGCTGTTATATTGGTTGCTACTTCTAAACCTGTTGATATAATAATATTATCATTGGAGTGATCTATATAAGGACCTGAGCCGTTATTAGGATGAATTCTATCAGCATAAATAGTTCCACTTGCACTTATATTACCTGAAGCTGTTAAATGAGATAGAGTATGTATAGCACCACTTGAACTTATTTCACCTTCTACTGTTAGTTTTTGTCCTATATCATCTCCTGCCTGATAACCAATACCAACATTTCCACTGCTTGATTGTATTATAAAATTCCTTGTAGTTGATAAGTTACTATTAAGATGACCATGTTGAATTACAAAATCGTGATTATAGGTATTTTTAGGTACACCTATTGACCATTGTTGTATAGAGGCTTGTTTAAATTGTATTTGTGAGTTATATGCGAAGCTTGAACCATTTATTCTTAATATACCATGGTCATTTGAGTCTGGTTGTCTATTTATTTCAACCCCCGTATGTAAATTAGTAAATTTACCAGTTTTAGCTATTACTACACCACTTGCACTTATATTGCCTGAGGCTGTGATATGACCAGTACCTGAAAGTTCTAATGAGCCTGTTATTTCTGAGTCGCCACTTCTTTGTCCAGTTGCTTTAAATGTATTTACGGCATTAGCTGTAATGTCTGTGGCTATTGAAGCACTTACTGCGTCAAATGCTCCTGAAATTTCTGTTGCTATTTGTTCCGAACCACTTATTAATCCAGGATTATTATAAGTTAGTGCTCCAGTAGAAGTGTTGTATACTACAAAACTAGTTGTTTCAGCATTACCTAAATCAGCTGATAGTCCCCCTCCTACTACTGTTAAACCACTTCCTGTAATTGATACAGAGCCTGTGAATTGATGTGCTACTCCTCCTCCTGCTGTGTCGTTAGCTCCAGGGCTTGAACCAGATCCAAATACATTACTTCCTGTGAAGTTAGCTGAAACTCCTTCAATAAAACTGAATCCGCTAAATGAAAAGATATTTCCTCCTAAGGCTATGTCATTGGTTACTTGTATGTTAGAAGCCGTTATGTTTCTTGCTTCAAGATCGCCACTTGCGCTTATATTGCCTACTACTTCTAAAGCTTCACCTGGTGTAGTAGTTCCTATGCCAACTTTTTGACCTTTAAGTGTCATTGTATCAGTATTAGCACCGTCAGTTATTAGTATAGAATCATTAGAAGCGTCATTTTGAATTTTACCTTTTGCACTACCATTCTCTTGGAACCATACTGTAGCGTCAGAACCAGCTTGTGCGTTTATATAGATATTTGTATTTCCAGCATTTTGTACCTCTAGGTGACCACCGTTAACATGTAGTTTTTCTTGTGGTGAAGTTGTTCCTATACCAACGTTACCTGCATAAGCAGATCCACTACCAGGTAAAAATATGACTCCAGAGCCATCATCTAATGAACCAGAGCCTAAAGCTACTTGTCCATCCTGTTTTACATTCATCCATTTGACTTGACCATTGCTAATAGCCATATTGTCGGATAAAAATTCTAAATCATTATTATTACCACTATCAGTTCCTTTGTATTTTATTTCGTGGCCGGTAGTTGTAGAGTTATGTCCAATTCTTATACTTGTATCACCATTTAAACTTTCTATAAATAAAGCTGCGGAACTTCCTGTTGCGGGGCCGCCTGTAGTGTTTATGTTTAGTTTACTTGTTGGTGTAATTGTTCCTATACCAACATTACTTCCCGATAAAGTCATTCTAGTAGTGGAATCTTCCTGAAAATCTAATCGAAGAGGGGAGTTTACATGGGATATTCTATAATCATCATCAGCACCAAATTTTAAAGACTTAGCATTACTAAGTTGAATATTCCTAAAAGCACTAATTTGGGCTCCGGAGCCATTGAGACTAAGCATAGATGTTCCATCATTAGCATAAAATATTGGTGTAGCATTAGTAAAATATACATTACCCGATGATGATATATTACCATCAATAAAACCATCACCAGTTCTTATACCTGTATTTGCAAAAGTATTTAGACCACCTGCTCCTGATTGGGTGATTTGCATGATTCCTCCTGTTGAAGAATCAATTGCTAATAAGTTTTGGGTAGTAGCTGTGGGAACTACGCTTGCGCTAATTTGTGCTAGGGTGGCATTACTGCCGGAGACTATGACTTTCTTCCAATTTGGCATTATCTGTGGTATTTCGCGGTTAGATACGGCAACATTACCGCCTACTTCCCATAGTTAGTGGGCCAACAACATACTATCAATAAATATAGTAGCTTTATACAGGCTTAAAATCAGCTAATTTATCTTCAAATTTTTTTAGTGTTGATGATACTAAGTGGGCATCTTTACCTTGGAATTGTGTTTGGCTTATAGATACAATTGCTAATTGTATTTCTTGAGGTTCTAATTTAATTTGTATCATAACTTATTTTTATTTTTGATCGTATATACATATACAAAAAAAAGCATCCCATGTGGAATGCTTTCTTTAATTTTAATAATTTTATTTATTAGAGATAAACATATAGATCATCATTAGTAGTGTCTACAAATAACTGACCTCTAGCGTTATCCGTACTGTTACCATAGGCCTCATCTGCTATTCCAGGTTGAGATGGGAGTGATGTGTCTTGGAAGACAGTAACTATCTTAAGATCTCCAGTTGCAGTTCCATAAGTTGATGCATCCGGATCAGCTCCACTAAGATCTATACTCCACATATCTGTGTTTTGATCCCAGAATAATGCTGTGCCATTTCCATTTGTAGCTCTAGAAACCATAATACCTGCTGAGGTGTCATCTTGGGCTCCTGAAGCTAATAATATAAATCTATCCTCAATTGAAAGATTTGTAGTATTAATAGTTGTTGTTGTTCCTTCAACTGTAAGATTACCAAGAACTGTAGCATTTCCTCCTACTGATACATCACCAGTTGTAGTTACAGTAGCAAAATTTACATTGTCCGTTGGTAGAAGGCCTACATCAAATGATGATGTCACTCCATTTATTGATGCTGTTATTTCACCTTGACCATTACTTGAGAAAGCAGAAGATGATAAAATATTTTCCGGAACATTATCTAATGCTGTATAACTAGTAAGACCTCCACCAGAACCTCCATAACTTCCTGTGTGGAAGAATTTGCCCGTAGAGGGATCATATACTACTGTTCTATAAGTGGTTGTATCATCAAGTGATAAACTTGCAAATAAAGCTCCACTTCCACTTATATCTCCATTAACTATAAGATTTCTAGAAATTGAGGCAGAGCCTACTATTGCAGCATTTCCTGTTAGTAATAAATTAGTAAATTGTGGTGAATCTGCTATTGTGAGGCCTACATCAAATGATGAATTAACATCATTTATTGATGCTGTTACTCCTCCTTGATTATTACTTGAGAAAGTAGATGAGGAAACTATATTTACTGGAATATTATTTAAATCTGGGTACTCAGTTACTCCTACAGCACTAGATGCTGTGTATAATAATTGACCCGTAGCTGTATCATATACTACAACACCATCATTTATAGGAGTTGTGTCATTAGGTAATTCGGCGTATAAATGGCCACTTGAGCTGATTTCATTAGCCGTTAAGTAGCCAAATGAACCCGTTCCACTATTAGCAGTTACAGAACCTGCATTTAATGTTAAACTTCCGTCAGTTATTGTAAGAGCACTTCCTGTGATTCCTACTGAACCTGTAAATTGGTGTGCTGTACCTCCTCCTGCGAGGTCATTAGCTCCGGGGTGTGAACCTGATCCAAATAAATTACTTCCTGTGAAGTTTGCTGATATATTTTCAATAAGGCTTAAACCTGTAAATGAAAATAAATTTCCACCAATAGCTATGTCATTTTCTACTCGGAGATTGGATCCCGTAATATTTCCAGCTGCATGTATGTTTGATGCTGAGATGTCTCCTTGAACAGTTAAACCTCCTCCAATTATTGCATTATCAACAATGCCTATTTGAGTATCACCATCACTGTTTGTGTCTACTATAATTTCATTAGCAGTTCCAATAATTGAGGCTGTTATTGAGCCTGTTAGAGCTGCTACTGAACTATCAATAAGGGGTTGGATATCTCTTTTTTCTAACCCATTAGCTCCCGACACAATTACATGTGCAGATGTTGTATTTATTGGTAAAAGTGATGCCGTTATTCCTGTTGTGTGGATGGTTCCATCTACTGTTAATAAACTATTAGCGTTAACGGTAGATGTTCCAATTGCTACTTTATCTTCTCCTGCATCTGTAAATAATAAGTGGGTATCGGCATTACCTTCAACTCTAAAATCAACATCTACACCACCAGTATTGACTGTCACTGAACTTTGAGTGTCTTCATCCAACGATAACATTTGGATACCTCCGGCATGAAATCTTATTTCATCCGTTATAAATCTGATTTTTGTATCTCCATCACCATCGTGAACAATTTCACTAGATGCTGTAATGGAAGCAAATTTAGGTTTAGCTGAAGTTTGTAAATCTTGAGGTGTTAGAAGTTTTATACTTGCTGTGCCTGCTGTAGCAAAAGAATCATTTACATCCCAAGCAAATCCATTATAGCTATTTCCGGTATCAGTTGGAACAATTCCTGAACTATCAGCGACTACAAAATGAAGATGGGCATCACCCGCAGTAATACTATCAAAAGATTCAGTGCCTGCGTTTTCTCCTTCAATAGTAATTAGGGGATTAGTTCCCGCAATATTACTTTGAACGATTTGAGTAATTCCCCCAGTATTGGGATCTATTGTTAATACATTAAAATCATTATCTAATGTAGGGACTACAGATGCGGTTATATTACCCGTCGATAGGATATCATTTACCTCAATATTTGAGCCAGAGACTAATACTTTTTTCCAACTTGCCATTTTATGTTATGTTATTGTGTTATTGATAAATATGTAACTCATTATAAACCCCTTATAAATTAAATTTTCTTACCCATCTTGGGATTTTTTGAAACTCTACAGTATGTCCTTCATTGTCTATAGAGGATGTTCCTGCTAGAAATACTGTGCCACTTGTTCCTGGAACATGATAATATCCATGCGATGCTGTTGTTCTTAAAGCAGCATCACCATGAAGGGGAGAACCTAAGGGAGCTGTATTGAGTACACAACTACCAGTATAGGATCCTGAGGGACCTGTTGATCCAGAGACATAATAAAGGGTTTTAAAGACACCCGAACCTGTGGCTTCGTTTGAACCAACTGCTGAATATTGGAATGATCCACTATTTACTACGGCACTAGAACTATATATTATAATTTCTCTAGTTTGTAGAAATGAATATAAACTACCTGAGTCTGCATCTCCTGCTATTCTTCCTTTTATCCCCTGTCTTACATAAGAACCATCACTAGCACTTGAGCTATTGATATTAACTACAATACCTCTACCTAAAGAACTTCCTGAGGCTGGTGAGGAAAATGCTGATGGGTTTAAAGTCCATGCTCTACGACCAGCAAGTTGATTACCATCAAACGCTATAAGAGAAGATGTAAAAAATATACTTTGGGTAACTGTTGCAGTAGTTCCAGGAGATATACCTGTCCCAATTAAGAAATTAGTATGAGTAGCAAAAGTTGAGTTGTTTTCAATGAGAAATTCAACCCCACTATTTAAGGATAAGCCATCATCTATACCTGAGTATGATTGAGTAACACCATTAGCTGTTCTAATTTCATAAGAAGCAGTTACGGGGCCCACAAAAGAAGATTTTGGGTTTAAGTGAGTTTGCTTAGATAAGTTTGAATCATAGAATTCTTCAACTAACTGTGTAAATATTTTATCACCATCTATATTACTAAATTTAGCGGCAAAAGAAGAGCTTATAGAAAGGTAAGCAGATTCACCAAAAGTTTTTTTAATATGTGAATTTGTGCCAATTAACATATCTTGAAAATTAGATTTTTTAAAGGGAACATAAACAGTTCCATCATCTATTCTAATAATCTGATCTGCTTCAACTTTATTTATATCAAAAAGAGTTGATTGATCTCCCTGTTTTAATCTAAAGGGGATGTCTTTAATTCCTATAAATCGAGCAACTTTACCATTAATTAAGCCTGTAGCTGCTACAGAAGCAGAAAGGGCTGCGTGGCCATCAAATGCAAATTCTTTATTTGAAAGTTTATCTTTAATCCTTCCCATCTTCTTCTTTTATGTGTGATTTTATTACGTTTTGTAGTTTTAAAGCTACATTATATATTATTTGAATGTCCTTACCACTAAAGTCTGATTTAGCTATTAGCGCTAATAAATATCGAGCTTCTTCTAATCCAAATACTAAGTCTTCTGTGGTGTCGGAGACTTTATTTGTCTTAGCCTTAAGTGGGGTAGTTTTTTTACCTTGTAATTTTTCTTTTAAATCTTTAAATGATGCCATACCTTTATTTTTTATATAAATATTAATTAATTTCCTAAATACAAATCTCCCCCAAAATATATTAAACCACCTTCTTTAGCAGGGGGTTGAGTAATCTGTTCACCTAGCAAGAAAATTCTATAATCATCAACAGCTATTGCTCTAGTTCCACTTTTTAATACATCAAAAATAATAGCGTGGGTATTATCACCATCATTTACTAAAAAGGAACTTTCAACTACTACCTTTTTATTTGGAAAGGATGTAATAGAATCACTTGTAATAATCCAATCCTCATCATTATTAACAGCTGTATTAACAGTAGTGTTAGTGATGTTAGAAATAGTGGCGCCTCCTCCGCCTCCACCTCCTCCAGTAGTAGGGGCTCCAAAAGATTTAGCTCTAGTACTAGGTTCTTCAATTACGGTAGTTGCTTGATTTAAGACTATTTGGGCTTTACTAAAATATCTAGTATTTTGCTCCTTAAGTTTTTTCTGGATATTATCAGGAACAACGTATCCTTGTAATTTTAGGGTAAAATTAGCTCTTACTATTCTTCCATCATCATTACTTAATTCATTTATGTTAGTAAATTGATCTATCATAGCCATAAACTTAAATCTTTCTGGATCTCCCCAGTAAGAGTCAGAAGAATAATTTACAGCTTCAATAATTTTATTAAGTTGTGAGATATAATCTGTCCAAATTATACCACTATATGTTAAATTAACATAATCAGGTATTACAACAGCATTAAATTCTTTTTGAGGGATTCTATTATTTATGATAGCAAATCTATCATATGAATTTTTTTTAGTATATTTTTCTTGTTGAGTAATATATAATTGTGGATTATTAGCGTCTAATTTATTACCTAAATCTCTTCTTTTTTCAATGCTTTCTCTTTTAAGCATAACAAGAGGAGTTTGGACTTTACCCATTCTATCTCTATAAAAACCATCTTTTTGAGCTAATTTCCATCTTTCACCTGAACCATAAATTACAGGAACATCTATAAGATCTCCATTTGATAAAACTGAAGGTTTTATGACATTTTCAAAATAGTAAAAAATTGCTTCATCTATATCTTGAAGTCCTAAATGGAAACTTGAATTTGATTTAGAATCATTTTTACTATTAATATTGCCTCTATTTTCATTAGGTCTAATGTCAGGTCCTAAGGCAATAGCAGGAACATCAGGAGATCCTCCTTGATCTATAGCATGATCTACTATTGCTTGTTGGGACAATTCATATTGTCTTGCTGCCTTTGGTTTTTTTGCTATTCTTTTAGCCATTAACTATAGAGTTGAGTACGTTGGTTTGATGGTGTTGAAGGGACCTTAGTAGTTTTTGGATAAATACCTGACCTAAAAGGAATAGTTTTAAGTTGTTCAACTCTTGATTTGCTACCTTTACAAATTATAGAAAGAGATACACCAAAATTATCTGTGTCTTCATTCATTGAATAATCTGGATTTTTACCTGCAAAAAATTGGTTTTCTATAATACTATTAAATTCAAAAAAATCATTATTATAAAGTACTATATCTCCAATTTCGGGTACTAATTGCTTTTCTTTTAAATCTGCTCTTAAAAATGCAAAAGTAAATTGTTGTGTAGAATCAGGTCCAAAGTCAGTTTCATTCCATGCTTGATCTTCCCTTGTAATTAAACAAGGAAATAGTTGAGGTTCATAATATACTTTATTTTCAGCTTCACCATATACATTAGTAACAGTGTCTTGAAGAACAAATTTATAAAATCCAACTTCTTGTTGAATTA
>TARA_R110002012_G_scaffold11086_3_pt1 | contig 10393 bp, 11 predicted proteins | sample TARA_R110002012 | Tara Oceans TARA_R110002012 (sample SAMEA4396515) | marine metagenome | biome: Westerlies Biome; feature: [DCM] deep chlorophyll maximum layer (ENVO:01000326); material: water (ENVO:00002006), including particulate matter (ENVO:01000060) such as... | depth 40 m
ATTTCATGATTGCGTCAAGTTGTGCTTCTTCTAAATCTTTTTTAGTAATAGTAGAAACTGGATAATCAGCTTCTCTTATTTTTGGCTTGTCTCCTTCAGGCTCTGCTTCTACTTCTTTCTTTAATTTCTGTACTCTCTTAAATTTCTGCTTTTTTAATAATTCTTTCTCTTCTTTTTCTAGATCTTTATTCTCTTTTTTTTCCTTCGCTTTTGCCTGACGGACCGCCATAGCCTTCTCTCTCGCAAGTGCTAATTTTTTCTTATGTTCTTCAGACATAGGGGGACGTTTCTTACGTGGCTTACCTTTCTTAGTAAGTTTAACTTCTGTTTTATTATCAAAAATATCTTCTATATTCATGTCGCCTCCCTTCCTCTTAGGTTCAGGTATTTGTTCTGATATTTCAGGTTTTTCTTCGGGTTCTTCTTCTTCTGCTTCTTCTACTGCTTCAGCCGTCTCAGGTGATCCTAGATTCTCTTCTTCTTCTTCGTCACTTGGGATAAAATCCATTTTAACTTCAGGAATAAAACTCATTTATAGTATAATTAGATAATAAAATTTTCTACAAATTATTAATTTTTTTTATTATTTATTGATTATTGATTACAATAATATGAATAAAAAACATAGAATAAATTAAGATTAAAAACGGGTCAATCATTGACCCACGGGTCAAAATAGACCCTTAAGAGATTGACCTTCATATAGCTTATTTTAGGGTATGGGTCAATCATTGACCCATTAGATTATTTACTGATTAATAGAACCAACCGGCTCGGGCTTCTTCTTTTTCTTTTGATTCTTTTGATAGTAGATCTTTTATTATTGATATATCAGCTCTTATGGTTATTAAATCCGTTTTGAGTTTATTAAGGTTTTGGTTTATAGAGTGAATATCATTTTTGACTTTCTCTATTGGTTTTGGCTCATAAGGGTTGCTATAATCGCTCATATATTTTATGATAATATTTAAATCAAGAATAAAAAATAATTAAATAATAAATGGATATGGTGAATGATTTAAAAACTCCAAGACCTATGCCTGAAGACGTTGAGGAATGGTCGCCTGAGATAGAAGAACTATTAAGCGAATGGGGGGAGATTGCTATGTGTTACGCTTATCTTCATAATTTTAGCCAGAGAAAATATAAACATAAATATCATAGATTACAGATACCTATTATCATTTTATCAACCTTAACCGGAACTGCTAATTTTGCTACAGATTCATATGTTCCCGAAGATTATCAACATGGCTTTAGTGCCGGTGTTGGTACATTAAATATAGCTTGTGGAATTTTAGGCACTTTACTTGCTTTTCTTAAGTATGCTGAAATTTATGAAGGTCATAGAATATCGGCTTTAGCTTGGTCTAAATTAGGCAGAAGTATTGAGATAGAATTATCGCTTCAGGATAAGAAAAGAAAAGCTTGCCGAGATTATTTAAAAGTATGTAGAAGCGAATATGATAATCTTTTAGAAAGTTCGCCTAATATTGATTTAGATATTATAGGTTTTTTTAATAAACAATTTAATGATAAATACCCTAAAGTGAGAAAACCTTTAATTTGTAATGGATTAAAAGAAATTGTACCTTATACAGATCCTCAGCCTTGTAAGCCGTGTCCTAAACCTGAACCTGAACCTGAACCTGAGCCTGAACCTGAAGCCGAGCCTGACTCCGAAGGTGCTGAACCTGAGCCTGAGATTCAGATAACGGTTGAGCCTTGATATTTAGTTTATTTTTAGATTAATAAATATAATATATATATAAATATATAATATGGAAAGAAAACCTCCTAAAGTGTTTAAGGTTAAAGACCCAGCCCCTGACGATAAATTTGCTGATATACACCCTCACCTGCCCCAGCCTCCTGCCCTCTTATTAATTATAGGTTCTGTAAAACAAGGGAAAAGTAATTTAGTTGTAAATTTATTATGTAATCCCGACATGTATAAAGATAAATTTGATATAGTTAAAATTATATCTAATACTCTTAATGCCGACCCCAAGGGGAAACTAATGAATAAATTTTTTGATTGTGAAGATCATTATGAAGATAGTATGATAACCGATTTGATAGAAAGTCAAAAGGCGATAGAAGATTTTGAGCGGCCTTCAGTTGCTTTAATATTAGACGATATTTTAACTAAGGATTTTAAAAAGAGTAATGCGGTTTCATTTTTAGCTACTAGATTCAGGCATTATGGAATAGGTTTATTAGCCTTCACTACTCAATCATTTAGGGCTGTTTCAGGTTTAATCAGAAATAATGCGACTAATGTAATTATCATGAAACAACAGAACACCAAGGAATTAGAAAAAATTAATGAAGAGTATGGAGATATGTTCCCTAATATATTTATGGAGTTATATAATAAAGCTATTAATGACGAACCTTTCTCATTTTTGTATTTAGATCTTCAGACTAATCCGGCTACTGCTTATATAAGATTTGAGACTAAAATTGCTGAAGGTGATAAAAAATTATTTTAATTGATTCATAAAAATATATATGATAATTATAAATGTACGGTGGCTCAGTTCCAACTATGAAATCTAAGCCTAAGAAAAAGCCTCCAACTATGAAGCCCCCAACTATGAAAAAAATAACTATGAAAAAATTAACCGAAGCTCAAGAAAAAAGACTAAAGAAACATTCAGAACACCACACCAAGAAACATATGGACGAAATGCGAAAAGATATGATAATGGGTATGAGTTTTAAAGCGGCTCATGAAAAGGCACAAAAAAAAGTGGGTAAATAAATTATTTTAATTAAAAAATTTAAATAAATATAATATATGATATTATAAAAATGGATTTATACGGAGCCAGTATTTCTCAGGGTAATGCCTTAGCTAATCAAGCGAGACAAGTGAATGAGGCCGCAGTTGATTTTAACGCCGGCCTTGCTTCCCAGTTAGACGCAGCTAAAGAACAGGACGACGCAGACGCTAGTGAAAAATCAGCAATTAATATGTTTAAAGGCTCAACTTCGGGAGCTAAATTATTAACTGATACTAAAGCAAGAGGAGCAGTTCTTGATAAAATAGGACAACTAACGGGAAGAAGTAAATTACTGGGAACCCCTGCTGAAGTAGAACCGGCATTAGGTGCGGGTCGTGCCTTCCCCGGCGGATCAACCGAGACATTAAGACCTGTAGGAACCACAGCTACTGAAGAAACCGCCCTAAGATTAAATGCCCCAGTTGAGACAGTAGCAGGAGCAACAGGAGGAGCCGCACCAGCCGCCGCACCAGCCGCAGCCGCAGCCGGTGAGGAAGCCGCAGAAGCTGGAGGGGCTGAGGCTTCAGGGTTTAAATTCGGTGTTGAGAGTTCAGCAGATTTAGCACCTGTAGCAGAAGAAATAGGAGCAACTGATCTTGCTAAAACTGGTCTCGCTGGTGTTGGTGGTGGATTAGATATTTATAAAGATATTAGCCGTGGTAATTTCGGTTCTAATTGGGAACAGAAATTAGGGAATGTTGGAAATATCGCGGGTTCTGCTCTTGAGATTGGCGGAGCATTAACCGCATGGACTGGACTCGGTGCCGGTGCTGAAGCTCTTGGGGCTTTATTATCTGTAGGCTCAACGGCACTTGAGACAGCAGGGGACGTTAGGGAAGGTAAGCAGACAGAGCAGGATACTGAAGCCGATATAACTTCTCAACAGAGAGGAACTTCAGCGGCGGCTCAGCAAGTAACTCAAGCGGTCGGGAGAAGTAATTAATTATTTAAGTTTATTTTATTTTATTTTATTTTTATTTTTCATTAAATATTTTATATAGATACTATATAAAATGAGTTCTTATTGGGCGAATGAAGACAAGATTAAAGTTTCTCAAACGCAAGTTTCTATCCCTTCTGTTAATGGCCAGAGCTACACAGTAACCGGAGGACAGGACGGGCCGAGAGTTGATTTCGTAATTCCTGCCACAACTAAATTTTTTGACGGTAAAAATTGTTATATTGAGTATGATATTAAGTTAGGTCTTCCTACTGGTGGGCTACCTACTCGCCTATGCTTAGACCCGTTTATCGGAGGTCAATCTGTAATCAAAAATTTGAGGGTATATTCTCAGAATGGCGTATTACTTGAGGAGATTTCCAATTACAATACTAAGGTCGGTATTCAGTATTCTTATAATGCTGACGATTCCCTAAGAAAAATAAGGGCATTAAAAGAGGGTTGTGGTGCTCCTACTATTGAGAATAGGGGAACACTAGGGACGAGTGAAAGTAATTTAACTGATACTAGTTCCTCGCCTTACTATTCTCCTCAATCTGCTGTCCCCGCGGCTCGTGATTTCGGCGACGCAGACTTTTTATTTGCTAAGCTCTGTATCCCTATTCATTCAGGAATTTTCGCAGATAGTTCTAAGATATTTCCCAATATGATAGTTGGGGGGATCCGTGTGGAGTGCGACCTAGAAGACCCAGCGAAAATTATTAAGCAATTAGATAGTGTTAATCGGCAACGGCGAATGTTACTTAATCCAACCTTCCATGGTATTGACGCGGCCGGAACTGCTTTCGCCACCGGTGCTACCAACAGAACTGAAATCTTTTTAAGTCAGCAGAATAATATGTTAAGTGTTGCTAATTGTCCTTTTGTAAAGGGTGAAAGAATTAATTTCTGTAAAAATAATGATCCAGCCGACCAGCCCCGTATCACTAATGCGGCTGGTGCGGCTCTAAGTCCCAAGATTACTGATATCACTATGGACGGTGGTTTCGTAAAATTAACTGTTGAGACTATAAGAAATTCAGCTACAAACGGCCAAGAGATTGACGGGGATTTTATTGTTTATTCGGCTTCTGTAGATCAGAAGGTAACAATTACAGGTGTTGGAGATATCCAACCCGCTATTACTTCGTATGCTCCTAAATATGAAATTCGCGACATAAATTTAGTAGTTCAGCAGGTTGGAGTAGATCCTCGGTATGAGGCGGGTATGTTAAAGAAAATGAGAGAAGGCGGAACAATTGAGCTTGATATTCATTCAGTAACAAATTATAAACATTCTCTTCTTAAAGATAATAGAAACGCGACTATTGATTTACCCCTATCAAATACTCGGGCGAAGTCAATTATTGTTGTTCCAACTGATTCTACAGTATATAATACGGCTCAGCTTGTTGGCGGTTTTGATACTTATTCTGAGGAAACTACTAATAAAGGTTCTAATGTCATGGATACTAGGCTTGATTCTATTCGCTCGGGTTATGCGGGAATTATAGACCAGCTTACTGATTACCAGTTTATTATTGATAGTAAGCAGGTTCCCTCTCGCCCTGTTAGAGTGTCTAAGATTAATAAAGGTGTTAGTATCGCAGCTCAGCCATTAATTGAGACGGAAAAAGCTTTAAATCAGGCGAAAATTGTTCCTCGGTCGTTCGTAGATTACAACAGAAATTATTTAATCGGAAGGGCATTTGCTCTTAATGACGGTGTAGCGAATTTAAATAATAAAATGAATCAGCTTCAGTTATTCTATAATGAGAGAGACGTAGCAGGGGTAGATAGGCCACCGCAGAAAGATAAATTAGTCATGTCGTATGTTTTCCATATTCGCCGACTTACTATTAAGGGCGATAGTGTTGCTGTAGGTTTTTAAATAATTTTTTCTAATAAGTATTTTTTAAATTAATTTTTTTTAATAAATTTTATATATAATTAAATTATAAAATGGATTCTACTGATAAAGCCCCTGACCCAACGCAAGGACGCATTCCGGATTTAATTAAGATAGGTGAAATTCCTTCTTCTTATGGACAAACATTATATACAGATATTGTTGATCCCGTAACTATTAATGACGGTCGCTGTCGCTTCACCCTCAGCCGTGTTGCCGGTTTCCTTCATTCCAACTCAAAAATTACATTAGCTATTACCCCCTCTAATACCGCGGACGCCGCATTTTTCCCTCTAAATGTAGGGGTTTCTCAGCTGATTAAATCGGCTACTCTTACTATCGGCAATAAGACTGTTTGCTCTGTGGACGATTACGCGAATTTTCACGCCTATCAGTCTCTGTTTATTTCTCCTGAAAATAACAAGGAAAGAGAACAATTTTTAAGTCAGAGAGCTATGGCTTTTAAAGTTGCCTATGATTCTCGTAGTGTAGCGGGTGCCGTTCCCGCTGATACTCCGCCTAATTCAGGTCAGGTTCTCATGTTAGATCAAGGGCGTGATATTACTTACGCCACGAACGGCACTAAGTCTCAATCTATTCTACCGTTTCAGGAAATGGACGCTTCTACAGCTCAGCTTATAGAAGATACGCCTACTTATTCGGTTTATCTTTCCGACCTTTTCCCGTTCCTCCGCTTTAATCAACTCCCTATGTTTATGATTGACGACGAAGTACATATTGATTTAGTATTTGCCGACCAGACTACGAGCCTCTCGGGAGGCACTCAGAATAACCGCTGCTGTGTAACCAAGGGAGCTGGTCAAGGGGCGAAACCGGTTACCATTAATCAGAGTGAAGTTAAATTAGTATATGATAGTATCTTATATGACGGCGAGGTTATGGATAAATACAGGCAACAGAATCCTACTCTCTCCTTCCAGTATGTTGATTATCGGTTAGCCAAGAGAACGGGAACTCAAGCCGCTTTTAGTCAATTAACTTTCCCCGTTGGTGGTAATGGTCGCCTCTGCTCTAAGGTTATCTTCTCTCTACAGAATAATGCGAATTTCGTGGCTGAAAGTCTTCTCCATGGTATAAGCACAGCTTCAGCACCTAATAAAGCTTCTCTTTCGGTAGTTAATTTAAGATATAATAATCAGTTTGAGTTTAGTGAGGATTTACAGAATCCGGCTCAGCTTTTCTCAACTACTCAGGCGGCTGAAGGCAAACTGCCTATGACTCAAAGAGATATGTACCAGCGTAATGGCGTATCTTCATTATCGGACGAACCCTTTGAGGGTTCTGATTTAGCGAAGGCCGTAGAAGGTTTAGGGGGCAACGGGCAATTTGTAGCTCTGAGACCTAACCGAGCTGAACGCATTAATAATCAAGGTATTGATTTAGTCCTCGGCACGGGTCTTGACGCGGGTACTTATACTCTTAGAGTTTATCTAGAACTCTTAAAGGTTGCTACCCTTAAGGACGGTGCTTTTGATTGCTACTTCGCTTAAAAATTATCAAGATTAAATACAAAAATAAATTTCTATATTATCAATATAATGAAAAGTTGTAAAAAAATTAAAGAAGATTGTTCTAGTTACAAAGATAAATATTTAGAATTAATGAAAGAAAACGAATCATTAAAATTACAACAAGAAGAGTTAATTAAGTGTTGTGAAGAATTATTAAAAACACAAACTACAATTAATGAATTATTATCAAGTAAAAAAGTTAGATTTAAAACGGGTCAATAATTGACCCTAAGGCAATTATAAGCCTTATATATATTAACCTTGTATAGGTCTATTTTGACCCTTGGGTCAATTATTGACCCATTTTATTTTAAGTTATTTTTATGAAATAATAATCTATTTTTATAATATAAATATGAAAATAGAATCAACTAATCTTAGTGAAGAGATTAAAAAGGCACGTCCCAATCTAAAAGACAATACGATAAAGCAGTATGAAATGAATTTAAATAAATTAAAAAAGTTATTTGATAGTGATAATTATGATTTTTTATCTAATATTGATAACGTCATGAGTAAGATAGATAATCTTCATTTCACAACACAGAGAAATTTTCTTAATGCGATTATTGTTTTATTAATGGCTCTGAATCATAATGAGAAATATGATAAATTACTTGAGGAATATGGAAAAAAAAGAGACGATTTTAATGATAAGTATGACGAAGAACAAAAAAGCGGGGTTATATCTGATAAACAGTCTAAGAATTTCGCAACTATTGAGGAGGTTTATAACGGTATTAATAAAATGGGTGAAGAATTAAAACCGGTTATGAAGAAAAAGGAATTTAGTAAAAAAGAACTTCAGCTACTTCAGGCATATGTTTTATTTAATATATATGCCCGTCTTCCTATGCGTAATGATCTCGCTGGAATGATAGCAATTAAAAAGAGAGATTACAATAAATTAAGTGAAGAAGAAAAGAAGGAAAATAATTATCTTGTAATTGAGAAGAATGGATTATTTTTTGTATTAAATAAATATAAAACCTCTAAAAAATATGAGGAATTAGATATCCCTGTTGAGGATAAAGACCTTAAAAAATTATTAAGATATTATTTAAGACAGAATGGCTTAGGGATTTTATTTAAAACCTCAACAGGAAAACCAATTACAAGAATTGAGTTATCTAAAATTCTTCTAAAATATTCTAAAAAATATATGGATAAAAGTATCTCAACAACATTATTGAGAAAAATATATTTATCTAGTAAATACGGGAAAATGAAGGAGGAATTAGAAGCTGATAATAAGGTAATGGGTCATAGTAAAGAAGTCGCATTAAATACATATGTTAAGAAGGCTGACTAATGGCCGTTAGATAAACTTTCGCAGAAAGTTTCCCAAGGCCTAATACATTCATTTAATTCTGGACAATATGAATAACCACAACTAATACAACAACCATTATTATCATAAGGAGATTTCACCATGTATAATAAAGCTAAATTTAATATGAATCTTATCATTTATCTATTAATATATATTTTTTTTATTGATTAATTAACAATTAATTAAGATACTATCTGAACTCCCTTTTCGGAATAAGCTACAACAACCTTTGATTTAATGAATAGGTAAGCTGATACGGGGTTACCGTCGTCTAAGCCGTTCTCCATTTGGATTGAGAATTGAGCCTCGCTGAAATCAACACCCTGACTATCAAGCATATCATAAAGAACACCTACGCCATAAGTCGCACCAGCACAAGGCATATTACGATAACCGGTTAGAGTATTATTAGAAACTGTGAAATTGCGATTAGTAGTATCAGGAGAAACGGACGTCCTTACGTGGTGGCTTTCAGGGACAATAGAAGACATGAAAGATTTAATAACCTCTGAATCAACGACAGGCGTAACATTTGTAACCGGCTCAAAAACGCAGTCGGTCTCAAACATTTTGGGGAAACGCTCACCATTACGGAGAAAGGAAATCTTTAATAGATCAGCAACCGCACCACCAGCCGCCCCAGCGGGTTGGCCGCCTCCTGCGTCTCCGCTTGAGGCTTTACTAGGCATATAAGTCAAATAACCGTCTTGACCTAAATTATTAACGAATGAAGAGGGGACGAAATTTACGAAAGCACCGAGAACATTAGATAAACCTAATCTATAATTAATGATAGAATTAGTAGTCTCAATAGTACTAAAATAAGAGGTAATTGTGTTAAAAGTCATTACTCCTGAATCAGGTGCCTTGCTTTCAGGCTCTACTTCACAAGATAATTTAAGTTTGCTTAGCTCATAGAAACAATCAGCGACATTAGTGGTAACACCGTCAGCAGAGAAGAAAAACTGAGAATCTGGAACTAAATGAATTTCTATTTCTAAAGGCATTTTTGATAGAGGTAGTTTCATTCCAGTCCCGAGGGTCATTCCTGAAGGTAGTGGAATAGAGAAAGGCGAGGATTGAGTATTACGAATTACCGCATTCCTAAACATTTGGAAATTATCAAACATGAGGGCAGATTCTCCAAGGTGTCCCTGATAATCAGAAGAAGCGGCCATAGCAGGAAGGAAAGAAGACATAAACCGTCCATAGTGTCTAATATGTTCTACGACTTGCTTCGTTTCAGCATTTCTAAAAATTAGCTGATCTATTGCCCCGTAAATTCCTAATTTATGCGAGGCTCTCAGTTCAGAGGCAGCCCCTGCGGTAGGCCTATTTACTCCCCCTGCGTCTCTAAAAATATCTAAATCACCTGAGATTCTAATAGAAGATAAATCTAAATCTGCGTCTTGTCGTCCAATAGTTGCCGTTAAAACCGGATTACCGCGAGCATGGCTCACTTTTCCCGAGGCTGGAATATTACTAAAATTAAGCTGTAAATATCTACGACCACTCATTATATTTTTATAATGTTATCTTATATAAAAAAATAATGAAAAAAAAAATTAATATTAGTTAGAAAAAAATTTACTTTACTTTAACAAGTATTTTATTAGCGTCAAATTGACCTTCAGGCATTTGATAAGATACTTTAGCACCGACATATTTTTCAGCTAAATCAAGTAAAAATACTATGTCTTCTGCTCCAACGCTTCCAATATCATAAATAGTATCCATGTCGTCCTCACCTTCTAAATCATATTCAGATTTTAATTTTCCTAATGTTTTATTATTCGCAATATCAACCAACTCTTTTAAACCTTCTATTAATGCTTCTTTCTTTTTGAGAATGCCTTTAGCTTTTGATTTTAATATATTTTCTACTGATTT
>TARA_R110002012_G_scaffold116299_2_pt1 | contig 10392 bp, 24 predicted proteins | sample TARA_R110002012 | Tara Oceans TARA_R110002012 (sample SAMEA4396515) | marine metagenome | biome: Westerlies Biome; feature: [DCM] deep chlorophyll maximum layer (ENVO:01000326); material: water (ENVO:00002006), including particulate matter (ENVO:01000060) such as... | depth 40 m
CTTTCAAAAAATAATACTACTCACTAACGAATACGTGACAGGTATTGATTACGAAGGCATAGTCTTATTCTTAGGTGGTGACATATTTTCAGGTGACATACACGAAGAGCTATCTGAAACGAACGAAGATACTATGCTTGCATCTATTGTTTTCTGGACTGAACAAGTAGCAGCAGGTATCACTTTACTATCTGAACATTTCAACTACGTACACATACCATGTGTAGTAGGTAATCACGGCAGACGTAGCCGTAAACCTAGACACAAGTTAAGAGTTAAAGATAACTTTGACTGGTTCTTATCTAAAACATTAGAGCAACGCTTTATAGATAACGACAAAGTTACGTTTGATGTAGCAACAGGAGCAGACTTAATAGTCAATGTGCAAGACACAACATACCTGTTAACACACGGTGACCAAGCTAAAGGTGGCGGTGGTATTGGTGGCATCTGGCCTCCACTTATGAGAATGGTGGCAAAGAAACGACAGAACACAAACTTTGATTACATGGTACTAGGGCACTTTCATCAATTAATCATGGCACCATCATCAGGATTCTTATTGAACGGTAGCCTTAAAGGATACGACGAGTACGCATCAATAGGTAACTTTGCTTTCGAGGCACCACAACAAGCGTTATGGATTAACGTTCCGGGTAAAGGTGTGCTTTGGCAGACAGCTTTACTTGTCGAGGACTAACGGATCGGCGTAACAAAGAGGACATTCATTATCAAAGTCATCTCTTTGCACAATGTTCTTACCAATGTACCCATCACAATTCCAACACTTCACATAATCTCTGGTTCTACCAGTTGGGTTGTGCATCGTCATTAAATTCTTCTTCCCAATCAGTATCAAGATCACCTAAATCAAATCGCATTAACTGATCGAACCTTGCTTCTTCCCACAATTTTTTAGCAAGGCTTTCTTCACTAGGATCTAATAAGAAAAACAAAAGCATAGCGGCTGGGCCTTGCAATTCTAATCGCCACATCCTAGTCGAAGGATCTAACATTAAGTTAGCAGAAATTTCATCACCTAACATTTGGTTGTATTGTGAATCGTCTTCAGACAAGACCCTTCTCCTTTGCTATCTCTCTTAATCGGTTGGCTTCTTCTTCCCAATCTATCTTATCCATGCGTTCTCTCTTACGATAGAGAGCATAGTAGTTCTCTTCACCTATCTGTTCAATCGTAAACTTTCCAAACTCAACAGGATTGTCAGTGAACGTCATATGACATGACGCACACAAACAAAAAGCATTATCTAAATCAGTACGTGTGTGAGAATATTTACGTGAAATAATATGAGCGCATTGCAACGCATTAGTAGTACCACAATTCATGCACTTACCAAAGTCTCTAGTAATTAAAGCATGCAACCTCGTAGCTCTACCCTTTGCACCCTTACCATATATATCTGCCATTACTGTGTCTCCCAACACTGATAGCTCGGCCACCAATGGGACAAGCCACCCCATCTTTCATTACTATCTTGTCCATAGTATAGATGAGCAGCAACAGCTACGTTAGCAACAGGATTCAGAACGTGTGCTCCTGCAAAACCAGCAGCAGTTGAGCGGTCATCCCAATACTGGGGGAGATGTTGATACCAGCCTGCGGCTTTACTCTTAGGATTAATAGCAACACTATACGTATCATCAGCATCAGCAGACGATTCACATTCAGCTACCTGTAACATTTGATCTCTATCTTCAGGTGCAAAAAACACTGACACTAACTCACCTAATGAAGAGCAACCTCCTACACTGGTAAGTGCAGTTACTAATAATAATTTACTTAGCATCAGCAGGTATCCACTTCGGTGAACCATTCGGATTCTTTTTAACAGCCACGCCTGCTGGGGGAATGTCCCAACCAACACATCCTTCAGTTACTATTTCAGCTTCAATAACTTCTGCTTCTAATTCAAGCACCGGCGCTGAACGAGGGGGTGAATCCAGCGCCGATGCCAAACCCTTCCCTTCGAGTAACTCTTCAGGCGACGTATCCATCGACAAACGAGGAACAACAAAGTGTCTGGTCTGCCCACCAGAAACTTTAGTTCGCTTCTCTAAAGATAGCATAGCCTCAGCTAACCCTATACTCTGCAACTGACCCAACATTCCAGCCATACCCGGCATTTCATTAGCTGCGTTCCATCCCTTAGACTCTAGTCTCCATACCCCACCGAATCTTATTTCAGGTAGGACAACACGCAACCTAGTATAAGGAGAACAAACCATTGTCTGCTCAAGAGAACACAAACAAGGAACACTGTCAGTGTCCATGCCATCTGGAGTTTTCACCGGAACATCGGCACTCACACCATCACAACGACGTTGACAACCACCAGCAGACCACTGTTCGTACCACACATCAATGCTGTTCGGAGGCAGGAACACCCGTATCTCAGATGAAGTAGTAATAACTTCCCACTGTTGTTGTTTAGATTTAGGTGGAGTCCAACTACTTACACTACCACCATGAGCATTAGCTATTTGTTCTATGGCTTCTTTATCAGGAGAAGTAAACCTAAACGTGTCAAGACTTTTCATGGCACGTTCTGTCTTTACTCCCAACCTGATACGCCCGTGTTCTGGTGTTCGTCCCAGATCTTGTATTGCTTTAATCGGTTTCATTTTGTTTGTAATACTCCCTCATTTTTTTAACTGCATTAAACATTAATTCAGATGCTTCTTCAGCAGCTTTGTATCTTTGTTCAAGTACATACAAACCATCTGCATCTTCTGATTTTTTCTTAGCTTTATAATAAGTAAGCTGACCATACAACTCTGCTTTATATGTTTTTAATGCTTCTACTATAGCACTACCATGCCAATAATCTAAAGCACCTACTTCTTCCCATTCATCTTTATCTGTTATCCAATCAATAACAAGGAACCCACTTTTAGAATCCATTAGCTTTATCCTTTACACATTGATCTTGGTGATTACAATAATTGCATTGCCATACCTTGCCGTAAGCTGTACCATCTACCCACAATCCTTTACTCGGATCATCTATTTCAGCAGGAAAAGGAACATCAGGATCAGAATGCGAAAACCTACGAGGCACAGACAGTGGTCCATCAGCTTCAGTAGCTAACGCTATACCCTCTATCCTTGCCATCTCCTGTTCAGCAAGAGGAAAGAATTCATCAGGTGTTAGATGCCACTCGGCAGCAAACCTACCTATGTCATCAAGCCCAAACTTAGCTGCACGTCCGGGTGCTATGTTCTCTAATGACAAGTAAGCAATGACTAGATAGTCAGCGTTCAAAGCACGAGCATACATAGAACCCTGCAACACAGCGTTATGTCGAGGCCCTTCCCCTTTTTCAACTGACATCTTGTAACCAAAACCATTGATTGTTTTCAACTCAACAACCACTGTCTTACCGTCATCAGTTTCTAATACAAGATCAACATGACCGTGACCATGCTCACCTAATACTACGTTAACTTCTTCTTCTGCATTCAGTGTGGTATCTGAACCTATCCACTGTTCAATAGCAGGCTGCAACAACTCATGTACTACAGATCCCAATCCCATACGCCATATGTCAGCAGTACTAGACGGATTAGTTTCAGGTACATCAGCAACCATGTACGCAATCTTTCGCGCACACATACCAGCCCATGATCCACGCCATTTAGTTTCATCAGGTTGCGACGGCGCTTCATTACCTTCAGCCCACGCCTCAGCTATACGATGAACAACTAACCTATTTTCTGGCTCTGCAATGTGCATTCCCAACCTACTTTCTTAATGAGAAATCCATCCTCTATTTTTAAGGCTCTAATAGAACCGTGATTTTTCTTTTGTAAATAAACTAAATTTCTAAATGCTTTATCGCTGCATTCATAATCAACACCTCTAATTATTTGATGCCAATTACCATCCAACCAATCAAACCAGTTATACCTACTGCGTTTATCAGCATTGTTACGCATCAAATGTTTAGCTTCTTCATCTGTTAATTGTTTAGACATTTAACAACTCCAATGTTTTCTTAGCTAAGGGAGTCTTACCCTCAACAGCTTTAATTAATGAACGTGTTCTCTTAACTACTTGATTACCACGTTGACCTAGATTTATATGATGCTGCTCTGCACCTTGAATAGCATTGTAAGCAAGCCACTTGTTCTTATCATCCCAAGTCTCTGTCTCTCTACGCCACTCATTACTAAACCAATACATTTTTTCTTTATAATTCTCAACTGTTTTATGATGAGGAGCAACCCACCCATTCATACTTGTTGACCTTGGTTCAGGTACTAACTGCTTAGTTAATATATCAAACTGTTCATCAGTATAAGACTGACTCTTCAACGTCACAGCTATACGTTTCATAGTCTCAGCGTGAGCCATCGCATCACCCAATATCTTTGAACGATACTCAGCAGTAATATCATGCTGTTCAGTACGCCTAGCTTTAAACAAAGCAGTACCCATCATCAACATGTTAGAACAGAACACACGAGTCGTGAAATCATACACACCTGTCGACCACGTACCATCAAACGATGCAGTCCACGCAATCTCAGGTTTAATCACATCACCACCACCCAAATCAATAGGCTCACCTATACTCTGGGTCATAAACAATCTCCTACCACCATCAAGCACAGCACACCCTGTTGTACTCTCAGGTAAGAAAGACTCCATCATGTCAGCTACAAATGTATAGCTTGTGTTCTCACTATAACCCGGACCATGAATACCAATAGGTTCATCGTTGTCCTTACGAATAACCCACTTGAACAGCGGATCAGGTTCATCCTGATGATGCCTTGTCGTTGGTGCCTCCGGTACTACAAACCCTTTCTCAAAGGTGTAGTATCCAGCCTTGTTATACCAAACTTCAAAGTTACCATCATGCTCAGTTAAATATTCATGAGCAGATTTCTTACTGCCAGACTTAATCATCTGGTCACGGAAATTACTTTCCATCCTCATAGTTTCTATTCCTTTTAAGTTGTGCACGAGCTTCAGCTACGCGCTGTTTATTTTCTTCAGTAGACAACACATCAATATTCTCTACTGGTGTCCAGTCTACCATACGTTGAGACTCATGAGGCATTGCATTCATGATGTCTCGCAGTTCTCTAATGAAAGCTAACACTCTGGCATGATCCAACTTATTAGCCAACGGTTTACGTTTTATATTAGAAGCAAACACATTAGTAGCCTTACCTAATGCGGCTAGCTTTTTGTTTCCTTTCACTGACATGTCTGCTCCTTGCTATCTCGACAACACACATGTCGAAGCTGTCTTTTAAATCTCTATTCTTAAAGAACCAAATCTCTTCACGCTTACCAGCAGTCAACCCACCACGTATAAACATTGGATGGTCACTGATCCTGTCATCTTTTTTCAACGCCATCCATAAGCATTCAAATTGAACAGGGCATTGCCAACACAATTCTTTCTTAATGGTTTCAACTTTCAACCCTTTACATAGGGCATGATGTAACCAATCTTCTAGTTCTAATTTCATTATCCCTTCTTAATGTTAATGGTAGTGGCAGAGAGACTAATACAAGACATGAATCTATCTAAAGTGCCTTTTAAATACTCTCTACCACCACCAATGTGATACAAGATTCAACAACAGAACTCAATGTTTAACAGAAACCATCTGTTGCATATCCTCTATCAATACCCGTTCGTCCGTGAGGCTTTACGTCCACGAGGCTATAGGGTATGTGTTCTACTACTCGGTCTGTGAGAGTGGGATCACCACCATACCCCATCAGCGCACACCGCCACAGTCATCCATCACACAAGCTGACCATCATCCTTTCGGAATATCATTCTTGCTTCTCCTGCTTTAGTAGAACATGTGCGAATTAGAACTGTGCTTCAGGTGTAGAGTATGACTTACCTCCACCACCTTCAGATCTTTCATTCTTAGTTACTGTAGTAACAGCCCACCTTACAGTGTGCCCGATCTCTTCCACATTTATTTGTGGATAAACTTTTTTACTTCCGTCTGGATCGTCAACACGCTTAATGTTAAGACTGCCAACAACCATGACACGATCGCCACTAGACATAGACTCAACCACATTCTCACCCATCTTGCCGTAGATAGAAAGATCAAAGAATTGTGTGCTCTCCTGCTTGTTACCTTTCGGATCCGTCCATGATTTATTAATCGCCATGCCGGTGTTGGTGACAGAGTTCTCATCTTCAAAGTATCTGATCTCCGGATCGCGTGTTAGGTTACCCCAACATACCATTTGATTTGCTTGACTCATTGTTAATTACCTCCTCGTAATTGTTTATATTAAAATGGTTCGGTTGAACGCCTTTCAATTTCAGCTTCAACCCAACGCTCTACAAGATTATAAGAAAGAACCAACTTACTACTTGCTTCTTTACTTGCTTCTTCTAGAGTTCCTGAATGCACACCATTGTGCAAGACTGTTGTTGCTTGCTTGTGTATATCATCAAGCATCGCTATTAATGTAGTACATTTCATCTCTTCTATTGGAATAGGTAGAGTATTACTCAGCATCGGTGCTCCGCTCATCAGCTAACTGCTCCTCATGTAAGTCGTTATCGTACTTCTCCATAACAAGCTTAACATTTTTAACCACTGTGTCTACCATAGTTACAGGAAATTTAACACAAGCATCCCCTATATATAGTAAGAAAGTATCAGGTTCATGAGTCACATATGATTTACTTATGAATGCATAGGTATAATTACTATCAACTTCACACTCTATTACAGTTGCATTGTCAATGTGATGGTACTCTGATACGTTTCCATACTCAGTCTTTCTATCAGTTCTGAAACTTAAATTCATAACAACTCCTCCATTTGGTCGGTTAACATAATGTCATACTGTACTTGTAACACATCAATGATATCTTGATTAACACGACTTTCAATAGGCCAGTTAATCATAGGAGTTAACCCTGCACCATCAGTATGATACTCTTCAAATGCTTCATCAGTACCACACTGATTACACACATACACAGCAGTACTATCTGCACTACGAGTACACCTACTTAAACAATTAAACACTTGAGGTGTACGCATCTTTTCTTTATTACAACGAGGACATATACCCAATGTCATACTTTCTCCTTTACTTTCCATACATATGGTTGATGAGTCCATCTATATGAACTCTTATTATTATTTTTATTGCATGAAATCACACCGTCTTCACGGCTACGCCATAAATCATTAAGCGTATCTAAATCTATTATCTGATTGCAATATCTACACACCCTCATATCTTCATCTCCATATACTCATGCCGTTCTCTTGCCGGCACCTTATGAACACACTGCTGACAGATATCATTAGGATTAAAACGACTCAACACAGTACTGCAATCAACACTGTACTTAGTACCCTTACATATCCTGTCTGTTTCTAAGTTAATTATTTCTACCATCTTTCCCACTCTTCCCCTTCACATGTAATACGAGAGATTTCTACCTCTATATATTCCCAGTCATCAGGCATACAACCTTCAGGTAGTTCTATGAACTCAGTCCAGTTGTCACGCATGTCATGTATAGAAACACCATCATCAAATGTTTCGTCAACTTCATACTCTAGTGCTACTTGTATTAATGCTGTTGCTACTCTACTCATTGCTCTCCTAAATAATAGTCAGTCAAATCAAACCTGCGGTCAGCAGCTTTACCATTCCAATCTGCTACAGTTGGATTGTCTTCACCCCAACGCATGATCTTGTCATGTAACAACTCAACACAATCAGCCCAATAAGAAAACTGTCTACTTAATACTGTTTGCTTTTCACCATCTTTTAATTCTTCAAACCTGTACCTGTAACAGTCATCCCCTTTGTTGTACTCTATTTCTATCCCAATTATCCAACCCATTACTTCACCTGCCTTATGTTAAAGAACCCTCTCAATTCAGGCTCCATGTCCATCAAATACCTTGCATAATACGGGGCATGATTATTATTTATCTTGAACACAGGATCAGTAGTTTGCATTGCTTGTTGCCAACGCAATACTTCAATAAGAGATTTCATACCCCACTTCTTATGATTGTTAGCTTTCAACTGCATAGCTGACCGCTTCAACCACTCATATACTTGAGGGTTATCAGCATGGAATCGCAACCACTCACCCGGATACTCTCTCCAATAAATAGGATGAAGATTATCTCTAATGATTTCCTCTTCACTGTAATCAGGATTCATTTCATCTAGTACTGCTGGCATTAGAACTCCCTCTCCTCTAATTTAAATTCCCAATCATGCTGAAGATCACACGCATCCAACACAAACTCTGCAAACGGCACGATATTACTAGCATGATATTCAAATCTCATATCATTAATTTTAAATTGAATCATGGCTTCACCAACACTGGCTTACCTGTATTAACAGCCAAAGCAATAGCTTCAGCAAGATTTATAAATGGTTTAAATGTTAATGGCATAACGCCTCCTTTATATTTATATTTCCAACACCTTAGGAAGATCCTTACATTATCTTTAGGTTCCTTTTTTTTTCAGACACGTAAGAACACAGTTCGACAAGGATTGTCCACTCATCCTTGAGTGGTGATCGTCCACGGATCACTCCGTGGTTGCCGTCCGTGAGTGCAAAAAAATACTTTACTAGTGTGATAAGATGAACTCCTTAAATCTCATTACGCTCTTCGATGAGATTTTTTAGAAGTTCACTTACTCATGCTTGTCAAGTATTATTTTGTGCTCACATAGGATGGACGGCAATGCGTCGCAGACTCCGTACTAAAAAAATTTTTGGGAGGAACCGAACAAGTGTTCGATCCCCCCCGTTAAAATTAGAAGCCAGCTTGTTTAATTCTTTCTTCTTGGGCTTCGTCTTGGTTGCCCTGCATGTCTTGAGGGTCAAGGTTTAGCGGGTGTACCTTGCGGTACTGGCTAAGCTGGCTTCTGAGCTTCTGCAAGTAGGTAGCTGCATCGCTTGAATGTGCTGGTACTTGCATGGTTCCCACTAGCTCTATGTTCACTGACCTTTCGGCAGTGTCCCCTTCGATAGGGATAAGTTCCCCTGTGAAAGGGTTCTCGATTGTCTGGCCTTCCTGACCGACATTGATAACCCTGACGACGATGCACTCGCCGTTTGAGTCGTGACCAGCATGGAAGTGCAGCCCTGTCTGCTTTCTCTCTTTCGAGGTTGGCAGGTTTATCGTTTGGGCTATGTCGTAGGTTAATTCGTGTTCCCCTACTTGCATCCATACTTTGTCTACAGACCAATCTATAGCGCTGTACAGGTTGTTAACGGCTCTCTTACGATCGCCGGCATTGTCTATAATTTGGACGGCATTAAAGGTCGTGTACATCTCTGTAACGAACTGGTCAAACCATCCTTCTACGTGTTCATTATTTCCATTCAATAAACCGTAGTCTTTTGTTTCATTTGCTTTTGCCATTTATGAGCCTTTCTGCTCTTGTTTATATTTCACTATTCAGGGTACAAGCATCTCACCCTTTTATGGTGGATACTTATACATCTTCATATTTGTAACAATTAAGCCCTTATTGTCATCAAATCTTAATATTTCCACTCTCTTTTCTTTTTTTTTTTGGCTTTTTTTTCTTTCCTAAAACCCTTTCATGACCCCTTACACTAACCCCTTACACGCCATACATACTTTACTAACACCTAATACTTCCAATCCCTATAAACACAAGCACCTTGACTATCTAAAGTCCTGATTGGGTAGGTTCGTTGGTTTTTCTGGGTTTGTGGGGTTTTATGGTGTGGGTGGCTATGTCGATGTGGGTTTCAATCGTTTAGTTGGTAGAAATCTTTGGGTCTTTGTAGAAAGCTTCCAAGAATGGCGAAGCTCATTCGCTTTCGGGGGGATGTACCAGTGCCCCCTTTCATATATATGTGTCAGGCTTGTTATTCTCGTTGTGGACACCCGTTGTGTTTGAGTTTAGTTTCCCCTTGGGTGCCGTCCGGCCGTTTTAAGTACGGTTCCACTTTGAGTTCGAGCGATCACGTTTTACTCTGCCTCTACTTGACTTGATTGTAGGGGACAGAAGCCCATCTGACGGGCGAACTGAACCTGATAAGGGTTCGCAGACTTCGTTTTATATTTATTGCCCTGTAGTATGGACGGGGCGCGTATATATTTATATCATAGGAGAGAACATGTTCAAACCTTTTAGGAGATATTAATGTCAGCAATGTCAAATTATTTGGAGAATAAAGTCTTAGACTATGTTCTTCGCGATCAAGCAGATTGGGCGCCTACTGCTGTATATCTTGCTTTGCATACCGCAGATCCTACTGATGCCGGTTCCGGTGCAGAAGCTTCTGGCGGGTCTTATGCACGGCAGGCTATTACTTTTAATGCCGCTCATGCCACAGCAGGTACTATAGA
>TARA_R110002012_G_scaffold191319_2_pt1 | contig 10372 bp, 6 predicted proteins | sample TARA_R110002012 | Tara Oceans TARA_R110002012 (sample SAMEA4396515) | marine metagenome | biome: Westerlies Biome; feature: [DCM] deep chlorophyll maximum layer (ENVO:01000326); material: water (ENVO:00002006), including particulate matter (ENVO:01000060) such as... | depth 40 m
TTCAATTTTTGGATTTCCAGCGAAATAGAATTGAGCGTCTATTGCCGTACCAATAGCAGAACCTGAATCATTTGCTACTGGTGGTACGAAGATGTCGGAAAAAAGACCTGTCTGTTCCCATTTAGTATTCCAATCACAATTCAAACCACAGCCTCCAGCAATAACAAGTGGAAGATTTTTCTTCAATTTTTTTTTAGCAAACTGATAAAAAATATCGAAAATTCGGTCACTAAAAATACCAGCAAAATTTCGAAATTCATCATCATTTACACCTACCTTGTAGTGTGAAAGTTTAGAAATGTTTTTAAAATCACTTAACTTTCGGTAAGGACCATTTAGGAAAAATTCTAATATATTATTTTCTTCATCTGTTGGAATGGTACGGTTTGAAAAAGATGCTAACGCCATCAATTTTCCTGCATCCTGATTTCGAGGATAACCTCCATCTATAGGAAATGTAGGATCTGCTAAACCATAAAAAAGTCCATACCTATTTCCAACTTGATTAAGAACATCAGCAATATGTAAAACATTTAATTCTGAATCTATTTCATAAAACGCTCCGATTTCACCTTCCCATATCAAAGCATAACAAGGTGTCCCTTTTGGTAATTTAGACATACCAATTGCACAAAGTAAATGCGATCGTTCATGAGAGGAGGAAAAGTACCTAATTTTATTTCCAAATAATTTTCTTTCTTCAGTAATGATATCTTTTAAAGTTTCTCCACGATATCCTACATGTACATTTGAACCATATAAATATTCATGATGATCACGAGGCCACCATCCACCCACACACAATATATCTGGAATCTCATCTAATTCTCCCATTGCTCGAAATATATCAGGACTAGATATTGGAGAATATCTATAATTTGAATTTTTCTCTGCTTCAATAGAAAATATCAATTTTCCATCTTTTAGATAAACAATAGAACCATCATGTCCTGGATTATAAGAGAGTATCTTCATAATTTAATATATGGGCATTAATTAAACTTTTTCTAAAAACAGTGATAGCAGGAAGTGATTTATTAGACAAAACTCCTGCGAACTCTTTTGACCTACAAGGCCAAATATTTAGATGGAGGAACATTGGGAGATGTGGAATAGGAGTTGGGTCCCATTCAATACGTCTATGCACCAAAATGTCATCTACCAACCATCGTATTTCAAATTCATCCCATTCAATAGCGTATTTATGGTAGGAGTCTGAAGCATCAAACCCAAGGTCTATGTAAGATGGTGTACCCCGATAGCCATAATCAAATCTGGCTCCTTCATTTCCAGGATTGTAAAAAACATTAACCAGCAAACGTTTAGTATTAGCTCCAGCAATCTCAACATCAATTTCTTGACGAGGTGAGTTTCTATGTAGAAAGAAACCTGTTATCACCCCTGGTACTTTTGATGCTTTAAAGACTGCTTCAAATCTACCATAAAGATATTGATGACTACTTGTTATTGCCCCAGCACTATATTGTCTAATACCAAGATTATCTTTTTTTACTATTAACTTCAAACCTTGTTGTAAATCAAACTTTAAATTTTCCTCTTTAAACATAGCGAGATTATCAGTGAAAGTATCATTTCTGGCTGTCCAAAATCTACTTAAAAACTCGAATTTTTCTTCTATTAGTGAGTAGTTTGGCTTTAATATATGTTTATCACAAATAATATCTATCCCTCTCCATTGTTGATCAGTCCCGATTACCCATGGAGAAGAGTCATATTGTAATTTTCCTAATTCTCCAAGTTTCTTGCTTTCCTTCATCGGGATTCTAAATCTCCTATTTCCTTTATCTATTAATTCTGGAAAAGATGAATCTGGAGGGGCAGTTCTAAGATGTTGACAAATTATTTGCCATTTATTTGATTCTTTTGAATTTAATATGACATAATCATCTTTATCAAGATTTTCGATTAACCTTAAATAGCGTGTATTCATCATTTCGTTTTTCTTTAACGTAATTATGTATTTAGCGTTGGGATATAATCTCTTTAAATCATTAGTATAATCTTTTAACACAGCAATATTAACATAAGCGTTAAAAAGTTGTGGTTTTTTTCCTGTAATAAGCTTATTTAGTTCAGTATCTGGTATCGACTTTAAGTCATTGCAGCATTTATAGCCTAACATTGATAATGCCATTGCAAGAGATGTAAGCCCTGAATCTTTTGACCCAAATGCAAATACAGGAACTTCTATTGGAGCGTTAGAAAATAATGCTGCTCCTTCACTTGTAATAGCGCCTATTTTTGTCAGTGTAGGTAATATTGAGTAAGAATTAGTGGATACTAAATCAAGTCTTTGACTAATTATAGACTTGTGTATAGAAAGGACATTTAAAAATTTAAATTTATGATTTATCCATAAATCTATTGGTCCTTTACACGGAAGAAGTTTAAGAAGCTTTTTTGCACCCTGCTTTGAAATGACATAACCTGAGAGATTCCATAAACCACGAACTGGACGGAATATTTTATTTGAAATATAAGTTTTCGGCGCTCCGTTCTTGACTTCTTCAAAGGATAAATAAAATATATCAAATTCACTTTGACCATTTTCTTTTATTTCCATCCAAGCATTATTCAGTTCTTTAGAAAAACCTGGCGTAAACCAAACATCATCTTCCAGAATAAGAGTATATTCATTGTGACCAGACGCTATCTTTCTCCACAATTCTATATGTGAATATGCTACAGCTATCTCAGGCCTGCTCATTTGTATTTTGGAATGAAGATCAAAATTAGTTGGCATAGCAAGAGGTTGAGGTTCTACAAAAAGTTGATCCTCAAGCGTATATTCTGGATCTAAATCATTATTTTTAACAGGATCTTTAAAAAAATCTTTTGCATCAATAGCATTATATCGCTCTGTTAAACTATTAAGCTTACTTCCTGAGACATCTATTATTTGCTGTAATTCTGCATCAATTTCTTCCCAACGAGATGGTTGACGTTTCAAATTAATTACATAAACATGACTAATTAAGAATTTCGAGTTTTTATTTTCAGGTCCAAATGCTTTACATTTTTTACTAGGAAGTAATCGTCTATATTTTAGTCCCGTACGAAACAAATATTTCACAGGTAATGACCAATTAGAATTTTTCCTCATGAGTAATTGGATCAATTAATACCTTTAAAGTATTGACAATTTGATAAACGCCAATTTCTTGCATCATTTCTATAACTCAATGGCCATTTACTTTCTGCGATATTCTCCCAATCCTTAAGTACTAAAAGTATTTCTTCTACTGTATTATTTTCTGTTAAGAAATCTGTTACTGCTTTAGTAAGATTGCCTGGGCCTGTTGTAGATTGTATCTCTGGTAAGGTATTATTTATATCTGTTTCTAACAATGAGGTAGCATTAGAAAGGGCTCGTTCGATAATGGGATTTTTGCTTTTGGCAATAATGGGATTATTATTGAAATAAAAAATCCAACTATTTGAATATTCTCCAACCTCGGTAAAAACTGATGGAGAGACCATAGAGCTAGAAGAAATATCGTAGCATAGAGGTTGAATCTTTAATCTACTATCATCAAAAAGATAATTAATTTCAGCCCCACTATAAATATCATCAGCATCTATATAGCACCCACCTTCAATAAAAATATAGCAAAGACGAAAATAATCTGATTGCATAGCAGGATGATAACATTTTTCATAAGCTCGTTTATATCTATTGCCTAATTTTTCAAGAATGAATTGTCCAGCTTTTTTATTGTCAAAAAGTAAATGCTCATAGCCTAAAGCATCCAGTTGAGACCAACTTTTAGTACATTCGTTTACATCTGCTGGTAATTGTTCAAGATTATCCCAAAATTGTATAATTTTTTTTGGAATTTTATCATTGTCTAATAATATATCATTATTAGCATTTGTGTTTTGAACGAGTGCTTTAACAAAATTAGAACGAGCGTGATTATCTTCTTCTTCGGATGTATTCATTTTCGGAAATATACATAGTTAAATTTAAATTGTTAATTCATAGTTATGAATCATTTCGATAAGGTTGCATGATTCCTCAACTATCCATTGATCATGAATAACTAATCTTTTTAAAATATCTAATTGTGTAAGTGTTAATAGAGCATCTATATTTTTGTCTTTAATATTCTCCCATTTACTATTATGCTCAGTTTCTACAATACCTTTTGGATTGCCATTTGGCGTAAGCAGCTGAATGCTTGGTATTTTTTCCTTTACTAAGGGATAAATTATATATAAACCATCATAATCCCAATCACAAGAATAGTAAATAGTAAGCCCCCTTGTATCGACAAAATCCAATTTATTTACATTTTTACCACCAGCATACCAGAGTTCTATGTTATTAGCTCTGGCTAACGTAGGACGCTTTAAAAAATCGATATTTTCACAAAGCACAATACAATTGGGATCCTTACATTCCAACACATATTTATACTGTAGATCCTTATCATCAGCTAATTCGTCAATATCCAAAAGTAATTTAACAGCATTGATCAAGGCCACTTTGCCTAATAGATACTTTTCATTTTTGAAAAACATAAGAGATACGATTCTAACAGTTGCTTCATTTTTTATAATCTGCTCCCGCAATGGCTCTAAATTGCCATTGTCCATATCTTCTTTTATTCCAATTAAGATTTGAATATCAGATTCTTCAAAGCGAAGTTGGGGCTTTAATAATTCATTGTCTGATAAAAAAGCTTCATAGCGATGATATTCCTCCAAATAATCTTTTTCATATATCTCAGCAAAACCCTCTAAAACAAAAAGCTTATTATGTGTTCTGTCAAGTATTCTGAGAGAATTAATAAGGTAATTAATTTCACCACTTTTCGCTAAAGTATCATTTATCTTCACCTCACCGTTTGAATATAAATTATTTAGTGCCCTTAACTCAATCCAATTCATTTTTATATTCTGTTTATATAGATATTCAAATCTTCGTTATTGTCCTTTGTTTTAAAATAGGAAGCTGAAGGGCAATAGTTGATATTGTCATCCTCTTTTCCTTTAATCAAGTGGTGGGCATACCATTCATCAGACAATCCGATATTGAATGTATGAGGAGCCATTGTTATTATCTGATATTGGAATTCCTCTGCAATTGCAGGAAAAGTATTAAAATTGGTATTATCCAAACTTCCTAATTCTTCTAAAATAATAAACCTTAAACCATTACGCTTTTCCTTTTGTACGGCAGAAAGTCTTGCGATACCCAGTAATGCAATAGCTGAATAAGTTTCTCCGGTACTACCAGGAACTTCTGTTCCAAACTGATCCGTGAGTTTAGCGGACAGTTCAAAGTAGGTTTTGGGATTTAGTAATTTATCAATCGGAACTTTGTTTTTGATTTTTGCTTGTTTCCTGAAAAAATCTTCAATGAAATCTACTATAGATTGTCCAAACTGTAATTCTCCTTTTGTCGCTGTACTACGAACCTCGTAAGCTATCTGCTTGATATAATCAATCTTTATTTCTTTGTTACCATCAAATTCAAGTTTGAAATAAAACTTGCCACTAATCTTTCGATCAACAAAGAATGCGTTTATTCTTTTTACCTGATCATCATATTTTTCGTATCGCTCAGTAGTTTTACTAAATACCCTAATCATATTATCCCTGATACCATTAGCTATGGTTGTTCGGGTTTGATTAGCTTCGTCTAAAGCAGTAGTAATATCATCAGTAGATTTGATTTTATTACCTAATAATGCTTCTTCCAAAACCCTAAATGAAAAACTTTGGTCTTTAATAGTTAATTTTACTGCCGGATTCTTCTCATCACTCGTTTCTTCAAAAAAACTGGAAATGCCAATAAATACTGTTTTATATTCTTCCCACAGCCCATTATAGGCTTGCTCCAATTCCTCAGTATTTCTAGGTGTTAAAGGAAAGTTTGTTATATTTTCTTGGAAATATTCATAGTAACTATCATTGAGTGTATTAAACTCTGTTTGCTTCTTAGTCAGATTACTAATAACGGTCTGCAAATCTTGTTTATATCGTTGTAACTCTTTTTCCAAGGAATCTTTCTTGCTTAATTTGATTCCTTTTTGTTCATAAAACTGGTCTTTCTTATCACTCCATTCTTTACGAACCCTCAATAATTCCTTTTTTACAACTTCCGGCTCATCATATTCAACCTTAAACTTATTTTTAATTTGCAATAGTTCTTCTTCTTCTCTTTTCTTTTGTGATTGCAATTGAGAGGTCTTTTCATCAATCTGTAAGATAGAGGCTACTGCGTTTTTTAATTTTTCGATATTGCTGTTTTCGACAATTGCTATATCGAAGGAATAGTCAAAAAGATTAGTATCATAAGGCTTTCCATCTGCGATATTCTCCAATGCTTCTATCTTGCTATGTATGGAGCTGATTTCTCTGTTCCATTTTTGAATTAACTGTTGTACAGATTGTTCCAGATTTGCTTTGTCTCCCAGTAGCGTTGCATCTGGATTAAATTGTATAAATTGATGTAATGCACCTAGTTTTAACCAAAAACCTTCTTTAGATGGGATTGTTTTAAAATTATTAATCAGCTCATCAGGATTGATATATTGGGATGAATTGTTAGGATTAGAAATTTCAGAAATAGGTTTGGTCGCGTAATACAAAACTGTCTGTAATTGTTCATTATCTAACGAGGGGAGATTTTTAATATACCAGTGTAAAAGTCCATTTTCATTATTGTCCTTCAATAATTCTAATAGTTTTTCTTTGATTGCTTTATCATTTTTTAAGGATGATTTTAATTCATCCAAAATCTCCGATTGTTCTTTTCGGGTTTGGATAATTTTTTCAAGTGTTATGTATTTTTCTAAATAAGGTTGTGCAAAAGTGATTTCATTTTTAATGTCCTCATTGTTTCTACTTAAAATATCAATTCTTTGTATCTCATTCTTCCAACTATCATCTACTTCAGGACAGATAAACATTTTAAGTTCATCGACTTCTCTACCCAACTTTTCTATACTGTTAGATAAGTCTTGATATCGGTTAAACATATTAAAATTTTCATCCGCTTTCTTGTAACTTTTTTTTATTATATCTTCTTCCGCTGGAAGATTTTCGATAGCCACTTTTATTTCGGTAAATTCAGTTTCTTGGGTCCTTATCAATACTTTTCCTTCCGATTCTCTCTCCTGTAATTGTTTTAATTCTATATAGACGTTTTGCAATTCACCTTCTTTAAAAGATTTAAATCTTACTTTGTGAGACAGCTCCAACTCTCGTAAATTGGTTAATCTTTTTTGCTTATCGGATAGATTTTGAATTTCTTTATTCAGGCTTTCATATTCTCTCAAAATCTTTTCTAGTTCGGATTGCTCATTTTGAAAATTGGTAAGAATGTCTTCATCAGATTGTTCAAAGAGAAATTCTTTTAAGTTTCTGGAAGTCTGAGTACCACTTAAATTTAGTGTTTTAGCTTTCGAAAAGGACTGAATAACTTTAGCAAAAGCTTTGAGATTTTTATCCTGACTGAGATTCAAAGGAAGTATATTCTTATCATAAAGAAACTTATAATATGTGCTGACAGCTTCATTGTTACTGAAGAAGTTCAATCTAAGATTATATTTTTCATAAAGGAACGTTGCTAAATCCTGTATGTCTACAATTTCTTTCTGTCCATTCTCTTTTTCTTTTAATAATTTTTTAGCGAAAATCAGCTCTTCCTTTTCAAGCGTCAATTCATTTATTTTCATACTTATATCTGCCTGTTTCGTAATAACAAAAGGTACGATACGTTTTCCCTTCTGGCTATTTATCTGTATTCCGATGGTAATAAATTTACCAGCATTTACCTCAATATTCAAGAAACAGTAGGCACATTTTGTTTTATAGGGAAGGGTATTGATTTGTCGTTCTTCTTTCTTTACCCCATCAGTACCGAATTTAATAATGTCTTTATCATAGACAAAAATCATTTGGAGTAAGTCGGCAATAATGGATTTTCCAACACCGTTTGCACCAACAAAATCTGTTCGTGTTGGATGAAATAGATAATCGTGTATATAGTGTTTCAGAATACCAACTGTGGATAAGGAATAGATTCTTGGATAACTCATAGTGCTTCATCTTTTTTAAGTTGCTGACTAAATAACTCAAAATTCTGAAGTTCTTCCTGATACAGTTTGGTTAAACGGTGAATAGCGGGTCTTATTTCAAAAACCAATTCTTCATTCCTTCCAGATTGCTTTTCTACCCAGCCTAATTTACCAAAACTGTCTATCGTTTTACCAAATTTGTTTTCTACTGTACTCCATTCTTTTTCATCATAAGAATCCCTTATATCATTGAACAAAATCCTTTTGTATGCTTCCTGATGGTCACTCTCGAGGATTTGTATTTTGATGTCATTCCAATGAATAATCTTTTCCTCATCAAAATACTTTTGGTAATACATATCCAAAAGTGTTAACCCGATCAGTGTTTGTAATTCGGTTAGCTCTTTATTACGGCTCGGATCGCTTAATTTTCCTTTCCCGTTTTCCGTGAAATCAAGATAATAATATCGACTTCTATCAGAGATGTCAGCAACAAGATTAAGTCTGTACAGACTACTGTAAAAATTTCTCCACTGTGATTCATAGCTTTCCAGTACGGTATATTCTGCGTAATACTTGTGGTCAATATGCTTGCCTGACAACAACAGAATATTGATGTCAGCAAAATGCTTTTCAATGCTTTCCTCTGACAGAAAAGAATAATCCCTTATTTCATAATTTTCGTTTTCCATAGGGATAGGTTTTGTTGTGATAAGGAAATGATTTTTTGTTCTACATCGATAAATACATCGTTATGCTCTGACGTATAGGCTGTCATCTGGGAAGCTACCTGATAAGCAATGGACAGATCTTTTTCTTCATCTACGATATTATTCATCAATTCATCTACAGACAACTGACCTTTGTTTTCCAGAAAATCTTTGGCTTTATCGACCCATTGATTGATGATTTGTTGTCGGTTAATTTCTTTTGCTATTTTCTGTTTCTCCTTACGTTCATAAGTTTCATCAACCTCAATGTTTATAATGACATTGGGCTTTGGTTGTTCAAACTCGTAAAATCTTGGATACAGCATTCGAACACGCTCATATACTAATTGCTTTAACGGAAAATTGTTATTAAACCTGGCACCTTCAGGAGTGTATTGCGAACTTTCCACTACTGTCCGATGTAGCTTTTTTATTTGTAATCTAAAAAATGCTCGTGCTGAAAATTGCTCCTGCAACTCTGTCAATTTCTCACTGGCGTGATTGATTTGCCCGCGGATAATGTAAACTTTGCTATCAACCGAAGTGAAAAATTCCCTGATATCTGTATATATTTCCTTTGCTTTTTCCCAATCACTCTTACTTTTTTGCACATTGTCGGTGTCAAACTTTCCATCGTCCTCCATCTTTCTATAGAAGTCATCTACTACATTTTGGAGATCCCCAAGAAATTTGTCTTTGGAAATAATGGCTTCCGTAATATCTTCTGCTCTTTCTCCGAACTTTCTAAAAACAACAGTAAATTCTCTTACCAAAAAAGTTGCACTTTGTTCGTCTTCTTTGCGAAGAATATTGTTTAGCTCTTTGAACGCTTCCCTTAATTCATCTTCCAATGCCTCTAAATGGTCAGTAATGATTTTCTTTGAGCCTTGTATAAATATTCTTCCAAATTTTCGTTCAAGTTCTTCAATAGTATTGATTTCATCATGCCTTATTGTAAAGGAGTCTTGCACACTTTTTTTTAGTGGATGATTCTTATAAGGATTTTCTATTTTGCTTACCATCAAATCCACTACATTTTTAGCGTAGTCTGTCAGGTAATATTTCCACGGCTCATCGGGATGACTTCTTAGGAAGTAATGAAAAAGATTGTCTTTAATATTATTCCAGGGACGAATCGAATCCAGATTGAATTCACATTTGATATCTAAAAGAATTACATTTATTTCTTTTTGAGTAAAGTATTCTTCAATCTCGCGGTTTTTGATTTTTTCATAAAGAGCAATAACCAAATAACCCCCATCAAATTTTGAAGGAAGAAGAAGTTCATATTTGGTGTATACTTCTTTATGTAGCATAAAATTAATTCTCTTAAATTAATGGATAAGCATCTTTGGTAAAAGTATTTTGTTCGTTGCCAAATCGCTTATACAAACCAACCCTTTACGGAAAACCATAAAAGTGGGTTTTTAAACCAGGGAGAATACCAAATATAAATCTTTTTGTTTAATAGAATCGCTATCTATTTCACTTTTAGAACATACCCAAAAAACAAAGCCGCTCAAAGCGGCTTATATTAGTTCGGTATTTCAAAATTAGAGGCTTGTGCAACGGTTACCATTGTCGTAACCAGTGCTTTTTTATTTCATTGTT
>TARA_R110002012_G_scaffold125325_2_pt1 | contig 10369 bp, 5 predicted proteins | sample TARA_R110002012 | Tara Oceans TARA_R110002012 (sample SAMEA4396515) | marine metagenome | biome: Westerlies Biome; feature: [DCM] deep chlorophyll maximum layer (ENVO:01000326); material: water (ENVO:00002006), including particulate matter (ENVO:01000060) such as... | depth 40 m
CTTTCTTTTAATTGCTTTATTAAGGCGGTATCATCAAGATCTAGTAGTTCAAGATTGCTTTTTCTTTTCTTTTCTCTTTTTGCGTAATCTGATTCTTCTGGTGTAAATTCTTCTAATTCTAAAGAATCATCTATATTCGATTCCAAAGAACCATCGTCCGATGTTGATTCCGAATCTTTTTTGTTTGTTGGACCGATAAAATTTGTTGCTATGTTTTCGTCGACTTTCGATGCTTTGGTAGGTTTGGTCACGCCCGCATCGCTGGCAGAACCTTGATCTTTTCCCGACTCTTCAGATACTAGAGTTGGAACTATATTTTCTTTTTCACATAAAGCTAAGAATGCTGTTTCTTGCTCTGCTGAAACCGTCTTTGTTTTTAGAACACCGTCTTTGGTGTATTGATATTTTTTCATACTGTATCGTTAGTTACCCGTGTTTGTGTGTATTATAAATTCTGCCCGTCAAAATCATCTTCAACAGGTGTTGGTTTTGGTCTACTATTATATCCATTTAAATAATTTTGTTGAACAAAATTAGTATAATAAGTAGTTATGTAGTCTTTAGTCATTTCTTTATTATTTTTCAATGACATCATTATACCATCTATATCACTAGAGGTTATCTTGTTGTCACCTTTTGTTGGATCAAGATCTCCTAATGTCTCTGCGTCCATTCCCATGTTAGTTAAATCTACTCCAAGGTCTTGATACGTTGCTTTAGAAAGAGCTTCAACCATAGATGCTTCCCAGCTTTGCCCACCGACATGCTTATCTTCCATTAAAGATCTAATATTACCCTTGTTAGTAATTTCATTTTCTATAAGTTGATAAGTTGACTCATAGTTAAAATTACCTTGACTACCTTGAGGAACTTGAGAGCCAAGAGTTTGAGCATTTGTAGCAAACTCTACCGCTTTGTTATTTATCTCTCTATCAAAACTTTGATATTTAATAGTTTGTTCCATATCGTAGACACTTTTAAATACTTGATCTCCCCTAGGATTTATATCAGCTTCATTTATTTCATTTAAAAGTTCTTCTTTTCTTCTATTTAAACCTGTCCATATCTCCACAAAATTTCCATCAGTACCTCCTTGAGCATCTATTAATTCAATTTCACTTTCTATTTGTTCTAATTCAGCTATTCTATCCTCTTGAATAGAACTATCATACATCATATATCCATACTTACCACCTTCTTCAATCATACTTTTTTCACCTGATAATATATCTTTATATTCCATACCATCATTACTTAGTAACCAATCTTGATTACCTTTTATACCATCTTCATCTGTCGCTGAAACAGATAATGTTGTTCTAAAAGTTTTGACATTTTCTATTTCATCTCGTTTGGTTTCCATGTTATTTAATAATATAGCTTTTTCCTCTTTACTAGCATTTATAAATAACTCTCTATCCGCCTCAAGTTCATTTGTTAAAGTGCCATATTCATCTTCAGTCATGTATTGACTATCCTCTATAGCACTGTTTGCTAACTTATCCCATTCACTTAGTTGTTTTTGATTTTCAGCTTCTTCTCTTCTTTTTTTTTGCTCCACTAAAGCATTAACCATTTGGCCACCAGATGAAACCACTTGTTCGTTTGTTTCAGCATACTTAGCCATGTTGGATTTTGATATCCACTCCTGTGGAGCCTCTGTAGCATCATAAGCTCCTTCTACTATTTTTTGTGCTAAACCACTTGTTCCTGTTGCCATATTAATTTATTTTATTTTTACCCTTGATTCGCAAACGATCCAACTGTGTCAAATATACCGGTGACAGTATTACCTAGCGTCTGATACATACTAGCTGAAGCATCTTGAGCTGCTCCTTGAGCTTGCAACCGCATTTGTCTATATGAAGCTGCTTCTTGTTGCGACATACCCAGCATCGTCATGTATTTTTCTCTTTCTACATCTCTTGATTTTTCAACACCTTGTCTTTCTTTCATATCTAATTTAGCAGCTTCTTTTCTTTCTAGTAATTGATTTTGTGACTCTTGTTGTCCTATTGATACTGAAGCCCGTTGAGCTTGTAGTTGTCCTTGTTGTGCTAACTGTTGAGCTAGCGCGGCAACTCCTCCACCTCCAGCAGCACCTTTTAATGAGTCTAGTATATTAGCTTGACTCTGTTGAAACATGCTTTGTTGAAACTGAGCTTGTTGTTGATTAACAGTTAAGTCCTCAAACTTATTTTCCATATTTAAATAAGGATTACTAGTATCTAATTGAGCGTAGATATTTTTTAATCTATTCATCTCCTGTCTAGCTTTAGCCTCCTCACGTGCAGCTCTTTTTTCTTCTTTTTCAGCCTGTTTTTTAGCTTTTCTACCAGCAACTAAAGAACCTATAGTCGTAAGAGCTGTTATTGCTATTCCAATTCCTAACATAATATGTTGTTTATTATCATTATTTTTACTATTATATAGTTACATTTTTTATTAATTATTTACTACTTTCTCGTATATCACAAGCTGTTGCAAATAACTCTGCTTTTGTTGTTGAGTTGTTTCTAAACTCAACTTCCCCATAATAACCAGTTAATGATGACATATTATATTGGTTATCTTTTGAGAAGAAAACAAAACTATTATCTGGAGGTTCATTTAGTGGACCAAGTTCTTGAACATTTATTATAGTGTTAACTGTTGTTGTGACCTCAATGCCAAATGGATTTGTTATTTCAGTGATAGTTAAGACATCGTTGGTATAAAATACACTATTAGTATCATTTGTTTGAATCGAATCAACTAGCCCAATAATAACTGGATTTTGAGTTGTTGGTTCCGGTATAGTACCAACGGTGAAAGGTTGTGAGTATCCTAAAGATCCACCAACCTCTTGAGTTTCTACAAAATAAACTGAGTCTCCAATACTTATTGAAGTATTTAAATCTCCATTAAAACCTAAAATTACCATAATATACTAAGGTGTTGTTGCTGTTAATATTTTATCTAAATCTAATTCTAGTGTAACGTTTTCTCTTCCAACACTAACAATATTAAAACCAAGCGATAATTCGCATGTGTCGTTAGCTGCTGAAACTGTACTTAATGCTAGTTCACTAGTTAAACCGACCACGCCGGTACCTCCATTTGCACTACCTATTGAATTCGTCCAATCAGATCCTCCATCTTGCTGAGCAGTCGCTGGTGTGCCGGGTTGAGTTATTGATGTGCCCACAAGATTGTTAAACACTGGAACTCTTGTCGCTGAAAAGGTTTTACCACCATTGCCTAAAAGTTTTAATTTAATTCTAATTGGAATATAAACCCTTTTGGCATCCACCTTGGCACAAATGCTATAGGTGTGATCTTCTCCAGGTGTTGTTGAAAATGCGCTATAGGTTTTATCACTTACTAAATATGGGTCATCACCATCACCTGACCCAGAACTTCTGTCTACAGTTTGTGATCCTATTATCTCGTGGGTTATGGTAAAGTCAGTTGTTGCTGTTGAAGTTTTAAACGTTATTAATACATCGGGAATCTGTTCCAAAGTATATCCCCTAGATGTGGGTATTTTTTCGCTAAGAGCGGAAGATAAATCAGGTAATATTTCAACCCCATAATCAATCCTTCTTTGAAATTCTACTTTTGTGCCCTCAGCTAAAGTTACCGTTGAGCTTAGTCTAATCTGTTTAAGTGTTGTACTAACTATTGAGTGTACTGTAGGTATAGTGCTAAGCCCGTACAATTTAACATTGTCACCTACTTCAATTCCATCTACAGAATCTAACAGTGTTATAGTGTGTGTAGACGAAGCTGCGCTTGCTAGACTATTTCTATTAGGTAAATCTGGCCAAACTTGAAGAAACTTATAAACACCATTATTTCCAATTTTACCTTTAACTATATTTAATTTTTTACCGTAAAAGGTTGTGGTAGAATTAGCAACGTTATCATCTAATATAGATATAGCATTAACCTTGTTGTTTATAAGTCTACCCGTTGCGGTGCTACCGTCTTCCTTGACTTCGACATCTAAAGGATATTTATTTACCACTAAACCAAAAGAAGAACCAGGCTCTCCGTAAATTTTAACATGAGAGGCGCTACCGTTTAACGGTATTATATTTGATTGAGGTTCTAACCCTGTTTTTATTTGGTCTATAATAAAATCTCTATAACCAGTTTCAGCACTAGAGTAAACTAGTTCCGCTTTTAAACCATCTTCTAATCTAGTTTTTTCTTTACTTCTATAATACAAATTAAATGTATATACATTTGTTCTTTTAGTTAACTTACCGGTAGTTAGTTTCTCTATCTTTGCTAATACTAATTTTATATTATTACCAAAATTACCTTTTAAAAACGGTGATCTACTAATAAACGAACTTGCTGGTGCTTCTATTTTTATAGTGCCAATAGCTGTAGCTTTATTAAAACGTACTTCGCCAGAAAAAATATAACTATTTTGCTCAGTAATAAATCCACTACCATTAATACTTGTCGCCACATTGTAACCACTGTTTACTGTTATAGTTTCAGTCCCTGAATTTGTTTTGAAACTTGTTATTTCAAATACAAATGGAATTAAATAATTTTGTTGACGATCCAGTATATATCTCTTAGCCATAATTAACACGTTTAAAATCAACATCTATTTTAGAATAATTTACCCTATCATAACCATCTTCATGTTTAATAACAGCACGTTGTGGTATCTCGTCTGACATAACACCTTGGTAAAAACCATCTCCAAATTTTTTATCTATATATTCAAAAGAATATATTTTTAATCCAGATAGTGATTTACCAATTAATTTGATATTCTTTTTTAGTCTTCTATCTGAGCCAGGTGTAAAAGGAACTACATCAACCCACTCTCTATATCCATTGATATCAACGTTTATAGTTAAACTTCCATTCGGATAAACCCAATCATCTTTTAATCTAACCCAAACAAGTACTCGATTTTTATTCTTTGCAGAATTACTCATTCCTACAACAGGTCCGCCCTCATTACATATCATAATGTCTCTAACTCGATAATCCCAGTTGGCTTCTGCTTGTTCGCTAATACTAATACCATTATTATCAACAGCATTAGACATTGTCCAAGCAGCATAGTATTTACCCGGAGTCGCTATTGCGTTCTCTTGTAGTACGGGTCCAGGAGCGAAATAAGGTGAATTTCCCGTATCTGGATCAACAGTTAGTGTTTCTCCACTAGGAGGTATATAATCAAATTCATCCCAAGTCGTTCCACCAGGAGACGTATACCAACTTAATGGATTAAAATTAGTCACTTCATTACCATCATTTCCAACTCCAATTCCAAAAATATAATCTTGACTAACTTGATTTATATTCGGCGGATATACATCTGTTCCAAATCCAATATTGTAAAGTGGATAATCTCCACTTGTTGTTGCCCATTTGTTTGCTGGTATAATTGGATAAATATCTGGTACCCCACCTATATTAAAGTTGTCAGCGTTGACCCACCAAAAACCTTCTCCTGTCTCAGAATCTGGTGGTGGCGTTCCATCAAACCCACTACCTATTGATATAAGAACCACGTTGGGTAATCCAAACATTGGTATTCCCGTGGTAGTATTACCTTCAAATTCTGTTGATTTATGATTTTGAATATCGCAATTCGCTAGATCTCCTTGTGTTATTATTCCCATAATTAATCTTCGTATGTTGATGTTAATGATGTAGTTGAGGAGATAACTGCGTCTGGTGAATCATCTTCCCAATTTTGAACTGTAAATATATATCCTGGTTGTAGGTAGTCACCCGCTATAGCCGTAGGAACTCCAATTCCTTGAACCGTAAACTCACTGGTGTCAACATTAGCTAACTCTGTTTGTTTACCCTGTATTCTATTAAACCACTTATTTTCTTTGTCTATAAACTCATTAACAAAACCATCTTGTAGATCTGTTTTAAATGAATTCACATACCAACCTTCTTTTGACGTTAAGTTATAGAACTCACTATCTTCTAAATTTTGTTTTATATATGATTGTGATCCCTCATAGTTCATTGTATTAAAATGCTTGATAGTGCTTGGCATGTCATTGAATACAACTTTAAATCTAGCTTCATATTGATTGCCATAAAAATTGCTATAAGGAACAGCTGTTATATCATCTGCTTCAAACTCTTTGTAGTGTTGCCATATTTTACCATCTCTAGCGGTTATATATTTATTACTAATAGATAAACCAGTTTGTGGTATAAATGATTTAAAGCTAACCCAACCTTTAGCACCTTCGTTAAATGAAGCTGTTTTGCCAGAATAGTTCCAATTTTCAATATTAACACCAATGTCATCAATTGGTTCTTCTACTATAGGGTTATTAGTGCCATAATTTAATGTTACGTTGTATTCCCCATTCACATCATCAAAAGACCCAATAATTGACTCTGATAATTTTAAATTATCTCTAAACCAAGATTTCATACCAGCGTTTGATATTGGCGTTAATCCGTCCATTGATAACCTTAACACAGCACCTCTAGCTTTATCCGTAAAGTACATTCTGTATTGATCAACAGCTAAAGACTCTGGATTTTTAGATATACCATATTCTCCACCAAAAGCAACAGCTGTACCAAGTGTTCTGTTTGTTGCTACTAATTGAGGATTACCATCAGCGTTAAATACCGCGTCTTTACTTGCTAGTACTTTTAATACTTTATCTTCAGCAAAAACAACAACATCTGTGTCTCTAGTTTTTAAAGCTTGTATAGAACCATACGCCGGATTCAAATCCTTTTGAATCTTCTCCCCCATATTAAATTCATTAAGATCATTTACTTCCGATGTGGAATTATATAATCCTGAATGAATTAGTCCACTAGATCTTCTTTCTTCTCCATAACCTGAAAAGGTTGTAGAGACTCTAACACCATTATCTATTTGAAGAGCATTAAAATCATCTCTTATTCTATCTGACTCTATACCATTACCAAACGCATAACAATTGTGCCAAGCTAATTTAACCTCGTATTTCCAAACCTCAGGGTCTATTTGATAAAATCCTAAGCTATTAGACACCCTAGCTTTAGTAACATATGGAAAACCACTTATTAATCCTGCTTCGTCAGCATAATCTTGTATTGTAGATAAATCCCAGTCTTCAGCAACTGTTCCATCGAAATCTAATATAATTTGATACCCTACGTTTCCATTGTTCCAGTTAGGGTTTTGATACGTAACATCTGTGTTTATTGACTCTATTTTAGTTCCATTTGGTATGATACTAGCGTTATCTAATCCAAATTGTATATTACTATTAATTTGATCTACCTCCTCATTTGTAGACGTTATGTACATACCCGGATAAAGTCCAACTGCGTTACTTACAAATAATTGATTATTACCTTGTGAAGCATCAAATATAGTTGCTATAACTATTTCTGGATAATAAGTTTCGCTAGGTACAAATGATGATGATGATGAAAAAGGAAAAGACGTAGGAGTATATTCACCTGTAATTAAACTCATTGTTTGAGTTCCATCAGAATGAGTAAAGACTATATAATCTTCGTCATCGTCACCACCAACTTGTATATCATACACGTGTGGAACCACATTCCCATCATCATCTATAGAAGTTAAATATACTAATGGTGTATCATTTAACCAAGCTATATTAGCAACTTTATGTTCATTAAAATCATTAAATGTGTTTGTTAAGGTTACATCAACCAACTGTTGTGTTATTTGTCCTGTATCTAGATCAGTTACTGATTCCCATCTTCTAATTGACCAAGTTGAATCAAATGGTGCAAAATCAAAAGCATTATCAGGCTTTAGTCTCATTGGCACAGCATTTGTAGCTTCATAGTAAATATCTAAATCTACATCGTCTTTTGGTTCTGTTTCCCAAGCACCTCCAACTTCTGCTTTTAATCCTGGACTACCAAATATATCCGATGGCTCCACTATATATATTCTTCTATCTGCACCACCACCCGAGGAGTTAAGTCCAGAAAAAGCATTAGTAACATTTAGATTTAAACCCTGATTCCATATTGGTTGATTAGTATCTTGATTAACTAATCTAAAATCAACTCTAAGCATAGACCTAGCACAAGCACCATTTCCATCCCACGTGTCGTTAGGTTGACAAGGCAGGCAGTTACCAGCCACATTCCCAACACCACCTCCTGTATTTGAAATACCACCAAAAAATTCATTAAATGAATTATCTTGGTCTAAAACATTTCCAATTTGAAATTCAGATGCACCACCTCCTGGTACAACACCACCCAATTCTTCTTGAGCACCTCCATAGTTTCTTGCAAAATTACCACCATTTGGTCCCTCAGCAAATCCAGCATCTATTACTTCAAATATTTGACCTGGATTAACTCCAAATCTAAATTGAGTACCATTATCACTCATTTTATTAAAGAAAGGACCAACCATACTAATCATCACTGCTTGATTATTATATTGAGCACTACTAATATTAGTATTAAATCCAGTAAAATCTACATCAGCAACACCATCATTATCCAAATCTTGATAAACACCAGTCCCGGGGAGTCTATTGTAACTAATATACATTCTCGTAAACGATCCAACGCCATGCGGATCTTGAAAACCTCCTTGAAACCCTGCTCCGCCAACTGCTGCTGCGCCAAATACGGGATTAGAGTTGGTTGTCCAACCTGGTTGATTAGGATCAGCTAACCCGTCTGGCACATTAGTAAACCGAGCGTAATATGGTTGAGCTTCGTCAATAAATGGATAAGCACCTCTTCCACCTGCAAAAGCTATAGGGGCACCAAAAGTCCAATCATTCCAAAAATCTCTTGTGTTAATATTGTCATTGCACTGCCCAAATGATCCAGTTGGATCCTGAAGGCGTACGTAGTTACCAACAGATTTGTTGAAGTATATACCACCTGATCCATCAGAGTACAAAACGTTTGTTTCTAATTCAAGATTTCTTTCAATCTTTACAAAAAACTTACCATCAAATTGAGGTCTATGATCAATGTGGTCTTCTACAAATTCAAAGTACATTTTTAAATTGTCTGTACTAGAGTTTCCAAATGTTTGCTGAAAGTTATCATACATCCAAGCTTCATTTTGCCAAGTTGAATCCCAGTTTAATTCTATTTTTTGTTCCCAATAATCTATCTCCCCAGCCGCAACATTTTCCGCATTAATTTCTGTTGTTCCGTTCGCACCTAAGGATGGTGGGTTTTCTGGTCTTTCTACAAATCTATAATGATAAATTGTTCTCCAAGAACTCCATAATTTATTTGGACCATTATCACCTCTTATTCTAAATTTTATATTACCATCTATTCTTCTACCAAATATTGAGTTTGAAAAGTCTTGTACCCCAAAAATAACCGGCTCAGTAGACGTGTCAAGCGCACCCCATCCACTAATTGTCTCGTTCCAACTTTTTAGATATATTTGACAAGTTGTATTCATCATTAACCCAACCGGCATATCAGCGGGTATAGTGGTTAAAAAATTATTTGGTATAACTGGATCCCATCCTGTTTGTGTTGTAGTTTGTAAATTGTCTCCAGCTATACCGTGCTTATTCATTATTGCTGGATATATTTCTACACTTCCAATTTTTCTACGAACGGTTTTTATAAAATCAGGAGCATCATTCTCTATGGCTATAATTTTAAATCTAGCCCTATCTGTAACAGCGTCATTGTTGCCATGTTGATTTTTTAGCACTAGATACGATTCTATATCTAGTTTGTTTCTATCAGCCGAGTTGAACGATATCCACACATTGTCTTTTTCTTCATCAGCCCAATACCATCTATCCATTATTAAATTGTAATATTCGTTAGATGTTTCTTTAACGTAATATTTCACGTAATCAATCCAATCGGGTGGAACGCCATTTGGTACTGCAATACTATCCCATCCTTGTTTTAATTGAAAAAAGTTTCTTGTAGAAGATAGTTCTTTTGGCACAGCAATATCACCACTCATAGACTCAACCAAATCACTGTTAGCATTTTGATAACCAGATTCTATAACAGGTGTTTCTCTACCGTACTTATCTCCAAACACCATTCCCCATTTATAACTTCTTATTGATTTAACTGATTTTTGGGGATCTTCCATTGTAGCCGAATCGTCACTTTTTAAGGTTTGCTCTAAGCTTACGGGTGTATTAAAAGGATATCCTTGAGTATAATTTCCATATATCAATCTGTTAGCTGTTATCTCTTGAGCTAGTGCGTATCTAGGTACGTTATCCCAAGCTCTAAGTGTTTGATTAGATGGTAGTACTTTATGTATCATTTCGGAAGTTACATTTAATCTTCCGGTTCTTATTTCTTCAGTATTAACAAAACTAGGAGTATTTACCTCCCAGTCATCATCTAGTGTTCTAGATATAGTCTTAACAACATA
>TARA_R110002012_G_scaffold293249_1_pt1 | contig 10364 bp, 16 predicted proteins | sample TARA_R110002012 | Tara Oceans TARA_R110002012 (sample SAMEA4396515) | marine metagenome | biome: Westerlies Biome; feature: [DCM] deep chlorophyll maximum layer (ENVO:01000326); material: water (ENVO:00002006), including particulate matter (ENVO:01000060) such as... | depth 40 m
TCCATATTATTGTGACCTGCGCCCCCGCTGGATGCTACATCGAATGAGAGTCTGTCTGAACTGTCGATGGTGTTCATCTCGGCCGTTATCTTGGTGACTGAATACTCACTCCCGTCGGCCTTGTTCGCTGCGAACCTTATCTCCCCGAGTTTGTCGTTCGTCGCGGGGGATGCGGAGTTCCTGTATAACTTCAGATCGGGGGCATGGTCAGACGAGCCTGCGTCAGTTGACTCTAGGACCACCGTGTCTGTGACCCCATCGGTCTTGATCGTGACCTTCTTGGCCGATGGGTCGTACTTCAGATTGTCAGAGCCTGCTATCGTGTCAGTGGCAGAGCCGTATGCAATCTGATCTTCTCCTATCGTGCCGCCTATGGTTCCGCTGCTTGAACCGGGATTGAGGACGTATGACATTACTTCCCTCTCCCGAATTTGTATAAGGCAATCAAATCTTCTAAAGAGCGATCTGATTGCTTCTTAACGTAAGCACTAGCGGCCCTTTTTCTAGTGACTTTCTTAGCCATCAATAAGTCCCTCCGCTAACCATAACACGCAGGGTCGCTGTCCCTGAGTCGGCCCTGACGAAGCATGGCTGATTGACGAATGGCTGCGGCTGGTCGAAGACGAAGGTGTTGTCCTTCTTCATGACGAAGTAGTCACCGTTGGTCAGAGCGAACTGGTCGAAGGCGATCCTCACGTCATTCGACTCGACCAGTATCATGACCTTCCCCGCTCCCGTAAGGTCAACGAACTGGTCGGCTGTTGTCAGGTTGTAGACTTGAACTCTTGATGGCATTTCACAAAATCCTCCTTACAAAATAAGCGTCTTGATCTCCTGATTTGAATTCGATAATTTTTATCATCTTTTTACCGCCGAGTCTTTTTTGTGCTCTTAATGCGCCTTTCTTTGTGAAATATGGATATCTTGGTATAGCCATCAGTACGACCTCCTTCCTGATCTTGCTCTGCGTGATCTTGTGGAGCGTACCCTCCTAGACCGCCTGTAAGACGTCTTGGAGCGAGCCTCGGCCTTCGCCTTGGTCTCTCCACCCTTGGGGCCTAGAGCGCGTCCTGTGCTGTACGAGATGGCCCTGTATCGACCATTCTTGAGACGGCGCAGAGGCATTACTTCATCCTCCTAATCATAATCGTCCTGTCTGATAACGTCGGACATAATCCTTGTATTCAGATCGGGTTGCTCTTACCACTCTAGGATTACGTCGTGTAAATAATCCAGCCTTCTTTCCATCTTGAACTAATTTTGTGGCTTCTTTTCTAGTTCTGAAAACACTTCTGAATCTCGCTCTTTCTCCGAAAATGGATTTGTATGAAATCGTAAATCCGTAATTATCGCCTTTAGCCATCAGTAGGACCTCCTTCTGGATTTCCTTCTCTTGGATGCTGAGGACCTTCGACGCGATTTTGTGGAAGCACCACGCTTCCTGATCTTCATGTCCTGACCTCGACTGTCAACGAGCCTTACGATATTGAAGTCCCTAGCGGGATTCAGGAAGGTCAAGTTGAATGAAGGTGGGGCTCTTGGCATCTAATCACTTCACAAAATCATGCTTCACGCCCTTCCAAACAGAACCGCAGGGGTCTTAGAGACCCCTTTGGCTCATGTTTGTGGGAGGCATGAATCGTATTCATTGGGTAACTTCAGTGCCGGACATGATCGCGGCCTGAGGGTTTCCGGGTGCGGAGACAGTCTGGACTGGCCTTCGCTCCTTCGTGCCACCTATGGCCCGTGTCATGATGGGGTGATAGAATCTGGTGGTTGTGGCGCTGCTGTTCACCATCATCGTGAGATCGCCGGCCTTGAGACCATAGAGGGGGATTCTGAGAACGCCGGGCATCTTCGTCTTGAAGACCTGTGCGCTCTGATGATCCGTCGAGGCTGTGGGGTTTGAGACCATGAGCGTATTTCCTAACTCATTGGAAGCCCATCTCTGCATGTCGATAGGCATACTGAACTGGCTGAGAGCCAATGCTCTGATTCCGTCTGCACCGTACTGATCCGCGAATGAGTCATTCTGAACCAGCACAGCGTCTAGGACGTATCCGGGCATGGATGGGACTCGCACGACGACCTGCTCTGTTTGGTTGGCTGTGTGCTGGAAGGAGGTTCCGCTGACCACACGGGTCTGTCGCTCTGCTGCGCTGTTGAATCTAGCCCAGAAAGTCGAAGCACCGGAGGCTATGGTGGCTGATGCGCCGCATACTAGGTTAGCATCTGCGAAGCCGTATGTGATCTCAAATCGTGGGGTTGAACCGCCTAGGATCGCACCGACAGGGATTGCCATATAGACATCGACGGAGGTTCCTGTGTTAACTGCTGGAACCTCAAGGGATCGTCCACCGATGGTGTTTAGGAAGTAGTTCCAGTTACCCATCGAAGTTGTATCCTGCTCAGGCGAGAAGCCAGCCGTCCAGTCATACAGAATATCGCCATCGACGACGAGTTTGAATTGACTGATTAGGGCTGCTACTGAGGTAGTCCTAGCGACTGTGGAGGCTAGAGTCAACTCAAGTCTCCAGATCAGGAACTCCATCGTGCCGGGAACGCCATAGAAACCATCTGTGTAGGTGGTGGCTGCTGTGGTGGATGGGATCGAGGATGTTGATCTGTTCAACTGGTAATATGTCACGGACATTCAAATCACTCCGCGGAACCACTGTTCTTTAGACCTGCAATTAGGTTCTCGATCTGCTTCATTGCTGGATTAAACAGGGCGAAACCCCCTGCTATACCTGCTCCGAAGAGAAGGTATTCTGCTACTCCGTATATGGAGAAATCAGGAAGAGGGAGGCGCATTACTGGCTCCCTCCGAGGCGGCTGTCTACAAATTCAGAAACCGAGGTGTTGAAGATCAGAGAAGATATCCCATTCGATACTGCAAGTACGAGGGAAACTCCGAATGCAACGCCAGCCCCGGCAACTATGGGGTTTAGCACATTAGGCATGATCCGGGGCAGCCAAAGGCGGTCCTTCAGTCTTTCGGTACAGCGAAAAATGTAGATTTTGTGAAGTGTGTTGAATGCAAACTTCGACCTATTGCGGATTTTGTGAAGTTGATGGTGAGATTCATATTCCTCCGATGTTTGAGAGGATCATGCGAAAGTTCACTCCGTTGACAAAGAAAGACCTAGATTTCATCAGAAAGATCGCCAAGAGCGGTCCTTACTCCAAAGCGGAGTTAGCGAGGCTGTATCAGGTATCCCGATCCAGAATCAGTCAGATCACCAAGGAGGAGGGAGGAGATGAATCCCAAGACGATTCTTGAGGGAATCGCTGGTGGTCTCCTTGTTTCAGTATCAGCCTTCATGGTCAGCGTTTGGAGCGAGAATCAGAAGTTGAAGAATGAGATCGGGATTCTAGAAGAACGGATTCTGATCTACAAAACCTTGACAGTCTTGGGGGTTATCGGGACCTATGTGGGGTTCTCGATATGACTAGAGTTAGCCGTGACACATTCCGAAACCGTCTGCGTTTCCTGCTGGAAGATGGGAATCCCTCAAGATCGCAGAGGGCTGCTAGGGTTAAGAGGATAGCCGATCAGCGCGGCGTCTCTCGCGCCACTGTGAATGCTTGGGCTAGGGGCGAAAGGGCTCCTAGCAACAATACGAGGGACAGGATCAGGAGACAGGCACTGAGACAGGGTGCATCAAGAGCAGTACAGACGAGAGAGAATGGAAGGTTCGGGAGGAGCATTACCAATGAGAGGGCTGTGAGAGCCGTCAGAGCCATGCAAACGTCCGTGGCTAGGCAAAGGACCGCGAACATAAGAGCGGCCCGTCTGACAGGCTCACAGGCCCGTCTAGAGGCTGCTCAGGCTGATCCCATAGTGTCCGATGAGGAAATAGAGAATCTAGGACGCCAATATGAGACTCTAGAGGAAAGACAGAGGGGAATGGAGCCGGGACAGTTCATGACTTGGGAAGGGGTCGTGATAGAAGATTGGGAAGCATGGAGATCAAGTTATGAGCAGATCGCCGGATAGACCTGTCATTCTAGATCGAGACCCTGACGGGATTGGTCTTGGCCTCCCACTGGTCGATCTCCCAGAATACAAGACTCAGCATAGGAAGAATCAGGCCAAGAGATCAATTCAGCCGTGGAACATGATGGGAGCCGACACTGAGACCCTAGAGGGTAAATGCTGGCTGTTCTCGACCGAGAAGGGGGTCTGGGAGACCCCAACCCTATCGCATCTGATCTCCGTCCTCTACAACCCCTCCCACGCCCGCAAATGGCGTAAGAGCGGGAAGTCCGGATACAGGGTTCCCGAATTCTTCTTCTGGAACCTGAAGTTCGATGCTCAGGCCGTGATGAGGCTGATGACCGAGGAAGTGATCCTTAGCCTGATAGGATCGAGGGACGAGGAAGGGGAGATAGGCAATAACAAAGTGATAGTGAATGCCGATACCGGAGACTTCCAACCGGAAGTTCCGGGGAGGATGATCGAATTCAGGTATCTGGAAGGGAAGCATATGTCGATCACCCCGATCAACTGGCGAAGGGGACGGGCCAAACTCGGTCCCTGCAAATGGTGGGACATTTCACAATACTACAACAAGATGAGACTCAACACAGCATCCAAGATATACCTTGGAAAGACCAAGATGGAGAAGTGCTTCGACGGATCAGTATTAGATGCATCAAGATTCGATGAGACTGACTATCGGGATATGTATAGGGAAGACATAGAGAAATATGCTGTGATTGATGCTGTCCTGTGCGGGGAACTGGCTAGGAGGAAGCGGAATGAATTCGTCCAGTCGGGAGTGAGATTCATCCAACCCTACTCCTTGGCGAACTCGGCCCAGAGAAGCCTCCTTGATACCTCGATGATTCCGACGATGAACTCCCTTGGCCTTCACAAAATCGTCCATCAATCCATGTCGGCATACCGTGGAGGATGGTTTGAGACAGTCGGCTCTGGGTATTGGGAAGACGCCACAGGGGTCGATCTAGCCAGCGCGTATCCCTATGTGATGTACCACTTGGACGACTTCACAGAAGAGGGGGCTGCATGGATATGTGGCGATGGGGGTGAGGAATTCATGGACTGGATGAATGTCAGAACGCCCTATTCGATTGGATTTTGTGAAATCACCATGCTGTTTGAAAATGGTCTTCCTTGGCATCCGCTGGCGAGGATGTCACCAACCGGGACCATAGTGACGCCTAGATTCGTCAGAGGATGGTTCACAGCCGATGAGATAATGGAGGCTCTGAAATGGCCTCATACGAACTTCATCCTAGGGAGGTGGTTCTATCTCCTTCCGGGTACTGAGGGGAATAAGCCCTTCAGACCCTTCATCGAGAGGTTCTACGAGATGAAGATGAACAGCGAGAAGGGCTCTGCCGAGTACGCCGTATCCAAGGTGATGCTCAACTCGATCTATGGGAAGACAATTCAGGCGATCAACGGGAAGACCGGGAAACTGTGGAACCCGTTCTATGCCGCCGTGACCACTGGCGGCACACGGGCTAGGCTGGCCGAGTTAGTCAGGATGAACGGTTTCTCAGCCCTTTCAGTAGCCACTGACGGGGTTATCTTCCCCTCTGAGAAGTTGAGGGTGATTCCCAATCGTCCACTTCCAGCCCCTCACAATCTAGGACAGTGGGAGATGGAGGAACAGGGTGAACTGGCCCTCCTGATGTCAGGCGTCTACTCCATGAGAACGGAGGAAGGAATCAAGACCACATTCAGGGGTTCTGCATCGCTGTTCCTGAGAGGGTCGAACCTCTTCGACTTCTGCGAGGAAAGATCAGGAGACAGTCATGCCTCGACCACGATTAGAAGGCCGTACTCAGCAGGAGAGGCTAGGATCAGGGGAGACATGACCCTGATGAACGTCTTCCGTCCCTGCGACTTCACGATTCAACCAGCAGGAGACTCGACCAAGAGGCTGTGGGGAAATGAGAAACCTGAGTATTTCGGTGATCTACTCAGCCAATGGTGGACATCTCGACCCCATCAAAGGATACAAGAACCACCGTCTATTGGCTGATCTCATGTCATGGAGCGATGACCCCGATGTATGGGAGACAATGGACAGCCTACTGCTAGACGCATGGATCAACCTCAAGGAATTCCTTGATGCCTTGAGCAAACACAAGGACGATGTCAACCCGATGCTATGGACTATGCTGGCTCCGGGCCTAGGTGGACTGACCAAGGCGTACAACGAGGCTAGGATGGAATCCAACCCTCCACAGATCGCTCTAGCAATAGCCCTTGAGAAGACAATCAAGCATGGTAGCATTCAGAGTCTAATGATGAATACGATGAATCAGTCAGTTGACAGAGTTGTGGAGGGGATGGAATGAGTCAGGTTGAGAAGCATCCGACTGACTCTGGGAAGTACCAGTCCACCATAGACGACTATGGGCATGGGAAGGGGAAAGGGAAGAGTCGGGCTGCTGTGTATAAGCACAACAAGAAGATCGGTGAAACCAGCGTTCCAATCGTAAAACCGACTTCAAATCCTGTCGATGAGAAAAAGGAGGATTTTGTGAAGGAAGACGAAACCGTTTCACAAAATCTTGAATTCGATGATGTGTCTTGGCTAGAGGAAGAACCCGATTCTGTGAAGTCAACCATCCCCAGAGCAATCCGGGGGATAGCGACTGGAACCGAGATGACAGCAGCACAGAGAGCGACACAGGGACAGTTGGTTCGATGGGGATACATGGGGCTCGACCGTGGAATCACCCATTGGGGAAGAGGGGTGACTGGAAACGAAGAGTACGCCCTAGAGAGATCGAGAGGCGACTATGACGCCTTGGAGGGTGCTACAATGCACTGGATGGACTCTAGGGGGATAGGAATCAACCTTAGTCCGGGGCTGGTCCTAACGACGGTCATAGGGGCCGCATACGTGCCTCCCGTCACCAAGATAGTCAGGAACGCAGACCCCAACAGGAGGGGGCTCTATCTCTACTCTATCAGGAGATTCCTAGGCTCCCCTATGAGATGGTTCAGGAACCGCCGAAATCGAAGGGTCCAAGTGCCGGTCATACCTGACGAAGACGATGCCCCTGTCAATTGAATCCCTATACTATCCTGACCGGAAGAGCCTAGGAACGCTCTGGGCCGGTACTTCAGGATCAGGAAAGACTACCGCCGTTATATCGACTCTGAGATCAGCGATACTATCCCCGAAGTTCGGGGAATACCACAGGTTCGTCATAGTGGACCCCAAGGTTCAGAGGGGTGACTATGACCTTCTTGAGAAGCCTGTGACATCGCTAGACAAAGCCATGAAGTCAATCGAGAAGAACCGCGTGACCGTGTATTGGCCCTACTACCCGGAATTCGACTCAAAGACGCTTGAGGAAGACGTTTCTGTGATCGTGGATCATATGTTCAACATATCAGACTCCAATCCCGAATCAACCTTCACATTCGTACTCGATGAGGCTTCAATCGTGATAACACCAACTAGGGTTCCAGCCTCATTGAAGCGCCTGTCAGTTCAGGGTAGGGCCAAGGGAATCAAACCGAATTACATCTCACAGAGACCTCTCACTAACAGATGGCTTGATGGGAACCTGTCCAATGTGATTCTATTCCGAATGCTCCCTGTCGATGCTGACAACCTGAGCAAGAGATGGGGTCTAGATTTCACAAAATCTGATGAAACCATACGGAAGAAGGACTACTCATTCATGAGATTCGATCTTGAATCGACCGGGATTTCATTCATGAATCCGGTTCCATTACCCAAGAGAATCCCTAGGAAGAAGAAGACCTTCAGGGACAAAATTTCTGATCTATTTGCTTAACACAAAAAAGCACTATGTAACCCGTAAATTTCACAAAATCGACCTATTCTTTATATCCCCTAACGGGGTGCGAAGGGTTAGGAGGCGATTATTATGGCATACCAAATCGGATACGAGATAGAAGCATACGGACTGAACGCACAGCAAATCAGAGAGGTGATAGAGAGCAAGGGGGCAGAATTCCTGACTCCGGGAAGTAGGAGAGATTCAAACTTCGATTTCCCTGAAGACAGACTCTTCGGATACTCAGAGTCGAAGAGAATCCCCCTTCGATGCACCAAGTCTAACCCCAACTATGAGAACAACAAGGCATGGATAGCAGCAACGGACGGCTCACTGACAGCACGTGGTCTAGGACCGGCCTTTGAGATCATCAGCCCGGTACTACACGGAGCAGCAGGAATGAAGGAGGCTGCTAGAATCCACAAGGCACTGGTCAAGGCCGGAGCCGTAACCCACAGGACAGCAGGTAACCACATCCACATGGGAATCAACCACTCGGCACGATGGGCTAGGATGAGCGACAGGAAGAAGGCCGAAGTCGGGAAGAGACTAGCCCATGTCTATTCCCACTTCCAGCCTGTGATCGACGCTCTGCTATCCAACGTGAGATGCTCAGGGGTAGCCGGAAGGACAGGTTCAGGATACGGACCATCAACAAGGCCAGTCAACACAGCCCGTCCATTCCTCGGTCGATGCGTACTGAACCTAGGATCATGGGTCCTTCAGGGCCGAGTCGAATTCAGGCAGGTTGGAAACACCCTCCGATGGGATGTCATCGAAGGAATGACATCAGTGTTCAAGGCCATGCTGAACGTCTGCTTCAACGAGAACCACCCTAACTGGACCCGCAGGATGGATGACTTCCACCACGGACTAAACATCACGCCAGTCACCCTAGATGGGATGGTCGAGTACATCAACCTAGGCAGCAAGACCACAGCCTTCTGCGAGGGACGAATCATCGAACTCAGGAACAGGTTCCAAGGAAACAGGGACATGAGAAACACTGTCCTTCAGGTGAACCTCGACTCCCATTCCGTCATGACCGTTGGATTTGAGAATCTTCAGGAAGCATCAGTACGCCGATTCGGGGAGGTGGCCTGAATGTGCGGCATAGGAGGAATCTACTATCCCAACGATAGCACTCCCGTTTCCGTGGAGTCTATCGCTGATCTTTGGTGTGGTCTAGAGAACCGTGGAACCCACGCTGCGGGCTTCTCCCTGCTATGGAAGGGGGCTGATGCCCCTGTGGTCTACAAAGCCCCTAGGAAGGCGTCTATCCACTCTTCTAGGCTGTCTCGCTACTATGGCAACGGGAAGGCTACTCGATACGTCCTTCTTCACACTAGGTACACCACACAGGGATCAGTCGAGAAAAACGGGAACAACCATCCGGTTGTCGCTCATGGGATCACGATGACACACAACGGGGTTCTATTCCGCGATCAGACTGTCTTCGACCGTCTGGGTGTCTCTAGGGTGCATGATGTTGACACAGAGGCGTTGAACGCGGCTCTATCCATCGAATCTCCCGGTTGGACACTTGACAATGTTGAGGGTTCCATGTCTGTCGCATGGACAGATGACAGAGACACGGAGGATACTGTTCACCTCATGACCAATGGAGGAAACCCTATGGTGATCGGGAGACTCAAGAGCGGTGGAATCGTGTGGGCTTCGACACTCCCGCACCTTCAGCACCTAGACCTAGACAGTCACTTCCACGCGACTCCCTTCAAGCACTACTGGCTGACTCCTGACGGGGCCATCCGGTCTGAGAAAGTCAGCGAGCAGACGAGACCGTCCAACAGGGCTATCCGCCATGCCTCCCAATTCGGGGGTCAGGGAGGTGGTTCTAGGGGCTTCTATCGCAACTCAGGGTCCAAGACGACCAAGAAGACCAAGAAGTCCAAGAAAACACGCTCCAAGGCCCTCCCTGTGGACTGGTCTGACAGTAGCGTGTGGAGCGATCTTACAGATTGGTACTATGATGTGGAGATCGGGGCTTGGACAAAGAGGTGATTTTGTGAAAAGAATGGAATGGAATATCAGAGTGACAATGACGGAAATTGAAGAGGACACGGTTCAATTGACCCTAGATGAATGGGTCAAGAACGCTCCCACACTGGACGATTTCGCCCAGAGGGAGATCGTGGAGCAAGCGATCCTAGAGGAAGCCCTAGAGATAGTCTCTAGGCCGATCTGGAAGGAGCCTTGGATGAATCAGGTTGAGGAAGTTAGGATCGAGAGGGGAAACCCCCACCTAGCAGGGATAGAAGACCCCAAGAAGCCCCTATGGGAGACCACTAGGGTCATTGAGGACCCTATGGTGGCCCTCTATGGGTCCTTCAGCCACCCTCTAGACCCGAACCACTGGTTCAAGGGCCTTGGATCGGGTCTTGGCCCCATCGAGACCCCAAAGGGGTCTCCCAAGACCCTCTTCAAGAGGAAAAACGAGACATGGAGCGAGGCTCGCGTCAGATCAGGAGGATTTGAGGAAGAATAGACCCTGATTTTGTGAAAATCCGAGTCCCATCTTGCCCTAAATGGGGTGAGGTGGGACTCCC
>TARA_R110002012_G_scaffold322084_1_pt1 | contig 10362 bp, 12 predicted proteins | sample TARA_R110002012 | Tara Oceans TARA_R110002012 (sample SAMEA4396515) | marine metagenome | biome: Westerlies Biome; feature: [DCM] deep chlorophyll maximum layer (ENVO:01000326); material: water (ENVO:00002006), including particulate matter (ENVO:01000060) such as... | depth 40 m
AGATTGATGCTATGTTAGACGAAGAAGTCAAAGATGTTATAGACCCAGCCGACTTTGCATTAATAGCTCACAACTATTTAGCCGGCTTTGGCAAAGAACACACTCTTTCACAAGACCAATTAATAGACTTAGGACGTAAGATAGTTGCTAAATTATATAAAGGAGATTTTAAAGCAGCACTTGCTAAACATGGTGAACCGATAAATAAAGAAGTAGTCGAAAAGAAAGGTACAGATCATGATAAAGATGGAGATATCGATGGAGATGATTATATGCATGCTAAAGATAAAGCTATAAAAAAAGCAATGGGGAAAGACGAAAATCAAGACAAGCAGTTAAAAGAAGCTATTAAGAGAATTATTAAAAAAAGCTTACTTAAAGATACTTTAAATGAAGCTGCTACTAATCATTTAGCTGCTATGGCAGATACTTATGGAGACTATAAAGGTATGACAGTCGTATTAAATGATCTCCAAAATATAGTAACTGATATAGAAAGTTATTATGCTAAACAAAAAGATAGATTAGAAGGAGTATTTAAAAAAGTAGGAGAAATACAAAATGAAGAAGGATTTAAAGTAGGAGGGTTTTTAGCACCTGCTATAGAAAGCGCTTTTGTAAAAGATTCAAGACACTTAGGAGGTAATAGATTTATGAAAGGTGTAGAAATACCTAAAGTAAAAGTTGCTAAGTTTAATAACTTAAGACAAGAAGAAGCACCTCTAGAAGCAGAAACAGCTCCTAAAGAAACTATATTCGGTATAAACGAAAAAGGAGAGTTTAAATTAAGAAAAGACTTATAAAAGAATGGCACAACTATTAGTAGACGTTACCCCATTTAAATCGGTACTTAGAGAGTCTAAAGAAAGACCAGGAGTATACGAAGTTGAGGGTGTTATGCAAAGAGCAGTTGCGGAAAATCAAAACGGTAGGACTTATTCAAAAGCTATATTAGAAAGAGAAGCCTCTAAATACGTTAAAGAATTCGTAGAGAGAGGTAATGCATTTGGAGAACTGGATCATCCTGAATCTCCTGTTGTCTCTCTAAAGAACGCCTCTCACATAGTAAAAGAGTTATATTGGAAAGGAAACGACCTTATGGGTAAGGTAGAACTGCTTAATACCCCTGCAGGTAATATAGTTAAAGAAATTATTAAAGCAGGACATACAATCGGTATTTCATCTAGAGGAACAGGCTCAGTACAGCAAACAAACGAAGGACAATTAGAAGTACAACCAGATTTTGAATTAGTATGCTGGGACTTTGTTTCTAATCCTTCTACACACGGAGCATTTATGAATCCTGTAGCTTTACAGGAAAGCAAATTAAAAGAAAATAGATTTGCTAAATTAGACAATATACTTAACGATATACTAAGAGCTTAAGATGGAAGATAAAATTCTAAAGCTTTTTAATAAAAGTAAGTTTAATAAACCTACTCCCAAATCGTACGATAAGTTTGCCTTACAACCTAATACTGCAGACTTTGAGCGATTATACCAATCAGGTGACCCTATAGGAAGTAGAAATAGTTATATTCCTAGAACACGTAAGAGTGGATTAGCAATAGCTGCTAGTGCTAGTGAAGAGGCTAATGCAGCTCCTACAGTAACTATAACACCATATAGATCTTTCTTAGAAAAAAATCTAGTAACATCAGGTTCTTTATTTAAATTTACTTTTGCTGATGCAGATGGAGATGCTTTAGATTTATCAAGCTATACTTTAAGTACAAACGGATTACTTTCGTCTTCACATTTGAGCAATACTGTAGCATTAGCAAGAGCAACTGGATCTCTGAATGCCGGTACTTATAATTTTACCGGATCTATAGCTGACGTTGAAGGTAATGCTACATCTTTTAGTTCAAGCTTTACTGTATTCTCTGGTTCTTTCCTAAGTCTATACAAACACAGTACAATTTTACATGTTTCTTCTGAGGCATCAAGTAGTAGTAGAAATCTACAAAACCCTATAAGGAACTACTCTGCCTCACAATTCAAAGCATATGTAGCTGGATATAATGGCAGATCTGGAGGATCTGGTCAGAAACTCCTTAGCCAACACATACCAATGCAAAATAATGATGTTATATTCGGTAGTGATGGATTACCTACCTCCGGTATTAATACTAGTTTATACGAAGAACCTGGCACAGGTAATTTATTAATTGTCTCAGGTGGACTTGCCTCCCCAGGATTTAGTTTACCATCACGGGATTTCCAACAAGTTTTTGTAGTAGGTAACACAGGTTCTACACCTGTAATTACCAGAGACGGTAGTGATGGATTCCCAGCTTTAGCAAGTTGGTAGTAATTTTTCGAAATAAGTATATATTTATATAAGAATATACAGTCACTTATACTGTATTAAAAACTTATAACTAACTTCACATTACGATTTCAATAATCGTACGAAACCACAAATTATTTTTATAATGAGTAAAGATTTATTTAAGCAAGCAATTGCTGAAGCAAAATCTGTAAGAGAAGCTGCTATTGCCAACGCTAAGGAAGCTTTAGAAGAGTCTTTGACACCTCATCTTAAAGACATGTTAGCTGCTAAACTTCAAGAAATGGAAGAAACTAGTATTGAAGAAGCTCCAAAGAAAGACGAAAAAGAAATGGAAGAAGCAAAACATGACGATAAAAAAGATGAAACTATCGAAGAAGCTCCTAAAGACGACCACAAAGACGAAGGTTTAAAAGAAGTAGAAATTACAGGAGAAGCTGAACACGAAGAGGAAGCAGAGGATGATTCAGAAGAATCTGAAGACGAAGCTCCTATCGAAGAACCAGCCGAGGATGACTTACCAGACGGAGATGAAGATATTTCTAAACTATCTATTGACCAGTTCAAAGATATAGTAAGAGATATTATTTCTCAAGAAGGAGGACACGGCGAAGAACTTCCAGCTGATGACATGGATGGTGGAGATATCGAAGCTATGGGCGATGAGCCTGCAATGGACGATATGGACGCTATGGATGCACCAGACGAAGAAGAAATCGACTTAGACGAGCTTTTAAGAGAACTAGAAGCAGAAACTTCAGAAGAAGTTGAAGAAGCTAAGCACGACGACAAAGACGAAAACGTTGAAGAGGCTAAAGAAGACCACAAAGACGAAGGTAAGAAAGACAAAAAGATGGAAGAAAAAGTAACCGAAGAATCAAATGATCTACAGGAAGCTTTAGAAACTATCGAAACTTTAAAGAATGACCTTAATGAGGTTAATCTTTTAAATTCTAAATTACTTTACGTTAACAAGATCTTCAAGTCAAACGACCTTTCTGAAAGTCAAAAAGTTAACATTATCGCTGCTTTTGATAAAGCTGAGAGCGTAAAAGAAGTTAAACTTGTATTTGAAACTGTTTCTGATAGCGTAATAGGTAAAAAAGAATCTACTAAATCTATCAAAGAATCAAAAACTAAATTAGGTATGGCAAGCAAAGCAACTGGAATTACTGCAAGTAAACCAGAAGTAATCGCTGAAGTATCTGATACAGTTAGAAGAATGCAAATGTTAGCCGGTATTATTAAACAATAAACATAAAAAAACCAATTAAAATGGAACTAAACCAATTATTAGAGGGTTCTAATTCTTACAAGAATTTACAAGAAGACTCTGCAAAACTTGCTGAAAAGTGGGCACAATCTGGTTTGCTAGAAGGTATTGAGGATAAAAAAGTCATGAATAACATGGCAATGATCCTTGAAAACCAAGCAAAACAAGTAGTCTCTGAAGCAAACACAACTAACGTAGGTGGGGGATCTTTCTCTGCAGGCGCTGGTGAACAATGGGCTGGTGTTGTCTTACCATTAGTAAGAAAAGTATTCGCTCAAATCGTATCACAAGATTTCGTATCTGTACAACCAATGAATTTACCATCAGGACTTGTATTCTACCTAGACTTCAAATATGGAGACTCTAGAAATGGAAGAGCTGCTGGAGACAATTTATATGGAAACGTAACAGAAGGAGCTACTAAAATGGCTGCTGACACTGACCCATCAGGCGGTATGTACGGAGCTGGACAGTTTGGATACACTATCAATAGTGCATCTAAAGCTATGTCTAATGTAGCAACTGGATCTGCTAGTTCTGCTTCTATAGCTTATGAAGATGGAGTTAATCCTTCAGATTTCTATACTGTAGTAGCTGCTTTAAGTGGATTAAATGCTGACCTTAAAGGTGTAAGAGCATTTAGAATCTTATCTGGATCTACAGATGTAACAAGACCTAAGTATACTTCTGTATCAGGTACTAACGTAACATTCGTTGTTGCAAAAGCTGACACTGTAGTAGAAACTTCATTCAACGGAGCTGTTGTTTATCATAAACAACCAGTTGATAACGATAGAGGAGACTTTGAAGCTGACTCAGGAAGAGCAGTAGATACATCTATCTCTATTCCATCTATTGATGTTAAATTATCTAGTGAAGCAATTGTAGCTAAAACTAGAAAATTAAAAGCACAATGGACACCAGAATTCTCTCAAGACTTAAATGCTTACCATAGTATTGACGCTGAAGCTGAATTAACATCTTTATTATCTGAGTACATCTCTATGGAGATTGACCTAGAAATTTTAGATATGTTAATCCAAGACGCTAACACTACTGATAAATGGTCAGCTAAATCTAACAAAAACTGGGACGGATCTAAATTCGTAACTAGTGCTGCTGGATCAGGAGGATTCTATAATACTCAAGGACAATGGTTCCAAACTTTAGGAACTAAAATCCAAAAAGTATCTAACAAAATTCACCAAAAAACATTAAGAGGTGGTGCAAACTTCCTTGTATGTTCTCCAAACATTGCAACAATCTTAGAATCTATTCCAGGATATGCTGCTTCAACTGATGGAGATCAGGCTGAATTTAACATGGGAGTACAGAGAGTCGGTAGCTTTGCTAACAGATTCAAAGTATATAAAAACCCTTATATGTTAGAAAACATTATCCTAATGGGATACAGAGGTTCACAATTCCTTGAAACAGGAGCTGTATATGCACCATATGTACCATTAATGATGACTCCTCTAGTATATGACCCAGAGACTTTTACACCAAGAAAAGGTCTTATGACAAGATATGCTAAGAAGATGATCAGACCAGAATTCTACGGTAAAATCTTTGTATCAGATCACAATCTAATCTAAGATTCTACTTTTATAGAATATTTTTAAGAGAAGGGGGCGTAAGCCCTCTTTTTTTATTGCTATTTATAAAAGAAAACGTAATAGTATGGCAAATGTACAAGTAGTCATTTTAGAGAATCTCACTCTTGATGAAAATAATAAAAACAATGTCTACAGCAAAACATATTCCGGTGTAAATTATTTAGACCATAGGACCCTTTTAGCTCCTACAGGATCTAAGACTAGGATATTTTCCTACAATGGTGCAGTAGATAGAGGAACTTTCGTTACTGGTTCTATAGTTTATGGAAGAATTAGTAATTTAAATGACACTTATAGTGTAAATCTTGAAATATCAAGCTCAAAAGAAAACTTTCATCAGAAGATAAAACCAGGAGGTAGTTTTATGGTTACCTCTAATGAAATGACAGGAAGCTATACTACGGGAAATATTAATTACGATAATATAAAAGATATATTAATTGAACCACTATCAGGTTCAGTTAAAATCGAATATTATATAACAACTTCTTAACTTATGGCTAATATAGTAACTTACGGCGGCTCTAGTACGTTTGTAGCCGGGCAAACACCATTCGGATTTTATGATACAGATAGTGAATTTAAAACCGACGCTGATAAAGTAGCATTTTTCTGTGCTACTAAATTAGGATTCCCTCTAATGGATGTTGAATTACAATCAGGATCTTTTTATGCTTGTTTCGAAGAATCTATAACAACATACGGTAATGAAGTATATTCTTCTATAATAAAACAAAATTTTCTTAACTTACAAGGAACTAAACAATCAGAAGTACAGAATAATACCTTAATTAAACCTAATCTCAACGAACAGATAAGATATAGTCAACAATATGGAACTGAAGCTGAAGTAGGCGGTGATATAACTAAATACTCAGGAAATTTAGATCTTATTGGTAATCAACAGGATTATGATCTTAATAAATGGGCAGTAGATAATAATATAGAAGGAGGAATTGAAATAAGACGTATATTTTACGAAGCTCCACCAGCAATAGTAAGGTATTTTGATCCTTATGCAGGGACTGGTACAGGAGTACAGTCATTAATGGACGCTTTTGACTTCGGAGCATACAGTCCAGGTGTTAATTTCCTACTAATGCCTGCTTCCTACGATATGTTAAAAACTCAAGCTATAGAATTTAACGATCAAATAAGAAGATCAGCTTATACGTTTGAAATGATGAATAATCAATTAACTTTATTCCCTATTCCTCAAAAAGCCGGTAAATTAAGGTTTGAATACTTTAAAGTCGAAGAAAAACTATCTTCTAATGATTCTAATGCTACAATTAATACTAGTGATAGCGCTTGCTGCGGAGAGAATCCTGTAACGAACATATTCAATGCTAATTTTAAGAATCCTGTGTATACAGACATTAATTCCGTAGGTAGAGACTGGATTTATAGGTATGCTGCTGCTTTAGCAAAAGAAATGCTAGCATATGTACGTGGTAAATACCAAACAGTACCGGTTCCTGGTTCAGAAGCAACTCTAAATCAAGCAGAACTACTAACTGATGCAAGAGCTGAAAAGACTTCTTTATTAGAACAGTTAAGAGCACTATTAGAAGGTACTTCTAGAGTAGAACAAATGGAACAACAAGTTAGAGAGATGGAAGCTAATGCTAAGATGGTGACTGGAGTACCAATGAAACTATATATAGGATAATGAAACTATTAAATATACTTAGCGAGGTAGAATTTAGAACATATACAGCTATGGTACAGGTTTTATATAAAGATGGTACTGATTCTAATAAAGCAGCAGAGATGATTAGAGCTTTACCGGGAGTAACAACAGTAACAGTAGCATCTAAGCAGGGAGAAAATAAAGAAACGTTAAAAATAAAGATAATATCACAGAGAGAGTCATTAGAAGCATTTAATGCTTTAAAAGACAATGCAGTTAACAAGTATCCTAATATAATTGATATAAAAATAGGAGAACAAACAATAGAAGAGAAGTAATGTTATTCGGAAGTAATAGAGATTTTAATTTATTGGTAAATATTAATAGAGAACTACTAAAAGATATAGTAGAACAGGAGATATTGTACTATAAATTTAGTATTAAAGATACTGAAGTTAATATATACGGTGAGGGGTTAATAAAATCCTTCTTAGAACCGTTAAAACTTAATTGTCTTATTACTAGAGGGGATCAAGTAGTAGCTGTAGATGATTTCGGACCAGATCTTACTAGAGACGTACAATTTGCTCTTCTTAGACGTGATTTAGAAGATGTAAACGTAGTACCTGAAGTAGGTGATATATTAAATTGGCAAGAAGACTATTATGTAGTAGATAACGTAAGGGAGAACCAATTATTTATGGGGAGAGACAAGAGCTACAACTTAACCGACTATGGAAGTCAATTCGGTACATCAGTATCATTGATTTTAGAGACTCATATGACCAGAAGAGAGCAAACTGGTATAACTTTTGCTCAAAACGAAGAATATTAGTAATTATGAAAATAAAAGACATACTTAATGAAAAAGAAGGAGATTGGAAACAAGATTCTCCCGATTTTAAGACTAAACAAACAGGATTTAACCCAGATACTGGTCAATACTCTTGGGAAGTTAAATATACACCCTTAGTTTCTTTAGCTGAAAATATAGAAGAGACATATGATGACTTTAAAGAGGTTACTCGTAAGTATCCTCAAGATCAAAAGCTTGAACAGCTATTTAAGGTATTTACTAGCTTTAAAAGAGCATATAAAATGCATATAAACAGAAAGTATGCCGAATAATAAACCTTTACCTAAAACTCAATCTCAGATATCCCAGGATTCTATTAATCCTTTTCAGGGCGGACCTGCTAGTGGTAGTAAACAACCAATTCAGGACCTTAAAAAGAGGGAATTACAAAGATCTGTTAAAGATGATAGGACAAAAAGGTTTAGTTTAGGGTTAAAAGACATAGATGGTGCTATATTTTACTACTTTAATAACGTAATTAAGCCATCTGTACTTCAAAACGGTGCGCAAAAGGATGTTCCTGTACTATATGGTTCACCTGAACGCTGGCATGCAGTACAAAAAGAAGGATTTTACAGAGATAAAAACGGTAAGATACAATTACCGTTAATTATGATTAAGAGAGATAGTGTGGAAAAGAATAGACAGTTAGCAAATAAGCTAGATGCTAATTTACCTTCACAGTTTGGAGTATTTGAAAAGAAATGGAGTAAGAAAAACCAGTATGACAGGTTTTCTTTGCTTAACAATAGATCTATATTAAAAGAATATCAAGGTGTAGTTATGCCTGACTATGTTAATATAGTTTATTCCTGTGTAATTTTTACACAGTATATAGAACAAATGAATAAATTAGTAGAAAGTATTAATTATGCTTCTGACGCTTATTGGGGAGACCCAGAAAAGTTTAAATTCAGAGCAATGATTGATAGTTATGCTACTACGACTGAACTATCACAAGGAAGTGATAGGGTAGTTAAGACAGATTTTAGTATTAACCTTTTAGGACATTTAGTACCTGATAGTATAAATGCATTACAACAAGGATCTATGAAATTCTTTAATAAAGCTGCAGTATTATTTGGAACAGAAGTAGTAAAAGATATAAATGACATATAAATGGCTAGATATTCTAATACGAGAGTAAACTCGAGAACTGTAAGGTTTTACGATAGAGCATCTGCAACAAGATTAACAATTCAAAACATAGCTGAATCGATGACAGCCGAAGAAAAAACATTTACCTCACTTAATAATGCTTTTACTAGCAATAATACTACTGTTTCTGTATCAGATCCAGTTGTAACATTCCAAAGTAGATCATTTGCAACAGTTCCTAGTGGATTTGATGCACTTACTAAAACTGACTTTACCGTTTTCGTTAACGGAGTTGCAGCAGAAGTAGACGCTATAACATCAATAGCTGAATCAGGTACTAATGTAGTTGTAACTTTTAATGATACTCTTAATTTTGATTTAGAGTCTGATGATGAATTTATGATAACTGGTAAATTGGTTAGCTAATGGCATTAATTAAGTGGAAACAAATAAGTGGACAACTAGGCAACTATGGAAACCTTACAGGTTCTTTAGATGTTAGTGGATCTATAAACTTAAACGGACAAGTAATAGGTACTGGTAAGTTAGATGAGACTACTTTTAATACATATACTTCTTCTGTAGCAAGTAACTTAGTTTTAGATACAGGTTCAGCTCATTTTATTTCTGGGAGTATAGATTTAGCTGTTTTTAAGCAGACAGGATCTTACTACTCTACATCAAATATTATTCATATTACAGGTGCATTATCATTAAATGTTTCTAATTCAGGAGACGTATTTTCAATATTTAGCGGGTCAACAAAGACCGTAAGTATTAATGAACAAGGAGTACTTCAACTAGTGAGTCAATCAAGTACACCCACACCAGTAGCAGGTGGATTATATTTAGATACAAATTATGATCTATATATAGGTCAGTAATAATAGTTTTAACATATTTATATAAGAATAACATACACAAACAAATTACATTATGGCAAGTTGGAAAAAAGTCATCGTCTCCGGATCAAATATATCCGCACTTAATAACGATGCAAATTACATCTCCACAACAGGCGCATCTATAGTTTCATCCTCCGCACAAATAGCAGCTGATATATCCGGCTCTGGTAATGTAAGGTTTGAAGCAATAAATACAGCAACCGGGAGTATAAATACAAGGATAGAAAGTTTAAACACAAAGACAGGTTCATTGCAAACTGAAATTGATGCTTTAGAAGCAGTTGATTTTACAGCAGGAACTGGACTTACTGGTGGAGGTACATTAGCCTCTAATAGAACTTTTAATGTAGCATCTGCAAACAACGGTATAGTAGCTAACGCTGATAATATCGAACTCGCTGTCGCTTCATCAACTTTTACTGGAGGAGTAAAAGATAAACTGAACGCAGAAGGAGTTATTTCAGCATCAGCACAAATAGAAGGGGATTTCTTAAACACAACTGGAGATGCAGTATTATCTGGATCAGCTCAAATAGCTGCAGATATATCAGGATCCGGTAATGTAAGATTTGAAGCCTTAAATACAAAGACAGGTTCATTACAAACTGAAATTGATGCTTTAGAAGCTGTAGACTTTACAGCAGGAACTGGTTTAACTGGCGGTGGTACTTTAGCAAGTAATAGA